>MDSW01041223.1_pt1 | contig 13849 bp, 14 predicted proteins | sample 811171 | NCBI WGS metagenome assembly MDSW01 (sample SAMN05326641, study PRJNA326480) | marine metagenome | isolation source: seawater | place: Atlantic Ocean: North West | collected 2012 | reverse complement strand
GGAGGAGGAGGAGGAGGAGGAGGAGGACGAGATCGCGCCGGGCGGCGGGCGCGGACGCACCCAGCCCGACGACGAAAGCCGCGAGCGCGCCCTCGGAGTACCCCAGCAGCGCGTGGAGCTGGTCGCCGACCCATCCTTTCAGCGCGCGGTCGTCCATCCCGCGCGCGACGACGTCTGACAGAATCCCTTCGTCGTGCGATCGATCGTCTGAGAAGCCCAACAAAAAACGCGTATCCTATTCCGCGAAGAGGCGCCGCGGCATCGCAGACGACAGCGCGGGAGACACGCGGGAGACACGACGGCGGCGATGCGAGCGGCGGCGCGCGCGACCGCGCTCGCCGCGGCCGCGGCCGCGACCGCGGCGTGCGCGCGCGCGATCCACGCCCCGAGCATGGCCGAGTCCTCCGCCTCCTCCGCCTCGCCGTCGACGCGCGGTGGCACTCCGTCGCACTCCGGAGTAGATCCGACGCCCGACGCGTCGTCGCGCGTCGTCTCCCCGAAGCAAGGGCAAGGCCGCAACCTCGGCGGCGGCGCGGTGCGATTCGCGCCCGCGCCGCCTCCCTCCGGCCGCCCAGACCTCTCCCTCGCGCTCGTGCAGGTCCTGTGCCGCCACGGCGACCGCACGTCCATCAACCCGCTCCCGAACGAGACGCGAGAGCACTGGCGGAAGCACCTCCCCTCCGAACAGCTCGAGCGATCGCTGTCCGCCGCGGCGTCGCCGTCGCCGCCGAACCCGACGCTCGTGGACCAGCTCTTCAACCGCGCGGCGTGGCACGGGCAGCTCACGACGCAGGGCGTCGCGCAGTTGACGGACACCGGCCGCGCGATGCGCCGGTGGCTGGTGGACGATCTCGCGCTCCTGCCCTCGGACGCCGCGACGGCGGTCAACGAGGGCCGCGTCAAGGTGCGAAGCACGGGAACGAAGCGCACGGTGCAGTCCGCGCAGAGCTTGATATCCGGGCTGTACCCGGAGCTCGTCCGCGGCGGCGACGCGAGCGCGACGCCGATCCCGGTGGAGGTGAGGGAGAGGGAACGCGAGAGCATGTTTCCGAACCCGGCGATGCGGTGCGCGAGGCTTCTCGAGCTCATGAGGAAGCTGGACAAGGACGACAGGGTGAAGGCGGCGGAGGCGGCGGCGTGGGCGAGGGAAGGGCTGCGGGCGACGCGCGACGCCGTGCACGCGAGGAACGTGGAGACGCGACGGAAGAAGAGAGAGGAGGCGAGGAAGAAGGCGCGGGAGATGAACGGAGGCATCTATTCGTCGTCGTCGTCGTCGTCGTCGTCGAAGTTCGGCGGCGGCGCCGGCGAGTCCGCGGCCGCGTCCGTCTCCGAGCGCCCGGAGCGCAAGAAGGACAAGAAGGACGCGCATCATCTCAAAGGGACCGACCCCGCGGACGCGCACGTCCCGAAGCACTTGCTCGCGGACCCGAAGCCGCCGTCCGCGACGGCGGTGTGGGAACCGCTGCAGGCGAGGGCGAACCACGGGTTGCCTCTGCCGCCCGGGGTGGGCGCGGAGGACCTCGCGCTCATCCGCGCGGCGGCGGAGACGAGGCACGTGCACAGGGCCGCGTCGTCCGAGGCGGCGTCGCTGGCGGGAGGGAGGCTGCTCAGGGAGCTCGCGGACGAGGCGCACGCGGTGGTGGAGTTCATGAGAGCGGAGAGAGGCGACGGCGCCGTCGACGACGCCGTCGTCGGCGGCTTCGCCGTCCCGCGGACGCAGCGCCTCAGCGTGTACAGCGGGCACGACACGTCCATCATCGCGCTGCTCGCGGTGCTCGGCGTGTTCCAGGGCGAGTGGCCGCCGGTCGCGAGCACGGTGGTGTTGGAGACGTGGACGAAGGAGGTGCGTTCTATACACTGGTCCCCATACGACCGCGTCGGCGTGGTGAACGTCGATCCTTAAGGACTTTGCCCGGCGCTTCTCTCCGCTCACCCCTCGCTTTCAATACCCGCCCTCGGCGCCTTTCAACTCCAACCGACGCCTATGAACTCCACCCCGACATCGCTTTGTATGGAACGACCCGGAGGCGCCGGCGAACGGGACGGTGCATCCGCATTGGGTCGACCGGGCGGCGGGGGGGGCCGACGACGACGCGGCGGCGGCGGCGGCCTCGGGGTCGTCCTCGGGGTCGTCGATCGCGCCGGACGACGACGGCGGCGCCGCGGTGAGGGTCATCGTGAACGGCAGAGCGGTGGAGCTTCCCGGGTGCGTCGGTCAAGACCCGATGCACCGCGGAGGGTTGTGTTCCTTGGACGCGTTTCGAGCGATGACGGAGGCGCTCGTGCCGGTCGATTACGACGGCGCGTGTTCGAGCGCAGGGAAGACGAAGTAACCGTCGTTTGATGAACGTTACGTTTTGTTATTGTGTTACGTTAGACTAATGATGTTAGACTACTGTATGCTCGTCGTCAGATCAGATCACTTTTTGTTTCTCGAGCAGCTCTTCTTCTTGAGGTGCTTCTTGATCTTCGTCTTGCGACGCTCCGCGGCTTCCGCTTTGACCGCGGCTTTGTTCTCTTTCCTCGCCGCCCTCACCGCGTCTTTATCGATCGGCGCCCGGCCTCGACGGCGCCGTTTGATCGCGTCGCCGTTCTCGTCGAGCTCGACCTCGTCGTCGGAATCCTCGTCGTCGGAATCCTCGTCGTCGTCCTCGTCGTCGGAGTCGTCGACGCCCTTCATCGCGACGTCCCCTCCGCCGATCCCCGCGTCGTCGTCTGCTTCCGACTTTCGCGCCTCTCTCCTCTTCGCGCTCGCGGCGACCGACGTCGCCGTGAGCCCGTCGCTCAGCGCGACGTTCCGCGCCTCGCGATCCTTCGCCGCCTTTTGCCTCAGAATCTTCGGCGTCGTCTCCACCCCGCTCAGGTCGTGCTTCATGCCGGTGATGCTCTGGTAGTACACCCCCCCGACCTCTCTCTCCGCGCCGTCGCCGTGCGCGCTCGACGACGCTTTCAACCGCCGCTGATCCCTCTCGAACGCGTCGACTTCGTCCAACCGCTTCGGTATGAACGCCTGCTGGAACACCTCGTCCACGAGCCCGTCGTCGCCGTGGTGGTCGTTCCCTCCGCCGCCGTGAAGCGCGACGTGCTTCATCGACGCGACGACGCCCGCGCCGAGCCCGGCGGCGGCGGCGGCGTCGCCGCCGACGTCGCCGACGCCCTCGCCGCCGTCGCCCCTTCCTCTCCGCACCTCCCGCGCGATCGCGCTCGCGTTGAGCGCTTCCAGACACGCGTCGATGTTCTCCGCGGTCACCGCGGGGTCGGTCACGAATTCGAACATCTCTCGCACGGTGGGCACGGCGACGCCGTTCTTGGCGAAAAATTGCCCCAAGTGCAACAAATCCTCGCGTAAAAAGTCCAAGCACCGCGGGTGGTCCAAGTCCACGCTCTGCGACACGTCGATGATGTGCGCGGCGCCGTCGTGGTACAAGATGTTGTACTCGCTGAAGTCCGCGTGCACGAGACGGCAATCGTTGTACATCCGTCGAACGTCCACGAGCAGGTCGCCGAAGAGTTGGCGGTGCCTCGACTCGCTCAAAACCGCGTCTTTTAGCCGCGGCGCCGCCCTGCCCTCGGAGCCGATGAACCCCATCACGAGGACGTGCGATCGCAGCATCTTCACCTCGGGCACGCGCAGGCCAGCCTCGCGCAGGCGTATCAAGTTCCGCATCTCCTTCTCCGCCCAGGTCTGCACCATCTTCCGCGGGTTCTTCTTCGAGTATCCGTTGCGCCACCGCCAATCCCCGCTGACGTATCGGTCGCGGTCTTTGAACACCAAGATGGACGTCTTGTACACCTTCACCGCGAGGTCCTCCCCCGTCGCGGTCACGGCGTGGTACACGTTCGCCTCTTTACCCGTGGATATGCACCCGTTGATCTCGGAGAAGACGCCGCGGGATAGCATCTTAAACAGGATGAGCCGCGTCCGCGGATCCAAAGCCTGCTCCACCGTCGCCCGGTCCTCCTTGTCCTTCACCATGTTCCCGGACTTGGTCTTCCTCCGCTCCGCCTCTCGGACGGAGTTGCTCACCTTCTGGCCGACGGACGCGCCGCCGAAGTCGCCGCCTTTGCCGCCGCTTAAGTCGACGGGCCCGACGCGAATCTTCTTCTGCAGCCTCGCGACGTCCACCTCGCGCCGGACGACGACGTCGCCCTTCGCGATCCCCCCCCCCCGCTGCCGCCGCCTCCTCGTCCTCCTCGCCCGCCGCCGCCGCCGCCGCCGCCGCGAGAGCTCACCGCTCGGGTCTTGTTCCCCGCGCCGCCGTTCGCGTTCGGGCGCCAGGACGATGTCGCGAGGCCGCCTCCGCCGCCTCCGCCGCCTCCGCCTCCGCCGCCTCCGCCGCCGCCGCCGCCGCCTCGCGCTTCCCAGTCCTCGCGCATGTCGAGCGACTCGAGCGCGCGCATGAGCTCGTCGTCGCCGTCGTCGTAGTCGTCGTCGTCGTCGTCGTCGTCGATTTCCGCGCCCGCGTCGTCGAACTCGTCCATGCGCTGGCTCCATCCGCGCTCGCCGCCGCCGCCGTCGTCGTCGTCGTCTCCGGCGCGAGACGGCGTGGCGCGACGTCTCGTCTCGGCGTCGGCGTCGGCGTCGGCGTCGGCGCGCCGCGTCCCGCCGTCGTTCTCCTCCCCGTCGTCGTCCGAGTACCGGCTCGCGAGCTCGGCCTCCCACCGCGCGTCCTGCGGCTCCGCCTCCATCGCGCGCGACGAGCGAACCTCGCGCGCGCTGGGGGCGGTGTGCCGTCCCGCGCGGCGGCCGGCGTCTTTTATCAGATTCCGACGAAGAACGCGAACGCGACGCGAGCTCGTCAGAATAAATTACAGCTCTCAGAATAAATTATTAGGGATTCGCTTTCGCGTGCGTTCGCGCAGACCCCGCCGCGCACAGCGAGCGAGGCGCGCTGCGTCGTCATGGACGCGTCCAAGATGGCCACCTCCCTGAGAGCGGAGATGGCGAGCCTGCAGTCGACCGGCAAGAAGATCGGCGGCGGAAGCAAAGGGAAGGTGTTTCGCGGACGCGTGCAGATCGTCGCGTTTCTCGTCGTCATCGGCGTCGTCGTCGGCGTCGCGCAGCACGTCGCGAAGAAAGGGCTGCCGGACATCGACCCGGTCAAGGTGCGCGTCCTCCGCGCGCGCGCGCGTCCTTCGCGCCGCGTCCTCGAGGCGCGGCGACGGCGCGGCCTCGCCCGGGAGCGCCCGCCCGCGGCGTCGTCCGCCCCCCGCGTCCCTTCGAGCCGATGGTCGTCCGAGTGATACATTAATTATATTCCATCGACGCCCTCCTCCTCCTCTCCTCCATCGTCCGTCGCTCATCACTGGTCCCCATACGACCGCGTCGGTGTGGTGAACGCCGATCCTTAAGGACTTTGCCTGACGTCTCTCTCATCACGCCTTCCCTCCCTCCCCCAGGTGCACGACGCGATCGCCAAGGCGGGCGTCCTCGGGATCGTCGTCTACGTCGTCGGGTTCGGCCTCGCGGAGCTGCTGCACCTCCCCGGGCTCGTCTTCATCGTCGCCGGCGTGCTGTGTTGGGGGAAATTCAACGGCTGGGTCCTCGCGCTTCTGCTCGCGCCGACGTCGTGCGCCATCTCGTTCCTCGTCGTGCGGCGGATAGGCGGGCAGTACCTCGCGGATCTGCAGTGGGGGGTGGTGAGGAAAGCGATGGAGAAGCTGGACGAGCACCCGGTGCGAACCGTCGCGGTGCTGAGGCTGTGCTTCTTCCTCGCGCCCATCCTGAATTACGCGCTGGCGCTGTCCAACGTGCGGTTTAAGGTGCGTTCTATACACTGGTCCCCATACGACCGCGTCGGCGTGGTGAACGCCGATCCTTAAGGACTTTGCCTGACGTCTCTCTCCGCCCACCCCGCGCTTTCAATCGCCGCCCTCGGCGCCTTTCAACTCCAACTGACGCCTTTGAACTCCACCCCGACAATCGCTTGTATGGAATGGCCCTAAGGACTTCATGATCGGGACGACGGTGGGGTTAGTTCCGACGCTGTCGATCGCGGTGTTTTTCATCGATCACCTGATCACGTACATGGGGTGGAGTAAGGCGCAGCATCTGGAGGTGGCGGCGGCGGCGTCGCCGCCGCCGGCCGGGATGTGGTCCTTTTTCGGATGAGCGACGAGGACGCACCTCGGGGGCGATCTGAGCGTCGGGGGACGCGAGACGAGTTGTTAGTCGGGCGGGTCTTAGCGGGCGTACAGTAGGTACCAGCACGTTTGTGTGTTTATTATGAATGCGCGTACTTCTTTTTATTCACTCACCGTCGACGCACACGCCGAGCGGACGCTCGCGTTCGTACAGTAATTATTTCTCTCAACAACAGAACCATCACCCGAACTTCACAACTTCATTCATCAGATCTGGAACGCGCGGGCGCCCTCCCCTCTTCGCGGGATCGATCGCCGTCCGCGCGGCGCCGGCGCGATGACGTCCACCTCCGCGGGTCACGCGACAGTTGAGAAGATGACGGATCTCGACATCGCGCGCGCCTCCAAGGTTCTCATGGTCGGCGCCGGCGGCATCGGATGCGAGCTCCTCAAGACGCTCGCGCTCAGCGGGTTCGCCGACGTCGAGTTGATCGACCTCGACACGATCGACGTGAGCAACCTGAACCGGCAGTTCTTGTTCCGAAGACGGCACGTCGGGATGTCCAAGGCGAAGGTGCGCGCGGCGCTTTCGTCGAGTCTTCATCGCGTGCCTCGCCGCGCGCGGTCGACGGATCGAGCGACCGAGCGCGCGCGCTTTTTTTCTTCTTCCCGTCGTTCGTCAATCTAGGCACCCGTGCCAACTTCATCATGCGGGTCCTCCCTCGCGCGTCGTCGCCTCATCCGACCCCTCCTTCTCCCTCCCCCCTCAGGTCGCGAGTGAGTCCGTGCTCGCGTTCCGCCCCGACGCGAAGATCACCGCGCACCACGGCAACGTGAAAGACGCGGCGTTCGACGTCGACTTCGTGAGTCGCTTCGACGTCTGCCTCAACGGGCTGGATAACTTGGACGCGCGGCGTCACGTCAACCGACTGTGCCTCGCCGCGTCGGTCCCTCTCGTGGAATCCGGGACGACCGGGTACCTCGGGCAGGTCACGACGCACGTCAAGGATCAGACCGCGTGCTTCGAGTGCGTCGCGAAGCCGACGCCGAAATCGCATCCGATCTGCACGCTGCGAGACACCCCGGACAAGCCGATCCACTGCGTCGTGTTTTCCACGGATCTCCTGTTCCCGCGGTTGTTCAGCGCGGACCCGAACGCGAAGAGCGACCTGGACGAGGACGACGCCGTGGAGCTCAACGCGTTCACGCGACTCGAGAAAGAGTCCCCCGCGGCGTTCGCCGCGAAGGTGTTCGACTACGTCTTCAGGCGCGTTCTGTCTACAACACACTGGTCCCCGTACGACCGCGTCGGCGCGGCGCGCGCCGTTCCTTGAGGACTTTCTCTCCCGGCGTCACTCTCCGCGCACCCCTCGCTCACAATCCCGACACACCTCGACGCCTTTCAACTCCGCTTCTGACGCCTTTCAAATCCACCCCGTCGTCGCTGCGTGTGGACCCTCGGCCCTCAGACGGAAGATCCAGACGCTGCTCGCGAAGACGGAGATGTGGGAGAAGCGGACGCCGCCGACGCCGCTCGCGAGCTTCGCCGAGCTCGCGGGCGGCGCGTCGCCGGACGACGTCGCCGCGGGCGCGGACGCGTCGCTGATTGAAACGGCCGCGTGCAAGGCGTTAGGGTTGAACGACGCGAACGCGGTGTGGAGCGTCGCGGACGCGGCGCGCGTCTTCGTGTCCTCGGCGGCGAGAATTCTCTCGCGCGACGCCGCCGTTAACGGCGGCACGGACGCGTTCAGCAAAGACGACGCCCTCGCGGTTGAGTTCGTCACCGCGTGCGCGCTGCTCAGGAGCTCGAACTACGGCATCGCGCCGATGTCGCTGTTCGACGCGAAAGGGATGGCCGGGAACATCGTCCACGCGGTGGCGACGACGAACGCCATCGTCGGCGGATTGATCGTTCTGGAGGCGCTCAAGGTGCTTCGAAACGCGCGCGTCGGGAAAGAGATCGACGCGGACGCGGCGACGAAGATCTCTGAATTGGGAGGACCTGAAACGCCCGAACATCAGGCGTTCATAAAACAACAGCGCGATCAGAAGTGCTGCGCGTACAAGTACACGTTCGTGAAGCAGTTCGCGAGCAACAATCGTCTGTTGGAGCCCATCGACGCGGACGCGCCGAATCCAAAGTGTCACGTCTGCGGCGCCGCGCGCGTCGAGCTCCGATGCGACGCGACGCGAATGACCCTCGGCTCGCTCATCGACGACGTGCTCTTGAAGAAGATCGGGATGATCGCGCCGGAGATTCAGCACCCGAGGACGATCTTGTACGAGCACGACGACGGGGACAGCTTGGACGAGGACGAGGTCGAGACGTACCGAAAGAACCGATCGACGAGACTCGTCGATTTGCCCGCCGGGGGCGTGAAGAGCGGCGACGTGTTATCCGTCACGGACTTCTCGCAGAAGTTCGAGTTCGAGCTGCTCGTGACGCACGTCCCGAGGGAGGAGTGGGACGATGAGGAGCACCCGGAAGGGTTCGAGCTGAGAGGGGACGCGAGCGGCGGGAAGGGCGACGACGACGACGACGCGGACGGCGGCGGCGGCGGCGGCGGCGACGACGACGACGACGACGATCTCTGCGTCGTCGAGGACGACGACGCCGTCGTCGTCGCGGGAACCGCGAAACGAAAGAGGGACGACGACGACGACGACGGCGACGACGACGCCGGCGGGGGGGGTAAGACGATTCGATCGGATTGAGCGCGCGCGACGACGACGACGACGACGACGACGACGAGATCAAGGCTGCGATGCGTTTCAACCGCTCCCTTGAGGATGAAAATAAAATAAAGAAATCCGTCGCCGCGCCCGCCGGTCATTCGTCCCTCACGACGACGAGCGTGTCCCCTCTGCTATCCCGCGCGCACCGCATCGTCTCGTCCACGTACACGTTCTCGAACCACCCTCTCCCCACCGGCGGCAGTCGCAACACCCACTTGAACGGATTATCGAACTCGTACCTGGCGCCGATGAAATCGAACGCGCACTTGCTCTCGCTCGCGATGTTCATCGCGGAGTCCACCACGAAGACGCTCCCGTTCCCTTTGAACACGACCTCGTTCGCGAGCTTCCTTCCGATCACGTCGATGACCTGATACGCCTCCGCGGTGAACTTCTCCAGGAGAAACAGCGTCTCCTTCTCGGACGTCCACACGAGGCGCCATCGCGCGGTGAGTCGCTTCGGCGACGTCGCGGGATGTGGATCGCTCTCTCGCTTCGCCGCGGCGGCGACGAGCGCGTCGATCGCGGCTTCCATCGCCGCGCGATCCTCCTCGGAGTGCCCGACGCCTCTGCGCTGCTCCGCCGCGAGCCTGAGGACGTCCCACTTCTCCGGGAACGCCTCGTACGCGGACGCCGCCGTCGTCGTCGTCGTCGTCGTCGTCGCGCGGAGCGTCGTCGTCGACGTATATCCTCGCCGACGACGTGTCGAATAATCGATCGTGTGCGGCGTCGGCGCGGCGGTCGCGCCGTCGCGTCGCCGCCGCGCCGCCGAGAGCGGACGCGCGCGCGAAGACGCCGACGTCGGCGGCGCGGACGTCGACGGCGTCGTCCCGCGCGCGCGCGCGCGCGTCGCCGCCGCCATCGCGGAGGCGTGCGTCGTCGTCGCCATCGTCGCGTCGAGGAGTGCGCTGTTCCTGGGACGGTTATCTTCGAAGAGATCTTCTCTTTCGCGCGCTGCGCTCAGGGCCACAATTACGTTCATCGGTCAGTTGAAAAGGGACGCGATCAAATGTTGAAACCGAGGGATGGGTGAATTTCTTTCCAGCAATCGCGCAATGCGCTGCGGGTCGGCACTCGCCGGTCCATCATTTGAATCTCGCGCGGCCGGCGCGATGCCGCCCGCGCCGTACACGCGCACGATGGAGGCGACCGCGTACAGCAGCGACTGGCGCTCGTGCGGATGGACCTGGGGCCTCTCGCTCGGCCCGCTGCCGTTCTACGTCCCGCTCTGCCTCGGCACGCGCCCGAGCGGGACGCGCGAGTGGCCGCTCGTGCCGCGCCCGCGTCGCGACGTCGCGGACGCCAAGGCGGACCTCGCGCTCGGCGGGCTCGCGCTCGCGTGCCTCACCGCGCTCTCCGTCGCGTCCGGCGCGCTGCTCGACGGCTCGTTCCTGAGACGCCGCGCGGCGATCGCGGCGCGCGGACGCGTCGCGCGCGCGGCGGCGCTCGGCGCGGGCGTCGGCGCGACCGCGTTTCCGATCGGACGCTACTGGGCCGAGACCGACCTCGCGGGGCTGCCGTACAGCGGCGCGACGGCGTCGGGGAAGCAGCCGCGCGCGATGCGGCCGCCGATCACGCGCGTGAACCCGCTGACGGACCCGATCGCGTTCGCATCGCGCGTGCTGACGCTGCAGTGGGGGCCCGTGGACGGGTCCATCGCCGCGGACACGAGCGTGTATCCGTTCGGGACGAGGATGAAGATCGAGGGGATGGGGTGGGGGGTCGTTGACGACCGCGGGGGGGGGGTCGTGGGGGGGGATAGGATAGACATTTACGTGAGGCGGAGGAAGCGCGCGCTGGAGTTTGGAAGGAAGAGGGTCGAGGTCACGGTGCACCCGCCGCCGGCGGGTCGTTGACGTTTGGTTTTTTCTTCCTGTAAGTTGCCCGTCCCGAGAAGAGCGCGCGCGTGGTCGAAGCGAGCGATGATGTCTTCTTAACGACGAACACGACGTCCAATACACATCCGTACTGCGTCACGCGCGCGTCGTCACCGTCACTTATTCGCGAACCACCCGTACGAGTGCAACCCCACCCCCCACAAGTTCACGCCGACGTAGCACACCCACACGACGACGAACCCGGCGGCGCCGATCGCCGCGCTCTCCTTCTTACTCTTCCCCGCGACTAACCTCGAGTGCAGATACGTCGCGTACGTCAGCCACGTGATGAGCGCCCACGTCTCCTTCGGGTCCCACGACCAGTACGACCCCCACGCCTCGTTCGCCCACACCGCGCCGGAGATTAAACCCGCGGTGAGTAACGCGAAGCCGGCGCCGAGGCACCGGTACGCGAGGCTATCCATCTCCCTGAGAAGCCGATCGCCGCCGACGGGCGCCGAGTTTTCGATCAGAGCCGCGTCCGGGAACTCCGCGGCGAGCGCCCCCGCGTCGCCGACGATGGGGCGGACGCGGTTCGGGTTCACCTTGACCGCGTCCGCGGCGAGGACCGCGGCGTCGCCCGCGGCGTCCGAATTGGATTCCGATTCGCCCTCGCCCTCGCCGCCGTCGACGAGTCCGTCCAAGAACCCCAACGCCTTATCCGCGGCGCCCCACCCCTGCGTCTTGTCCACGATCAGAAACGAAACGCACGACAGCGACCCCACGAGCAACGTCGCGTACGACAGCATCATCACGCTGACGTGCATCATGAGCCAGTTACTCTTCAACGCGGGCACCAACGCGGACGCCTTTTGTAGCTCGGCGGGGAGCGCGAGCGTCGCCGCCGCGACGGTGGACAACGCCGTGGGGGCCGCGAGCGCGCCGGGGACCGCGCTCTTGGAGAACCCGTCCCTCTCCGTTAAGATTAGGTGCACGCCGGTGATGCCCCACGCGAGGAAGAGCAGGGACTCGTACATGTTCGAGAGCGGGAAGTGGCCGGATTCGGCCCATCTCGCGGCGAGGAGCGACGCGAGCGCGACGTTGCCGCCGAGCATGGCGGTCTGTTCGATCTTCCCCGCGCGCTTCTCGTCCGTGAAGAACGCCTGCGCGACGAGCGTTACGACGACGACGAGGAGGAGGAGGAGGGAGCGAGCGAACGATGTCAGTCGGGGGGTCGAGACGGGCGAGAGGAAGAGCGCTGGCCGCCATCGGTTCGGATCTCGGACGACGGGACTGACGGATCCCTAGGGTTACGGCGTGATGACGCGCCTTGCTCCAATAGATGGACGTCGCGGTGAGGAGAGACCCGAAGGACACCTTCCCCAGGAGCGTCTCCGCGCCCGAGAGCGTGAGGAGCGTCCCGGACGCGATCTCGTTGAGCTCGTTCGGCGCGAGCGCGGCGACGGGAGCGCGCGCGCGGCGTCCGCGACGGTCGAGCGCTCGACGGCGTTGAATCGTCGTCGGGTGGGTGCTCGTTCTCGTCCTCGCGCAGGAAGCGCCCCGCGTCGTCGTCGTCGTCGCCGTCGGCGTCGCCGTCGTCGCGCGGCGCGCCGCGACGCGCGACGGGCGCGAGGAGGCGACCGCGAACGGTCGCATCGTCGCCGCCATCGCTATTTCCTTTCCCCGCGCGATGCGACGGGCCCGGACTCGGCGCGCGGATCAGTGCCCCCGGCGCGGATAATGAATGCGCTCTGACGTCATCGAGTGGTTCTGTCGAGGAAGCGGCGTCACTCGCTGACAGGTGTCCTCGCCGCGGACCGTCGCGTCGCGCGCCGCGCACAGACCGATGCGCGTCGTCACCGCAGGGCTCGCGCGCGTCTCCGGACGCGTCGCGACGTCCCGTCCGCGCTCTCTCTCTCGCGCTCGGGTCGTCGTCCGCGACGCGACGGCGCCGCGTCCGTCCGCCGTCGTCGCGGCGGCCGCGTCGTCGCGCGCCGCGCCCGCGCCCACCACGTTTTCGACGCGAACGAGACGCGCGATGACGACGCGCTCGACGTCGTCTTCCGGCGCGGCGTCCGACGCGCGGCGTCGTCGCCTCAACGCGACCGCGTCCGACGCCGATTCCGCCGCCCCCGCCGTGCGCGCGTCCGCGCCGCCGCCCGCGGCGCGCACGCCCGGCGGCGTCTCGAACGTCGACGCGCTCGTGGGGTGCTTCCTCGACGGCGGCGTCGGCGCGATGATCCGCGCGGTGTTCGGGTCCATCGTCGCCCTCCTCGCGGAGAAGCTCTGGCGCGCGCGACGCGTCTCGCTCCCGGTCGTCACGCACGGGAACTCGCCGCTGACGCGCGCACTCCTGGACGCGTGCGCGCACTTCCGCGCGCCGTACGACGCGGTGGAGGCGCTGTCGCACCGGCACGCGAGCACGATCGTCGCGTCGCTGGGGCGACAGAACCTCGCCGTGGAGTACCAGCGCGAGGTGCTTCGAATGAAGGACGGCGGACACGTCACGCTGGATTGGCCGATCGCGGTGCCGCGGTACCGCGACGAGGACGACGACGACCTCGACGCGATCGCGGCCGCCGCGAGGCGGCACAGGGAGAGGAGCGAGAGCAGGCCGGACGGCGTGCCGGGCGTCGTCGGCGCCGCCGGCGGCGGCGGCGGCGTCGGCGCGTGCGGCAGCGGCGGCGACGGCTGCGCGGTGGACGGGTCGAATGTTAACGTGATGGACCCCGGTCCGCCGTTTCGGAGATCGATCCCGGACCAGGGGCTCACGGTGCTGCGTAAACGCCTCGCGACGCACTGGACGCAGCTGTCGGACGACGCGCCGGTGTTGATACTCATGTCTGGCATCGCGGGCGGGTCGCACGACAAGTACCTGAAACACTTTCTTCGCCGCGCGTCGCGAGAGGGCTACCGCGTCGTCGCGTTCAACTGCCGCGGGACCGCGAACTCGCCGCTGACGACGCCGCAGTTCTACAGCGCGAGCTTCACGGGCGACGTGCGCGCGGTCGTGGAGGAGATGCGCGGGAGGTGGCCGGACGCGAAGATTTTCGCCGCCGGGTGGAGGTGAGACTGGTCCCATATATTACGACCCCGTTTGCGTGGTGCACGCCGTTCCTTGAGGACTTTCCCCGTCGTCACTCTTCACCCGCGCTTCCCTTTCAACGTTTGACCGGTGAGACGTTCGACTGACCGATCGCTTCACCCAGCCT
>MDSW01109741.1_pt1 | contig 13850 bp, 7 predicted proteins | sample 811171 | NCBI WGS metagenome assembly MDSW01 (sample SAMN05326641, study PRJNA326480) | marine metagenome | isolation source: seawater | place: Atlantic Ocean: North West | collected 2012 | reverse complement strand
TCCAATTTCAATTTTGTAAAGAAGGACTTCCAAGTTTGCAAACCTTTCATTGCGCATCTAATTTCGTACAGTGAGGCCGCATAAATTCCATTCTGCAAAACTCCAGCAATAGTAGTGTTGCCAAAAATAGACTGCATATCTATCAATATAAAATCTTCAATATCTCTAGGGTCGAGCAGTTGCGTCACGACTGGAACTTTTCTTAGTGAAGTTTGATTTAATCCGTACTGATCAGTCGCGGTGTCGTTCGTTGTTCTAGGGTCTGTTGCGGCACCAATTAGTTGTATGTCGCCCCAATAATGCCTGATTAAACTTCTTGGAACGCTGACTATTCTGCTTTGATATCCCCCCATGACAACTTTCATAGTGACGGTATCTGACGATGAAAGTGATAAATTGGAGCTTGTGACTTTTAGATCACTCATTTTAGCGTTATCAAACAGGCCGGTTGTGGTAGGAAAGTTACCTCCATCTGCTAAAGATTGGGTTCCTACTTCAGTAAATCCATTTGATTCACTGTCCAGACCAGCACTATCCAAAGGTTCCATGTATGTATCATCATTGTCAGCCAGACCATACCCCGGCTGTCCGGGACGCTTACCGGGGTGAATACCAGCATTGTCAGTAAACTCAGACTGCTGCAAGTCCGGCACTTCCAATCCTAAAAGATTATAGGCAATGTTACTAAACGGCCTTCTACTATTAAAGAAAGAGTTTTTATCTATGGTCTTGACTCTGATCGTTCCCCCGTATTTACCCCCGTCAGTAAACTTGTTTTCATCTAGCCCTTTCCAGCTACAGTTGGAAACTGAATCCCAGTTAGGATCATCTTCTCTTAGCGTGAGATCTCCAATTCCCGAAGTTTTATTTATGTCTATGTAAATTAAATACTCGAAGTTTGCCTCATTACATAGCTGCGAAATAATGTCATTCAGGCTTGTGACATCTCCGGGGAATCTATACTGCGGCCCCAGCCGATCTTTTATCTGATTGTAAAACCCTAAAGCATCAAAATCATAAAAGTAAGGGATGCCTTCAAAGCTGCCGTTGATATCGTAGTTATGCCTACCAAACAGCAAGTTTCCACCATGAGTTTGCTGTCTTTCTTCGGTGGTCAGCTTGGGCATGTGATTGATGCCAATATGCAAAGCCCACATCAAGTTGATCAAAGGTATGCCGTCAGGAGTTTGTGAGGAGAATCCAAAGTCTCCATAGCTTGTTGAACCAGCAAAACCTCCGTATTCTCTCGGAACTCTATAGTTAGGATCATCATTTTCTAAGATCCCAAAGACATTAATAAGGTTGGAGACATTGAACCAGTGAGAAGCATAGTCTGAAACATCATCTGACATCACCTCAATATCTGCGTTTCTAGAAGCAAAATCAATATTAGCGAAGCTACTGAAGGTTGCGTCACCCTCCAAAGAGCCTCCAAGTCCGGTATACCCATTCAGAATAACTTTGGTTGCGTTCAGTATTTTTAACGGACTAGATATAGTGGCACTGTAAGTTTTTGTGCTTGTAGAGGAAGATCGACTAAAAGAGTCTACAATCCCCACATACTCAAATATCACAGAGGTATTTCCATCACTATCGTTTTGAGTTACCTCGAAAATAAATGGCTCACCAATGACCGGAATAGACAGCCTGTCTCCGTCGCTCTCATCTTCTATCAAAGTAAGGTCTAAAGACCCCGCCTGACTACCCCAGTCAGCGGAAACATTAAAAGAAACCACAGAGCAGCCGAATGCCTTGATGACATTGAGGCTATTAGAATTTTCTCCATCTACTGTGCCAGCGTCAGCAGAGGTTCCAAATGGTTGGATGATTGACATCTACACTTCCCTTTCATAAGTCCATTCTATGCTATAACTATAAGTTCTGCCATAGGCGTCCCAATTCCCAACTGGTGCGGAGTGAAAACATTTGCCATTCCTTACTGTAAAGTTGGGGTCATTAACAGGATTAACAGCTTGGAAAATTTTGTCTAAATCCCCACTAGATATCGGGTTGTTGGTTGGGTTGTCGTTTATTAGCCACTTTTGTATATTGCTTTGTGTTGCCCCGTTCCAATATCCACTAGGGGCATCATCGTATGACCAGTTGTTTTCTGTCGATCCCATAGTTATGTTTATATTCAAGCTTCTTTTATATTCACTTCTTGAGTTCAAATATTGCAAAACTGGCTGATTCCTACCAATAACTGGAGTTGCTGAATACAGCTCGCCCGGATAAGTATTATTAACCGCAATGGTTTCCAGTACACTGCCAGACACTAAATTAGGAGGTCTATCATCAAAAGTGTAAGAATAGGTTATCACGCCACCCTCTACATTTCTGGATATCGCTTTGGATACTGGTATGGGATTAAGCCAGTTCAGCTCAGACAGACTCTTGCCGTAAAAGTATCCAGAAGGAATAGAGTTTCCAGAAGGATTAGCCTTGATATTAAATCCAGAAGCGTTTACAAAATTATTTTTAGTAGTTTCAAATGGGCCTAAAGTATTTAACCCCTGAATTGTTCCTTGTACAGAAACCTGATTTCTTTCGTTCTGTTCTGTGTTGGTGTCCACATTTATTGTGTGAATTACTGGATCACCACTGTAAGCTATATAGTTTTCAGTGATGGAATAAGATCCTTGATCTTGATCTATATTCTCTGTAATGACCCTATCTGCTATTTTATAATTGTTGTCACCAAGATTGGACAGAAAAGTTTGCCTGCCGGTTGGAACAATACCGCTTCCAAGACCCAATGTCTCATACAGATACCCACTAGCTTGCTGCCAAGGAGCGCCACTGACATATGCTCCGTCAGCATCGTATCGTGGAGCGCCTACCACCGTGGTGCTTCTAGCAATGGCGTAAATTTTGTTGACCTGATCTAAGACAGTATTTACACCTTGGCCAGCAAATGTTAGATTGACTCTGTTATCTTCGGAAATGTCAAAAGTTTCGGTCACGCTAGTAATAGAGTATTTAGCGTTTAACTCATCGTTGTTAACGCCAAATTCATCATCATTTGCGCTATTTAAAAAACTATCAAAAGTTAAATTGATAGTATACCCTCCGGGCTTAACGCCACGACTAGCAGGGTCAAATGTTATCTCGTTTACAAAAGCTGCAAACTTGAAACCTTTTGTTGTCTCTCCCCAGTTCGTAATGTTTATTATAATTGGCTTGGCAACCCCGTCAACAACAGGGTTGCTAAACAATGATCTAATTTTCTCCTGCTTTCTTAGAGTGGAGGCCAATAGCTCGTCCTCATCATATCCGTAGTCAGGCTCATTATCCGCTCCAGCATTAGCGACTGCTGATGGTTTTGTCCAAGAGGCAGTGCTGAGTTCAGCATCATTGCCAGCAGAGGTCATATCAAAAAAGGGATTTCCCTTTTCTGGAACGAGAGTCCCCTCTAAAGTAATATTAAAATCGGCTCCAAATTGCGGTCTGCCAATATTACTATACGTATTTCTTGTAAAAGAAACTAAAGGTGCTGGGACCAAGTAATAGTCTGTACTGTCTTTTGTTACGATAATTGGCATGTTATCTTTCTATTTTAATTTTCCAATGTTACGATTGGTAGTCTGAGAAGTTTTTATTTTCCTCTGCAAACACATCAACTTCATACTCCTCCGCAACGGTCGCGCCCTGTCTAATTGCATCCGCCTGCTCTTGAACGGTTGTAGCACTTTCAAATCTATCAGCCGTAACTCTAAGAGCTTTAGCCACCGGCTTGTTGCTGTCAACATTGTTGGTCAAGGTGATTCCTTGCACATTGACTGTATGCTCACCCCTGACTTGTATTTGTTGCTGCTGTTGCTGTTGCTGTTGCTGCGTTCGCTTTTCGGTGTCTGCGGCCCTTCTCTGTAAGTCCTGCTGTCTTTTTGCTGGTATCTCCGGTGATGGTGGCGGCTTCACTTCTGAGCCGGTTGCCGTCTGTCTAAAACTCGCACGCATAGGTATAGTTCCAGCGGTACGAGGCGATACTGCTGGGGGGACAAACCGCTCATCAACTCTCGCCTGAAAACCCCTACCCCTTGCCTGCTCTGCTTCTAGCTTGCTTCTCGCGGCTTGTGCCCCCTCCGCAGTGAACCCTTCTTCTTGTCTTCTCCGAAAATCCTCAAGGAATTTTAATGCTTGGGAGCTATACCGTAGAGATTTAGCCCTTCGATTGTTATCTCTTGTGCCCGATTCAATCAACTCCTTATCTGTCACTTCCTGATCTTCAGAAATGCCTTGCATCCGCTTTAGGTAGTATCTATCTTCTTCTGCCGAGGCTTTGATCTTTGCTATTGCTGCGTCAATTTGTTTTCGCTGCTCACTTCTAGGATCTTTACTGAGCGATCCCTCAAAATCTATATCTAATCTAGTGAATTTCTTTCCAGCCTTTCTCATCTCAAAGGCTTGAATCCTTTGCATCTGGTCTTCGATTAGCCGCTCGGCGTCTGCTTGTAGATCCTTTGTGGCCGCAGCCTCTTGCTCGGCTTTTTTCAGATCACCCTCAAACTTTTTCACTCTCTCATCGCTTTCGGCCTTTCTTTGCTTTGCTGCTTCAGTGCCTCTATCAAATACTGCTCGCTCCGCCTGTATTGTCGATTTTTTTCCAACTTTTTCCTCATATTCTTCTTTCACTGCTTTGGCAAATATATCTACAGACTCACCAAAACGCTTTTGGATCTCCTCTTCTCTTTTGATCTTGGCTTCCTCTCCGCCCAGTTTTGCTGCTTCCAATGCTGCGATTCTCCTAAAACCGGCTTCAATTCCATCTGCAACCTTCTGGTTTATCGGCTCGTCTTCTCCCGCTATATCTTTTGCCACCTGATCTATCATGTCCGCGCTAATAACGCCTTGCTCAAACAGCTCTTGCGCTCCAAGCCGACCTTTTGCTTCTCGCGCCTGCCTGCCAAGGTCTCCACCCAGTCCGGTGAATCTATCCAAAAATCTTTCTGTTTGCTGTCTTTGCTCGCCGGTAAATCCAGACATGCTTCCACGAGACAGCGCGGTGGCTGCTACATTGGCATCATCTAATAAACTAGCTCTTGCCTCATCGGTTCCAAACGCAAGCTCTTCAGCAAGTGCGCCTCTAGCTTCTTGTAAAGCTTTGGTATTTTCTCGTCTGGCTTTTTCTTCCTCTATCATGATACTGATGCCTTTTTTCCTAGCTGCAATTTCAGCATCGATACCGGCTTCAGTTAATTGCTCTTTGGGTCCAACTGTAAGTAACGAATCCTGCCTGTTTCGTATCTCTTTGTCAAGAGCCGCTCTCCTGCCAACTGCGACTGGTCCTTCGCCCGTGATGGCTTTACGTCTCTTTTGTAAATCTTCTATAGATTCCTTCGCTTTGGCGGCTTCTTCGACATTCCTTTTTTTGATGCCTTTAATTTCTTGCCTTTGAAGTGCTGCTCTTTGAGCTATAGAATCTTTGGACTTTAGCCCAATTTGTTCAAGTGCCGCAATCGTTTCCTCTTGCGTTGATATTTCTAAGGCTGCTCTCTTTCTTACTAATGCAAATCTTTTTTTGTTTAGATCGTCTTGCATTTTGTAAAATTCAAGCTCGCGGTCTTGTACTTTTACAGCAAATTCCGCGACTAAGTTTACGCCAGACTGTACTGCTTCAAAAGCTCTTTTAGCCTCTTCGCCCCCGGCATTCTCTAATGCTTTCTTCAACCCCTCCAGATTATTATTCTCTATTGCCTTAGCAACCTCTTCGTTCAATAATTTAGTTTGAGCTGGTCCAAGAATACCGGCAGGTATTATCTCATCAACCAAGTCTTCAGCAGCTTGCAGATAATTGTCATCCCCTGCTTTCATCTCTGGAAGGGTTGCGTTGTCTAAAAAATTATTAACGCTTTTTGTAAGCTCTACAGCCTTTATTGCGGCTGTTTGGGTTTCTGGTCCCACAATCCCGGCAGCCGCAATGAAATCATTTTCTCTATCGGTGTCCACAACTTCGCTGATATTTTGGGCGCTGGCAACCCCTCTTAAACCCAGTTGCCCCAAAGCGACACCTGTATTCAATTCGCCAGTTTTTGCAAATTCCGCTTGGTCATCTAAAAAGTCAAGCTCTTTATTTTTTGCGGTAAATCCTCTAAGTTCTTTATCAAATGCCCGAAGAGATGCAATTGATTCTTTAAAGGCAGCATTTCTTATTCTTTGCTCTTTTGCGACTGCATCAGCAGATATTTTTAAGCTTTCTGCTATTCTATTGTTTTGCAATTTGGTGTCAAGCAAATCAATTTGCTTGTTTATATTTTGCACTTCAAGCTGATCGCCCTGACCTTGAACCTGACTTCGTTTGCCTTCTCGTAGATTTGCAACTATTTTATCAGCTTCGGCCTGTAATATGTCTCTATCCTCTTGAAGTTTCTGGCGAGTTTCTTCCCCAATAGCCCCGCCGGTCAACGCTTGCAAGCCTTGTATTTGCTTGGTTGCGTTGATAAAGCTTTGCAGGGACGCTCCGGCATTTGCCGAATTTTGAGCTAATTGCTGTAAGAGCGGTTGTAAATCATTAAATTGCGCTTGTGTTTTTGATATAATTTGATCAATTGCCTTGTTGCTGGCCTCAATCGCTGCGACACCTTTCTTTCTGTTGCTGGCCCAGAAAAAGTCCAGAGCAGCCGTCCCAGCCTTAACCTGATCTAAAGCTCTTTTCTCTATATCTTGAAGTCCAGCAGCTCTCTGCCCAGCGATTTCTGAAACTTTAGAAAAGTCGCCAGTTTTCAAAGCATCTTTAAGTTCGTGTGCGAGTTCTGCCGCCAACTTACTGTCGGTTCTCTCTAGTTTATTAGTCGCAGCGGTAAGTTCAGCGGTTCCCTTAACCAAGTTGCTTACCTCGCCGCCACCGAAAAGACTGGTGAGATCGACGCCTAGTGCATTTAAGAAGCCTCCAATGATCGGTATTGATCTGTTAATTTCCTGCGCATACGCTTTTTGTGCGGCGGCTCCAGCTCCAGCAACGTCTCCAAGCTCTGCTTGCTGCTTGGCTATAGATGCAAAATTTTTGGCGAACAGGGCTTCTGCCGCAGTACCAGCCAAGGCGACGGTGCCTAAAACATTTCCAAATTTTACAATCTTGGGGCCAAATTTTGTTAAAAACTTGCCAGCCCTGCCAAGACTAGACCCAAACTTCCCAAGCTTGCCGCCTCTGGCTTCTAACGATTTTCCCCACCCTTCTAATTGCGGGCCAAGTTTGGCTGCGTTGTCGCCTATCGCTTTACTGTATTGGTCAATGGCCGCTGCTTGTCCCGCTCCAGCCGAAAACGCTTCCTTGTTACTAACTAACTCCACACCAAAACTTTCAAGAGCAGAGTTGGCGCCCACCAGACCAGCAGACAGAGCAGTAGCGCTCGGTATCAGCCCTTTTAGCACTCCGCTTATCGAACTACCTTCTTCTTCTACTTCTTCTTTAACACCAGACTCTTTTTTTATCCTAGTCTTTTCTGATTCAGCCCCTTGGATTGCGCTTTCTACTTTTTTCCTACGAGACAATAAATCTGCTAATTCTTTTTCTTTTTTGGCATGATCCACAGTGCCTTTTGCCAAAGTTGACAATTCAGCTTCAAGAGCTTCTACTTCTTGAGCATTAGACTCTAAAGCTTGGGTTGCGTCTTGTATGAACTTATCTAACTGGATCAATTCCTTGCCAGCAGTTAGTCCTTCTGGAGCTGTTTGTCCAGTTCGGCCAAATGCTTCAGCCATGCTTTTCATATGCTTTTCTTGAGCTTCAGCAACTGTGCTGGCGGCAAATCCAGCCTCTAATGCTCCGGCCTTTAACGCTTCAAGCGTTGTCGCGCCCTCTGTTAACTTTTGAGAAAATACTAGCATACCGGCATTTACCTGATCAGTAGTAGCCCCAGCTCTTTCTAAAGCGTCTCCAAACGCTTGAACAGGCTCATCAAATAAGTTTGTGCCACCAGTAGGTATGCTAAATGGCACACCATCTGGAACCTCGCCGCCATTTTGAAATCTTTGCACCTTTCCGCCCTTAGCGTATTTATTTATTCTGCCAAGATTTGCATACCCAAATGCTTTTGCGGATTTTTGATTTACTACAAACTCGCCGGGAGTAAGCATGGCGGGAACTGTGTCAGTACCTGAAATTGCGCCGCCGCGATTCAGATTTTTTCTTGTCAATACAGTGACACCACCTAGATTAATATCATCGTCGCTGCTAGTAGTCCTGCTGGGTACTCTTCTCTCTCCTCTACTCAAATAATGTGCTGCTAATTTACCTAAAACGCGACTCTTTCTCCAGCCGCCGCTTTTTGCCTCATATAATTGTCCCTCCGGACCAATACCATCTAAATAATCATTCTTTTTCAGCTTTTTTTTCGTCGCGTTAACCTGCGCCAGTGCATATTTTTCAAATTCTGTGGGGTCTGTTTGGGCGCGGTTGCCTTTAGGTACTGTAATTTCTTCTTCTCTAATGTCTGCGACAAATTTATCTCCGCGATTAAAAGCTTTTCCAGTCGTCAATCCTATTGGTAGATTCAAAATTCTATCTTGAATTTCAGCGTAGGCTCTAGATGCTTCGACAACTCCACCCGAAGCGTATTTATTAATCCTTCCTAAATTCCCAGCTCCAAATGCCTGCACAGCACTTTTTCTGATCACAAATTCGCCCGGAGTCAGCATGGCTGGAACCGTATCGCTATTTCCAGATCCCGGAACAACACCGCCACGATTAAACCCTAAAACTCCAGACAACGACCCAGAGCCAGAACCCGCCTCTTTAACTTCCTTTAATCCGCCACCAGAAACAAACTTAATAATAGAAGATAATCCTTGACTCAATTTAACAGTGCCGAATACTGCGAATAAAGGCAGTAAAGGTTTCAACGCCCTTCCAATATCAACAGCGGCATTAGCTATAGTTAAGAAAACTTGGGCAACAGCTTTAAAAGTAGAAGACTCCATAACTTCAGATATTAACGATCTAAAGTTTTGTGTGAGTTCAGCAAGTTGGAAGCCTAGCGTTTGTTTGGCTTTAGCAACGTCTTTGTCGCTTTCAGCTTCTGCTTCGTTGGCTACTTGCAAGGCTCGTCTAGCTTTTGCTGTTTGAGTAAGCAAAGGAACTACTTTTGATAGCTGCCTGATACCACCAATTTGCTCGGCAACCTCCGCAAACCTAATGCTACCAGCTTGTATGCCTAGTTTTTCTAAGCCATCAGAAATAGCAAATATGGCATTTTTGGGGCCAATAAAGTTGCCTTCCGCATCGGCTAACTCAATATTTAGCTCTTTGAAGAATTCTATTGTTTTGGGTCTTTGTAGACGACCAAAGATTGTTCTAAACGCAGTGGCGATAGTTTCCGCAGACTCACGAGAAGTAGAACGAACAGCGGTGAACAAAGATGCCAACTCTTCCAAATTACCACCAGCGGCTTTGAATGCTCCACCAGATCGCTTGATTGCCTCAACAATATCTCCCGACTCTACGGCGAATCTTTTTGCAAGTACGTTGATCACTTCCAAACCTGACGCAGCATCTTTGGTGCTTAATTCAAAAGAGTTCATAAGAGCAATCAAACCCTCAGTGGTGTCTCTGAGGTTATCAAAACTCGCAAGAAGGCTAGTTCTGGCAAGCACTTCCGCACCTTTAGCCGCTTCTCTAAAACTCAGACCGGTTTGAGTAAGCAACCTAATAAGCTCGGCCACTTTATTGGAAGCGACTCCAAAATTTCTAGAAATACTCAACACAGCGTCTGTGTTGGCCTTGATAGATGCTACGCTACGATTAGTGGTTTGAGCTATTTTGGCTAATTCAACTTCTAGCCTGATAGACTCTCTGGTGGCATTAGAGATAGCACCAGTTAATTTTAGAATAGCTTGACTAGCTACGCCATAGGCGGCGTAGCTTGTACCTTTTAAAGCAATAGCATCAGCAAAGGATTTCGCATCCTTGCTGGCTTTTTTGGTCGCATCACCAACAGACTGTATTTGAGCTTTTGCTTTACCTAAGCCTTTGTCGGCAAACGTAAGCTCTACAGTTCCAACGCCTCTTTGAATAGATTTGTTTACCTGAGCTAAATTTGCTGTGGATGTTTGAACATTCAGCAGCATATTTATGTTGGCAGCGGCCATTTATCACCCTCTCTACACTGGTTCTTTTTTTGTCGTCTTTTTCGTCCGTCTTTTTGGTTTTGGTTCTTCAGTTTTTTTGGGACTCAAGTCATCTTCAATATCAAGATCATCAAGAAAGCTATCATCCAGAATAGGATTATTATTGATGTCGATTCTGTTGCCATCAGCATCAATGCGAGCGCCATCTTGATCCAGCAAATTGCCCTCTAGATCTACTCGTCTGCCTTCGCTATCTACTAAAAAACCTTCTTCATTGATAAGATTTAATTTTTTCAGAACTTTGTTTTCCAATAGCCCGTTTTCAAAATCATCATCTACTCCATAGAAGTACGAGGCAAATTGGTTGGCCATAGCTCGACCAAAATTAGTGTCCGCTTTATCCATATAATCATCGTAAGATGAGAACACTGTTTTTTGAGTAAGATAGTCATAGACAGAGCAATAAATAAAGAAGTTAAACTGCTCTTGTTCTGCTTGACCCTCGGCTGTCACAGAGTCCATAGAATTACGCACAGCCATAAGATCGCCTATCTCGTCCCTGATAGACTTAAGTTCAATAGCTTTATCTTTTAGCTCAGATGCTTTTTTGAACTGGCCGCTTTTGATCCTATATTCAAGATCAGCGCTTTTTTTAATCAGATCGGTGTACTCTTGCTGCTTGTGATCATCCCATAGTCCCTGCCTTCGCATGTGATCATCAAGACTTTTCTTTAGAATCGCGCCGTTTTCAATCGCTTTGCGAAATGTTTGCGCGTAGAGTTTTTTACCTTCTACGAGGTTTTTGCCACTGATTGGCTTAAGAACGTACTCTTTGTCTTCGTATTCGAATCTTTTTTCTTGCATGGTTTCCTCCTAAATTTTTCTTTGTACTGGAAAAGTATAATGATATTTGTTCCACGTCACATCATAGCTTTCGATATCCGCTTCCGAACTCCTAATCTGTGCGTTGCCTTTGTCTAAAATTTCAGACCTTAACTCCTCAAACACCTCTTTAACCTTGACTTGCTCTGGCGTTGGGTCTGGATTATCATGGCCCCATAAGGAGCCAAAAAACTTTTCTACGCTGGCCAAGGCGCCAATCATAGTAGTTTCTATTTTCTTCTTTATATCCTTCTTGAGTCGGACTTTGGATCTTTGTTCCAATATTGATTTCTTGTCCATTATCTCCTACTTTCTTTTTGTTGTCTTAGGGCTTCCATCTGAATTTCCTTTCTAACGTGATTTAATTCGTTTTCTTTAAAACTCCCTCCTTTTTCAAACTGTTTTTTCTTTGACGCTAAAACTGATTGTCCATGAGCGTCATTCAGTGCAAGAACATTATCCTGCTCACGCTGGCTTTTAACGGGCACAAAAACCTCTCCAGCATTTTGCATGTTATCGCTTAGTAGTTTTTCTCCTTCTGCTTTTTTCTCTTCTTCTTTTCTTTTGCGATCTTGCGATATTGACCAGCCGTCTAACGCAAGATTGTCTGCTATTACTTCATCCGATGGTCTGTCCATCGATTCGTAAACACTGTCATAATATCTGCTCCATCCTATAAGGGATAACTGCTCATCGTTGAGATTGCAGGCTTTGTCCTCAAAGACTGGAGTGCAATCCTTCGCATTCCAGTAAGATCTCCACTTATAGCTCTTGGCCATGTTTCTTATTGTCTCCTCGCCAAGCCCTTCTTTTAGCACAGCATTTACAACTTCGTTTGACGGTATTGAGTTTACTACTAACTCACCGTCTTCAAAAACGCATAGTTTTTCAGTTAGGACGACTGTTCTGGCAAAGTCTCTTAAATACTCGCATGTGATGTCAAAAAATAACTGCTTGGTCTCATACAGTTTATTTATCTTTTTGACTTGCCTTTCAACAGCTCCTTTGATATATTGTTTTGTATCTTCTTTAAAAAAATTGACATAGTAATCTAGCTTCATCTGCTCAAGATTTTTTGTCAATGTTTGTAAGTTTGTGTTATTTTCTTCTGTCCACCAGCCACGTTCCATCAAAAGCTGTGTGACTTCTGCGTTGGTGAGCATGCCATCAAGCAAAGCTTCTTGGTAGACCTCCTGAGCGTAAAAATCCGCGAAAGCCTTGTCCTCGACTCTCGCGGGTTTTACTTTTACATACTTGCCTTTTAACTTAAAGATTACAATACCTGAAAGCAACCTGTTAATTAAAGGCGCGTTATCCATACTTGGTCCTAAAATAATTACGGATTAACCGTCGAAATAATCTTTCCAGTAGTTGACACCGCTACTTCCAGCGTTCACAGTGATAGGATCGCCAGAGTGCAGAACAACAAAGTCGTTAGAGTTGGTCATAGAGTAAGCAACCGTGGCGTTTCCTCCACCAGCATCGCCTCCACCATAAGTTACACTCGTTACTTTGTTCTTGTTACCAAACTGGAATACAGTAGAGTCATCACAAACAATCTGAATTGAGTGGTTGCTCAAGTTCTGAGATTCTTCAGCAGCGTTGATGTTGTCACCACCCACAGCAGTTGTTTCCAGATCCACAGTTACGTCAACTGGGAAGTTTACATACCTGTAGTAAGGAACTCGTTTACCAAGCTGGTTGATCGCTTCACGACCGAGGTCAACACTACATGAGAATGAACTCAAGTAAAGCCGTCCACCATCTGGAATTGTCGAACAGTTGGTTTGCAGTCCAGTACCACCCGGACCTGCAACACCAGTTGCTCCCGCTGTCGCACCTTCAATAAATGAAGGAACAACGGTTCTGAACGTAGTAGAACCATCAAACTCTAAACCGTCGGTTCCAATAACTACGTTTTCACGTCTCAGTACGCTGCTGTTATTACCAACTGGCGCGTCAGCACCAAACAGGCTAGAGTCAAAGACAGAGTTAATCAAACCGTTGGCGCCAACCAATAGGTTGTTTCCGCTATCGTCTGTAAACCAGTTTTTGTCGTTTCCAACAAAGGTTGTGGATTCGGTAAAGTTTCCGTCTGTAGCGAGATTGTACGAAACAGAGCTGATATACATACCTGAGCAGTAAAGTTCTGCGACACCAGAGTTGTCGGATGCTCTCTGAATCTGGTCAGCGGTATCGAAACCAATGACCGCTCGAACGTCAGCTCTCGCGTTTGCTCGACCAGACAGTGTGGCATTGGCTGCCGTAACCGTTCCAAGGTGATAAACCAGCGGATATCCATCCATAACTTTTTCAAAAGTTACTTCGATTTCAGGAATATCTTCACGGTTTTCATACAGTGAAAGCTGTCCAAGCTCGAAAATCTGCTCTAGGTTAAAGTTGGTTGTTACGCCCATAGACTGCAAGCCATGAACAACCGCTACTTTACCAGTAACGCTGGACATTGTGCCCCCACGAGACGTGTACGGGTCAATTGCGGCAGTAGCGGCTTTATCGCCAACCGCAACACCCTGCGTGGCATAAAACACACGCTTATTATCGTTTGTTGCAAAATTTGCCATTATGGATCTCCATAGAATTTTAAAAAAGCTTTTCTAGTTAATTATACGCCAAATAAAATAGTTTCTGCCGTAAACTTGACAGTTCCTACGTGAATATCTGGACTTATCGCATAAACAGAGTCCATATTTACGTCTATCAATCTTATTTCAGTGCCCTCATAAGTGTCCAGCAAATCAGGGTATAGTAGCGCCCCAGATACCGGAACCCCACGATAATCAAGGGGGAAATTTCCGCTATTAGATATCTTATTAAGGTCAAAACTTCGCATATTGTGTAAATTCTGCAAAGATAACCACAGTTCTTACATTTTACCCAATAAACTG
>MDSW01053758.1_pt1 | contig 13853 bp, 9 predicted proteins | sample 811171 | NCBI WGS metagenome assembly MDSW01 (sample SAMN05326641, study PRJNA326480) | marine metagenome | isolation source: seawater | place: Atlantic Ocean: North West | collected 2012 | reverse complement strand
TCCCGCGGCGGCGGCGCCCCCCCCTCCCCCCGCGACGGGCGTGAACATCGCCCCCCCCGGCGGCTTCCCCGCGCCGGCGGGCGGCCCTCCCGGTACCCCGGGCGCGGGCGGCGCCGGCCCGAAGAAGATCTCCAAGGACTTCAAGCCGGTGACGCCGACGCGCGCGAACACGCAGCCCATCTACGGCGCGGAGATCAAACCGATCGACGAGCCGGCGAACCGGTTCGACAACTTCCAGTACCCGCCCATCACGACGGACGGAATGGGCATCTGCATGTTCGACGGCACTCTGAACCAGCACAGGGACCATCTCCAGTACCGCTGGGATAAGTACTGCGGCCTTCGCAACGCCATCGACCAGAACGAGGGCGGCCTCGAGAAGTTCTCGCGCGGGTACGAGAAGATGGGGTTCACCCGCGACGCGGCCGGCATCACGTACCGCGAGTGGGCGCCGGGGGCGAAAGCCGCGTGCCTCTTCGGCGACTTCAACGGGTGGTCCACCGGCGCGGAGGGCGTCTGGATGACCAAGAATGACTTTGGCGTCTTCGAGGTGTTCATGCCCAACAACGCCGACGGCTCGCCCGCGATCCCGCACGGCACGAGGGTGAAGATCCACCTCGAGCTCGAGGGCCAGGAGCCCGTGGACAAGATCCCGGCGTGGATCAAATTCGCGGTGCAGGCGCCCGACGAGATCCCGTTCAACGGCATCTACTACGATCCCCCGCCGGAGGAGCAGTACCAGTTCAAGTACGCGCGGCCCAAGAGCCCCGACGAGGTGCGCATCTATGAGGCACACGTCGGCATGAGCAGCATCGAGCCGAAGATCAACTCGTACGTCGAGTTCGCGGACGAGGTGATTCCCCGCGTCGCGCAGCTCGGGTACAACGCCATCCAGCTCATGGCGGTGCAGGAGCACGCGTACTACGCCTCCTTCGGCTACCACGTGACCAACTTCTTCGCCGTCTCGAGCCGATGCGGCACCCCGGACGAGCTGAAGTACCTGATCGACACCGCGCACTCGTACGGCCTCACCGTGCTCATGGACATCGTGCACTCGCACGCGTCGAGCAACTCGCTCGACGGCATCAACATGTTCGACGGCACCAACGGGCAATACTTCCACGACGGCCCGCAGGGGTACCACTGGATGTGGGACTCGCGGTGCTTCAACTACGGCAACTGGGAGGTGATCAGATTCCTGCTCAGCAACCTGCGGTACTGGATGGAGGAGTTCAAGTTCGACGGGTTCCGGTTCGACGGCGTGACGAGCATGATGTACTCGCACCACGGCTTGCAGATGGCGTTCACGGGGGACTACAACGAGTACTTCGGCATGGCCACGGACGTGGACGCGATGGTGTACCTGATGCTCGCGAACGACATGCTGCACACGCTGTACGACGGGCACTGCATCACGGTCGCCGAGGACGTCTCCGGGATGCCAGCGCTCGCACGCCCCGTCCAGGAGGGCGGCGTCGGCTTCGACTACCGCCTGCAGATGGCCATCGCGGACAAGTGGGTGGAGGTGCTCTCGGAGTGGGGGGACGACTACAACTGGAACATGTTCGACCTCGTGCACTGCCTGGAGAACCGCCGGTGGGGCGAGAAGTGCATCTCGTACGCCGAGTCGCACGACCAGGCGCTCGTGGGCGACAAGACCACGGCGTTCTGGCTCATGGACAAGGAGATGTACGACCACATGTCCACCCTGACGCCCGACCACCCGACCATCAGCCGCGGCATCGCGCTGCACAAGATGATTCGCCAGCTCACGATGTGCCTCGGCGGCGAGGGCTACCTCAACTTCATGGGCAACGAATTCGGGCACCCGGAGTGGATCGACTTCCCCCGCGGCGATCGCGTGGAGGCGAGCACGGGCGAGTTCGTGCCGGGCAACGGCAACTCGTACCTGCTCTGCCGCCGGCGGTTCGACCTGGTGGACATGGACCACCTGAGGTACAAGTACATGAACGCCTTCGACACGGAGATGCACGATGTCGCGAGCAGGTTCAAGTACCTGTCCAGCGACCACCAGTACACGAGCCTCAAGAGCGACGACGATAAGATGATCGTCGTCGAGCGCGGCGACTGCGTCTTCGTCTTCAACTTCCACCCCGTGAACTCGTACACCGACTACCGCATCGGCCTCAAGCACGGCGGGAAGTGGAGGTTGGTGCTGAGCAGCGACGACCCGCAGCACGGGGGGTGGTCCAACCTCACCACCACGGCGTGCCCGGTCCTCAACTCCGAGGAGTACGACTTCAACAACCGACCCGCGAGCATGTTGGTGTACGCCCCGAGCCGCAGCGTGTCGGTGTACGCGCCCGTGGAGGCGGTGCAGCAGAGGATGGGGTGGGCGTGAAGAGAAGGCGGAGCGAGGAACGGCCGCGCGGGGGTGCGGCATTTTTTTGGAGGCGGACGACTGAAAGCGAAGGTTTTGTAAAACAGACGAATCCAGCGAGACGCGAGGCGGAGGGCGAGGCTCCGAACGATAGGCGAGGCGACAAGGACTTTTAAATCGATGATGTTTGATTGTGTCACGATGACCTTCTCTCGCGCAAGTGCAAAGCGCGGGTCGGCGGGGTGTTCACGCGTCGCCCTCCCCCGCCTCTTTTTCTTTTTCGCCCGATCCGCCCTCCCCCGCCCCTCCCTCCGTCTTCCCCTTCCCCGCCTCTTTCGGCTCCGGCGCGAGCTGCCCCGCGTCGCGCTTCTTCTTCGCCTCGCTCTTATCCCAGTGCTGCTTGGAGACTTTCTTGATGATGCCCATGAAGTACGGGATCTTCCGCTTGGGCGCCTTCGGGGCTTGCTTCTCGATCGCACGCAGCGCCGCCGCCAAAACGTCCCGCGGAAGCAGAGAGAGGAACGATCGCATCTGCGCGTCGAAGTCGGACTCGGAGATGAGCCCGTTCGCGCTCGCGCACTTCTCCGCGACCATCTCGTCCACGGTGTCCGAATCCACGAGCTGCTTGAGCTGCTTTTTTTCGTTCCGCGCGCCTGACGTGTCGCCCTCGGGCGCGTCCGCGGCGTCACGCTCCCTCGCGCGGCGCTGCGACTTGGGCTCGACGTACTCGGGCCGCGAGCACGGCTCGATGCTCACCTTGCGCCCGCGGAAGAGCGTGTCATGGAACTTGCGGCACTTCTTCGCGGCTTTTCGCGTCTTGAAGTCGACGAAGGCGAAGCCTTTGAACTTCTTGTTGGTCGCGCCGCCGCCGGCGAGGCGAACCGCGTGCACGTCATTCGCGCACCCCTCGCGGCGTAAGATCGTCTTGAGCCACGGGACGATGTGCTCCACCTTCGTGTCGTACGGCATCTGCCCGAAGAACAACGTCGTGATCTCGTGCGGCTTACCCTTCTCGCCCTTCTCCTCGCCGCCGCCGCCCTCGTCAGCCTTCTTCGGGCGCTTGTTCGCGGCGTGGCGCTCAGCCTCAGTCGGGGTCTCGGAGCCGCCGCCGCCGCTCGCCGCCGCCTCCCTGTCGCGCTTCTTCTTCTCCTTCTTCTCCTTCTTCTCCTTCTTCTCCTTCCTCGCCTTGCGCTCGCCGCCGGCCTCCTCGGTGTCCTTGCGCTTCGCCGCGAAGGGCGTGCGCTTGGGCGTCGCCTCATCGTCGGACATTGCGCGAGGCGAGGCGAGGAACGCGAGCGCGACGAGGAGTGTTGGGGACCTCGATTTCTCCAAGGGCAAATTGCGTTCGCTGAGCACGGCTTTGATTGTTCCGAACTGGCCGACCGGTCGACGTCAGATCGCGCCGAGTGAAAAATCCTGCGCCCCCCTCCTCCCTTGATCAACACCTCCCCGCGCGCGTCCCCCGTTCGGTGCTTCGGTTCTCCACCATGGCGGGCGGCGACGACGGCACCGCGCTCGCGGTCGTCGCGCTGGGCCTCGTGTTCCTCGTCCTCGGCGGCTTGGTATTCGCCATCAGCCGCTACGCGGGCGGCGAGGACGCCAAGGTCAAGACGGGGGCGGGCGAGGAGGCGCCCGCGGCGGGGGCGGGGGCGGGCGCGAGGCGCGGGGCGAGGGCGCGGGGCGGAGCAAGGCGCAGGCGCAGGGGCGCGGGCGGCGGCGACGACCTCGACGACGAACACGGCGAGGACGACGCCGCGGAGGACCCGCGCGAGGCGGCGCGACGCGCGGCGCAGGCTCATCAGCGGCAGCAGGAGGAGCAGAAGAGCAAGTCCCGCGCGGCGAAGGACGAGAAGTACGCGAACAAGGAGGCGGAGCGTGAGGCTCGCGAGCGCTCGGAGCGCGAGACGATGGAGGCACTGCGGGCGGAGCAGGAGAAGGCGGAGGCTGAGGAGTTCGACAAGTGGAAGGATCTCTTCACGGTGGAGAACGAGGGCACGGCGGAGGCGGAGATTCAACAGGAGTCTCAGAGCTTGCTCCAGGAGTTCATCGACCACATCGTCGCGAAAAAAGTCGTCGTGCTAGAGGAGCTCGCCGCGGAGTTCGGGCTGAGGACCGCGGACGCGGTGAGTCGCGTACAGGCACTGGAGAGCATGGGAAGAATCACCGGAGTCATGGACGACCGAGGAAAGTTCATCTACATCTCCGAGCAGGAGATGGCCAAAGTGGCCGAGCACATCAACGCACGCGGGAGGATCGCCATCGCTGACCTCGCGAAAAAATCGAACGAGTTCGTCGTCGTGTGATGTGTACCGATGATGGTGGGGTTGTTCGGGCGGGTGACGTGGGACGCACATCTTCCGAGGAAGGCGCGGGCGGGCGCGGCGCGGCGCGGAGAGATAAAATGAAATGAAAGCTCCCTCTGTGACGCGAACGAAGCTACCTCTGAAACGCCCTGCCCTCCTACGCCTGCGCCCCTCTTCCTCTCCCTCGTCGCGCACTACCTGAGAAAGTTGACGATGGACACGAACACGATGAGCAGGATCATGGCGTTCCACACGGCGCCCTGCACGCCGTACATGGTGATGTTGGCGACCATGTTCCCCACCTCGCTCTTCTCCTGCTCGCTCAATCCCTGCGCGTTGTCGACGATAGGGGAGACGATCTGCCCCTCGCGCTCCGCCCAGAAGAGCTCCTCCTCGGCCTTGTCCAGGCGCAGGGCGTTGAGCTCGTCGAGTACCTTCTCCAGGCGGGCGAGCTCGTCCTCGTCCTCGGGGATCGTGCCCGCGAGTGCGTCCTGGTACACCCCCAGCGCCTTGAGATCGTTCTTCGGCCCCGCGACGTTGCGCCGGATGATGGGCATCGTCATCCCCATCTCCTTCAGGTCCGCGGTGTACTTGGCCGCTCGCTCCGCGGGGTTGCCCGTCGTGGTCGCGTCCTCCGCGGTCTCATCCGCGGCGCCGCGGACGATGCGAGAGTACGCGCGAGGAGCGCGGCGCGCGACGCACGGACGCGGCGCGAACGCGACCCGGCGGTTCGAGGAGGAAGAGGAAGAAGCCCCGCCGCGCGAAGCGCGAGCGACGGCGTGGACGGGCGCGAGCGTCGCGAACGCCATCGCGAGCGTCGCGCGAGTCGATCAGCGCGGGCGAAGGGCGGGACGCACGCGGCGAAAGCGCGCTCGAGTGTGGCGGAAGAGGCGCGCCGAGGGGCCGAAGACCGCGCGAAACGATATCGATACAGGATATACACGCGGCGCCCTGGGATGAAGTGCAATTTTAGTCGAGCAAATTATGGCGGTCTGAGGATGAGGCTCGTCGTTCTTGTGAGAAACGCCCAGTTGACGTCGCCGCGCCCCCACACGTCCCCACGCTCCCGCCGCCTCCCACCCCCTTTGGCTCGCTTCGGGATGTCGAGCGCCTCCGCGTCGCGCGTCGCGCCCTGCCGCGCCCGCGCCTGCGCGTCCTCGCGCGCCTCCGCGTTCGCCGCGGGAACCCGCGCCGCGCCCCCCGTTCGCGCTCGACCATCCCTCCGCGAGGCGGCGGCGGTGACCCTCCGCGGTGCCGTCGCGGCGAGCAAGGCGTCGGGCGCCGCGGGCAACAGGGCCAAGCGCGGCGGCAAGGCCAAGGCGAACTCCCCCGCGGGCTCCGGAGGACGCCCGCAGAGTTCTAAGCCCGTGGCCAAGGCGAAACGAGCGGCGAAGAAGGTGCGCGAGCTCGCGCGCCCCGCCCCCCTCATCACCCCCGCGCCCGACGCGATTCTTCGGGGCTCGACTGACTCCCGCCCCTTTCCCCTTTTTCTCCACGCTGAAATAAATCGCGGTCGATCCGATCCTTAGGCGCGCGACTGGGGCGACGAGAGCGAGGACCCCAGGAGCATCACCTCCTCGGATTCCTCCTCCATCGACGAAAAGAACAAGCACCTCTTCTTCGACGAGGCGGTGATCACCGTTCGCGGCGGCCAGGGCGGGGACGGCGAGGCGTGGCAGGGGAGCAAGCCCAAGACGGTGAAGAACTTCAAGTACCAGTGGGGCCGGAACATAAAAAAATACATCGACCTCCCCGCGGCGGAGCCCGCGGACGGGGGCCGCGGCGGGAACGTCTACATCCGCGTCGACCGCGCGGTCGACTCGTTGTTGGAGTTCCACGCCAGGAGCACCTGGCGCGCGAAGAAGGGCTACCACGGCTCTGCGGCGCCGCACGCGGGCGCCGGCCGCGAGCGCATCCGGGTCGCGCCCGATCAGGAGGACCTGTACGTGGACGTGCCCCCCGGCACGGTCGTCCGCCGCAAACGCTCCGGCGAGCTCCTGGGCGACATGACCAAGCACGGCCAGACGCTCCTCGTCGCGGAGGGCGGCGCGGGCGGGCTCGCCGCGCGGCGGGCGCAGAAGGCGCAGCGGCGCGGGCGCGGGACCTCGGCGCGGGGCGGCGGGCGCGTCGCGGACGACGTGGAGGTGAGCGACATCGACCTCGACGAGGCGACGTGGACGGCGACGGGGGGCGAGCCGGGCGAGGAGCTCGCGGTGGAGCTCCTCATGCGTGTCGTCGCGGACATCGGCCTGGTCGGGTTACCGAACGCGGGGAAGAGCTCGATCCTGAAGGCGAGCACGCGCGCGAGCCCTGAGGTGGCGCCGTACCCGTTCACGACGCTCATGCCCAACCTCGGGGTCGTCAAGCCCGCGGAGCGAAAGGCGCCGGACCCGAACGACCCGATGGACTTCAGCGCGTACGACGACTCGAAACCGACGAACGGTCCGACGCTGGCGGACCTCCCCGGTCTGATCAAGGGCGCGCACAAGGGCCGCGGGTTGGGCCGCGCGTTTCTGCGGCACCTCCGGCGCACGCGCGCGATGCTCGTCGTCGTCGACGCGAGCGGCGAGGACCCCGTCGGCGACTACCTCGTCGTCCGCGAGGAGCTTCGCATGTATAATCCGGAGTATGTCACGAGGCCGCACGTCCTGGCGCTGAACAAGATGGACCTCGAGTGGGCCGCGCTCCGGACGGAGGAGCTGAAGAACGGCGTGGAGGCGCTCAACGAGGAACGCGTGGGGTCCAAACCGATCGCCGTGCTGCCCGTGAGCGCGACGGAGGGGATCGGCATGGACGCGCTCGCGGAGGCGCTCGGGGAGCTCATGCGCGAGGAGGATGAACAGAGAATCGCGGAAATCAAGGGGAGGGAGCTGAGGCGAACGACGGGGGAGGGGGCGGAGATGAAAATTAGGTTCTGAGACGGCTTCGCGCCGCCGCCGCGCGTTTGGAATACGGTACATAAATGAAATCTTCCTTCGAGCGAGGCGAACCGAATCGAATCAACACTGGAGCTCGTGCGCCTCGATGCCGACGCGGTGGATGCGATTCGGATCCTCCTCCGAATCGCACTCGAAGCCTTCAACGAGCCACTCGTTGAACTCGCCGAGCTCGGCGAGTTTCTCGGGGCCGTCGCAAAGCTCCTCGTCGATGACGTACTGCCTGGCGATCTCCTCCGCCGACTCGAGCGTCGTCGCGATGGCGACAATCTCGGAGTCAAACTTGTCTTGGAAGCCGATCTTGTCCTGGGACGATGAAGGAGGGGAGGGGGCGCTCGAGCGGGGGGCAGAACGTCAGGTTTCAGGAGACGAGAACCCCTCGGGGTGAACGACGGACGCGCGGACGGACTTCGAGGGAGAGTGCCGATTCGTGGGGGGTTGCTCCTTCGCGCGCGCGTACATCGTGGATGTTCTCCTGCCAGTGCATGACGACGAAGAGGTTATCACCGGGCGACACGGCGCCACCGTCGGGGTCCTCATCGTCGGGGTCGTCCTCCTCCTCCTCTTCCTCCTCCTCTTCGCTGGCGCCTTCGAGATCCACCACCGATCCATCGTCGTCGTCGTCGTCGTCGTCGTCGTCGGATTCCTCCTCCTCGAGGATCTCCTCAACGAGTTCCGCCCCAGCCTCCTCGTCGAGCTCCTCTTCCTCTTCTTCCTCCTCCTCCTCCTCCTCCTCCGTCTTGGCGCGCTTCGCCTCTCGCTCGGCGTCGTCGTCAGCCATCGTGCTCGGAAGTCACCGTCGCGCGGGGCGGTTTGAGCGTCGCGGCGGCGCCCGACAACAACTGGTTTTCGCGATTTGTGCCTTTTCTGAAGTTCTGCTGGAAAAATATCCCGTGACGAAGCACGCTTTTCGCGAGGTCTTTTTTTCACGTTTTTTTCTCGCCCCCCTCGACCTTCACACCCGCGGCCGCCCTCCCCCTCGTGATTGGAGAGGAGGGGAATGTACTCGCCGGTTGGGTTCAGAACTGGTTGTCGCATCCTTTGGTAACAAGGTAATGGGGATACGTCTCAGGCACGACGAGGGACCGTCAAATCCCCCCTGCTGATTAACCGTGTCATCATCTAGTATAAAACCAGGAAGTATCATTGCCGCGAGAAATCGCGCCTCCGCGGTTTTGTCCGATCTCACCTCTCCCCGGACCGGACGCGAGTGATGGGTCGCTTTTTTGACCCACTTCGGCGGGATCTCCGGCGTCCAATAGAAATCGAGAACCGCCCACCCGGAACGAGTCACGGGGGGCGAATATCAGCATCGGTGGTGTGGCTCTCCGCGCTCGCGCCGCAGTTCGCGGTCATTCCAGCACACACACCACTTCTCGTCGAGAAAATGGCCGCCCTCACCATCTCCGCCCCCATCGTGGCCCGCGCCGGCTCCTTCGCCGGCCGCAAGGTCGCCACCAAGGCCACCAACGGCACCGGCAAGACCTCCATGCGCGCGGTCTGGATGCCCGGCTCGGAGGCCCCGGCGCACCTCGATGGCTCCCTCCCCTGCGACTACGGCTTCGACCCCCTCGGTCTCGGCAAGGAGCCCGCGCAGCTCGCCCGCTTCCAGGAGGCGGAGATCATGCACTGCCGCTGGGCGATGCTCGGCGTCGCCGGCGCCGCCGCGCAGGAGATCGTGACGGGCGTGAACTGGATCCAGGCGCCCGTCCAGGACTCCCAGACCTACCTCGGCAACTCCATCCCCTTCCCCCTCCCCGTCGTCGTCGGCATCCAGATCTTCGTCATGTCCTACCTCGAGCAGAAGCGCACGGACCAGACGGACCCGGTCAAGCGCCTCTACCCCGGCGGCGCCTTCGACCCCGCGGGCTTCTCCAAGGGCGCGGATTTCGAGAAGCTGAAGCGCAAGGAGATCGCCAACGGCCGCCTCGCCATGGTCGCCTTCGCCGGCATCATCGGCCAGGCGCAGGCCACGGCCAACATGGGCCCGGTCGCCGCGCTCCAGGCGCACCTCGCCGACCCCTGGCACGTCAACGCGGCCACCAACGCCGCCGCCGTGCCCTACCTCTAAGCGACGAGACGATCGGGTCCGGATGAGTCCGCGGCGTCGGAACCGAATCGGAACTGAATCGGAGTTTCACCACTTAGAAGAGGCGAGAGACGAAGGAGACGCGAGCGCGGAGGATATTTAGAAGAGAGCCCGCGGTCGCGAAACACCAGGACGCGCGCGAGAATGAACGGAGCGTACCACAGGCGTCGAACTCACCGCCGCCGCGTCGCGTCTTTTTCCATCGCTCGCCCTTTTTCTTTTCTCCTTCGCGCCTCCGCTCCCGCTCGCCGTTCCACTCCCTCGCGCGCTCCTCCTCCGCGCCCTCTTCCTCTCAGCACGCGGCGGCGGCCGTGGGCCTGAGATTCACGAACGTCCCGTCCGGGTCCACGCACTGGATATCCCGCGGGTGTCTCAGCTCGGAGACGACGCCCGGCCCCGCGGCGGCGGCGGCGACGGAGGCTCTCTTTCGCACGCCCCGCCGCCGGTCGCGATCGTCCTCGTCCCCCCCGTCGCCCCGTCTCGCCTTCGCCCCGCGCGCGGCGGCGACGCGCGCGCGCACCTCCGCGTGGCGCTCCGCGGCCGCCCTGGCGCGCTCACGGCGCTCGGTGACGAGCTCCAGGAGGGTTTTATCCCGGGGTGTGGCGTCGCCGCCGCGGTGTCGCCGCTGACGCATGTCCCACTGCGCCTCGAGCCTCGCGGACGCGCGCTCGGAGGACGCGGAGGACGACGCGGAGGAGGGCGAGACGCGGGCGTCGCGCCTCGCCGCGCGCTCCCTCGCCCCGCGCAGGATGCGCTCCGCGTGCGTCTCCTCGGGAGGCTCGTCCTCGGGAGGCTCGAAGCGCGACGGGAAGCGCGACGAGGCCGTTTTCGCGCCAGGCCCCAGCGGCCACCATCCCGGGGCGCCGAGGAGGAGCCCGAGCGAATGCGCGTGCCGCCGGAGCTGGCGCTCCACCCAGTCCCCGCGATACGCGACGACGATCGCGAACAGGAACAGGAGCTTGACGAGCGCCATGGGGCGCGGGTCGAGGCGCGCGATGACGGACGTTGTGGTGCGCGAAAGCGCCGCGGAGCGTTTGAACCTTTTTCCTCCTCCCAAACTCGTCGAGCGACTCGAAGTTTCGACGCCGCCTGTCGACGAGTGTTGATGAGTCAAAGTGGAGGGGTCAACCACCGCGGCCCGACGAGTGGCGCACGGCGCTCGGGCTTTCGTGGACGGTGCACACTTGGCGGACTGTTCCTCCGTTGTTATGTGGTCGTCGGGCCTCCCCCTGCTCCGCCCTTCACTGCTCGATCGCGCCGGCGGTGCCCCGCTCGCGATGTCGGCAACGTCGCGCGCCGCGGCGCCGCGTCCCGTCGCTCGCGCGCCGGCGGCTCCCGCGGCGACGCCCGCGCCGCGTCGCGCGCCCGGCACGACTATGGCACCCGGCGCGGGGCGCGCCGGGTCGTCCTCGCCGCGTCCCGTCGCGCGCGTCGTCGCGACCAGGGGCACGGCGCCGTACGCCAACCCCAACCTCGTCCGTGAGTCGGGCGACGACCTGAAGGAACGCACGGTCATGCACACGTTCCACACGGAGGCGGGGAGACAGGTGCGGCGGCGGCGCCGCCTCGACGCGCGCGAGATCGCGATCGGGCGACTCTTCCGCGCCGGCGCTTCGAAACGTCGCTCCCCGGCCGTCGACCTTCCGCGAACGCACCCGCGCCCACGCCAACGCCCCGCGGACCCCCCTCCCCTCCCCTCGACCGCCTTCTCTCTTCTCACCGACCCCCGACGCCCCGTCTCCCCCCCCCCTCTCCACCCCGACTCGTCCTCGGGGCGCAGGTGCACGTCGAGGTGATCCCCCTCGGGGAGGAGTATCTGGTGAAGTTCGAGGTGGCGGAGGACGTGGAGTACGGCGCGGACGGCCTCCCGATCACGGACGGCTGCGGCGACCTCTTCCTCCGCTGGGGCCTCCACCGCGAGTGGGCCGAGGAGTGGATGTCCCTCCCGGACCTGCCCGAGGGCTCGTTCGTGGACGACGACCGGGGCGCGAAGCCCGCGACGGTGACGCCGCTTCCCCGCGAGGGAGACCGAACCACCGTCACCTACCGCCGCGGGTTCCCCCTGCGCTTCGCGAGAGCGCGGTTCGAGATTCCCTCGTACTACGCCCCCCTCGAGCTCAACTTCGTGCTGCTGGAGCGCAAAAAGGTAGGCGCGGGTTCGAGCGGGTCTCCGAAGAACGGACTTCCGACGGGTCCCGCCGCCTCCTCCTCCAAGTACGCGACGGTCGAGGACGGCCCGAAGAGCAGCCGCGCGAAGGGTCGCTCCTTCGTCCCCGGCGCTCGGCCTCCCTCCTTCGCCGTCCCGGTCGGCGCGGCGGTCGGCGTCCCCGAGCCGCTGGGCGTGAGCCGCTTGAAAACCACCCCGGGCGCGGGCGCGGCGTGCGGGCTCCACCGCGGCCCCGGGTGGGTGAACTTCGCCCTGCACAGCGCGCGCGCGGCGAAGGTGGCGCTCGTCCTGCAGTGGACCTACGGCGACGAGGGCGCGGACGAGGCGCCCGAGACGCTCGAGTTCGCGTTGAACCCGACCGCGCACAGGACCGGGGACGTGTGGCACGTCGCCCTGCCCGTCGGAATCAGAGGCGGGATCCTCCCCATGCCGAGGTCGCCCGGGGGCGACCGACCCGACTCCGACGCGTCGGCGGCGGTTGGTCCCGGTTCCGGTTCGTCTTTTTCGGCTTTTGACGCCTCTTCGCGAGGCGCGACGATTTTGTACGGGTTCAAACTGGACGGCGACCCTCGCGCGGGCGGGTGGCGGTTCCACCCGGCGCAGGTGATGTTCGACCCTCGCGCGGTGTCGCTCCAGCCCCCCCTGGGCGCGTTCGCGGACCGACAGACCGTCCCGCCCGCGTTCATGGGTTCGATCGGGGAGGCGATGCACGCGCCGAGCGGCGATTTCGGTCCCGCGTCGGGGGCGCCCCTCTCGGCGACGGCGCGTTCGACGCGCCACTTCCCGGGCCAGGAGGTGGTGTACGAGCTCAGCGTTCCGGACTTCACGGGCCACGTCAGCTCGGAGCTGGCGCCCGAACTCGCCGGGACGTTCGCGGGCGCGGTCGAGAAGCTCGACCACGTCGCGAGCCTCGGCGCGACGACGATTCTGCTCATGCCCGTGCAGGCGAGCGCGCGCCGACGGTCGGACGACGCGTGGGGGCAGGCGCCGGTGTCGCTCTTCGCGCCCGATCCGGCGCTCGCCGCGCCGCGGGATCGGAGCGGCACGGCGGCGAGCCAGATGCGCGCTCTGGTCCGCGGCGCGAAGGCGCGCGGGCTGGAGGTGCTCGTGCACGTCCAGTGCACGCACATGGGCGAGGGGACGGACGAGATCCCGGACTCGCACTCCATCCGAGGGATCGACGTCTTCTCGTATTACCAAATCGGGCCCGACGGAACGCTGGAGACCAACCCGCACGCGCCCGGGACGACGGTGCTGGATCCGTGCTCGGAGGCGACGCGGCGGTTGATCGTGGACGCGCTGAGGAAGTGGCGGACGTTCTTCGGCGTGGACGGGTTCGTGCTGGACACCGGGGGGGGCATCCAGAGGGGGCCGGACGGGCGGAGCGTGTTGCTCGAGGCGATCGCCAACGACCCGGCGCTCGGCGGGGGGCGGCGATCGAGCGGCGGCGCGGGCTCGGCCCTCGCGCGGGGCGGGGCGGGGGAGGTGACCGCGTCGCCGACGCTCGCCGCGGCGGCGGCGAACGCGACCGCTCCCGGGAACGAGGATCGGAAGGACGCGGGGTGCCGGGTGTACCTGACCCCCGGGGAGTTCGAGATCGGGCGGATGCAGAACTGGGGCGTGATCGGGGAACGGGTGACGCCGGCGTACGCGCGGGACGTGACGCGGTTTCTGGCGGGGGAGCCGGGCGCGCTGGGCGGGTTCGCGACGCGCGTGTGCGGGAGCGCGGATCTGATCGCGGGCGAGCGCGGCGCCGGGCGCGGGCACGTCATGAACGCGTACCACTCGCCGCCGCTGGGTAAGACGCTCGCGGACCTCGCGGGGCTCACCGCGCAGAGGGCGAAGATGGCGCCGGACCCCGCGGAGGCGGCGGCGGCGCGCGCGGCGGAGGCGGAGCGCGCGCGCGCGGACGCGTCGTCGGCGCGCGCGGAGGGCGCGGCGGCGGCGGCGGCGGCGGCGGAGCTGCACGACGCGGAGGTGGCGCGGCGCGCGGCGGAGGAGGGGCGCTTGCGGGCGC
>MDSW01184470.1_pt1 | contig 13854 bp, 8 predicted proteins | sample 811171 | NCBI WGS metagenome assembly MDSW01 (sample SAMN05326641, study PRJNA326480) | marine metagenome | isolation source: seawater | place: Atlantic Ocean: North West | collected 2012 | reverse complement strand
GTGGCAGGACGCGATGGCCATGAATGGCATTGAGTCCGGCGGTGAGGTCAAACTCGACAACCTTCGCGCGGCGCTGAAGCCCGGCGAGGTGCTCGTCACCGGCTTCGCGTTCCAGGACGAGACGATCCTTATGGCGGTGCCCGCCAGCGGTGAGATCCGTTTTGGCTCGGCCACCGGTGCGGGCGGCGGCAGGCTCGGCTATGCCTCGATCGACCGGCTGCGGCAGGCCTACCGCACCAGCCTCACCGTCCTGAAAGGCGGGCAGGCGCCGCAATTCGACAGCTCGGCTGCCCAATCCCTCTACATGGCTCTGTTCGGATTTGCCGACGGCGAGATCGCGAACGCCACACGGGTGATCTGGGTTGCCCCGCGCAACCTGGATGACTTCCCGCTCGCCGGCCTCATCATGGGCCGCACGGCCAGCGGACAGGCCCGTTATCTCGGCCTTGAGAAGGAAGTGATGGTGCTGCCCTCGCTGCTCGCCTTTACAGAGTTGCGGTCTTTCGAGGCGCGCCGCCGTGCGATGCCCGTAGGCCGGACTCTGCTGGTCGGCGACGTGCCGTTCAGGCTGCCCGAGAGCCCGACGGCCAGCGGAGTGGCGATCACTGCATCGACCATCAAGAACCTTAACGATGTGCTCGGCAAGCTTGGTGGGGCGAAGCGGTCCTTCCAGACGATCTCGGCTACCTCTCCGACGCAGCAACAGATCCGCCTCACCGGCGAGACCGCAACACGCGAGAATGTGATCGCGCAAGCAGGCGGCGCCTTTGATGCCATTGTCTTCTACACTCATGGCGTCGGTGCCGACATCACGCTGCCGTGCGGCTCGCCGTCCCTGCAGGCGTTGGCGCTCTTCCAGAAAAAAGGGACCACCTGTGACGGCGCGCTACTGACCGCCGAGGATGTTGCCGCGCTGAACCTCTCGGCCCGACTTGTGGTGCTTGCTGCCTGCAGCACGGCCGCTTCGCCCAGCGTGGATGCCGATCCGATGAGCGGTCTGACGCGCGCCTTCCTTGTCGGCGGGGCCGATTCAGTCGTCAGTGCGCACATGGATGTGTATGACGATGCCGCTGCGATTGTGACCCAGCAGGTCGTTTCTGGGGTCCTGGACCGAGGCTACGGGGCCTCCGGCGCCCTGCGTTCAGCGATGCAGATCCTTTCGGCCGCGCCGAATACCCAGCACCCGGCCTACTGGGCACAATTCGAGATCGTGGGCGAGGGTGCAGCGCGCTGATGCGGGGTTTCATCGCGTTCGTGCTCTTCGCTGGCCTGCTGGGCGCCCTGTTTGCGGCGGCTGGGGCCGCGCAACGAAACGATACGATCCGCCTGCGTTGGGTCGACCCCGTGATCACTTCGGTCGAGGACGACATGCTCTCCTCCGGACTGGTGCGCAGCCAGCTGCGACCGCCCTATTCGAAGACCGTGCTGATCGATCTCTGGCGGGATGATGTGGTCGGTGATCGTTCAGCACCCGTGCGCGAGGCGGACCGGCGTACCATCACTGACTTGATCGATGCGCTCCGCGCTGCGCCCGGCCGACCGGCAGCGGTGATCCTGGATATAGACCTTGCGCCGCGCGCATCCGGTCTGGCTGAACAGGCCGACGCTATCGAGGCCCGCTTGGCCGAAGCCCTTTCGGCGTGGAACCAGTTGCCGGATGCTACCCCTTTGCTGCTCGCGCGGGGCGAAGGCTGCATGCTGCCACCCTCGGCGACAGATGAGGCGGTGCGGCTGACACGCCTGATGCCGACGCCCTACGACGCCGCAGTTGGCGGTGGAACCGGCGGTGTGGCGGCCGGGCATGTCGCATGGACTTGCGTAATACCGGTGGTCTGGCGCGACGGCCTTGTCCGCGGGTTTGAGCCCGTTGGCTGCGCTACCGCCGAGGCCGACGGATCCGCGCGCTTTCCTGTGCCGAGCCCTGCAGTCTGGCTGGAAGCGCTCGCTGGTTCGCCGGACAAGACCCTGTCGGAGGTCTATGCCGTTCGTCGGGCGGACTGGGCTCGCGCCTGCAAGACGCGTGGGGTTCCGCCTGCCGACCGCCTGCCGTTGCCGGTGGTGCTGGGCGACGAGGATTGGGCCGCCGACAATACGGTGGTCTGGCGAGCTGCTGGCGGGTCCTTGCCGGATGTGACCGGGGCCCTCGTGGTGATCGGCCAGACGCATCCGCGCGCCGGAGACCGTTGGGAAGTGCCGCGCACCGGCCGGATCCCCGGCGTTAACCTCGTGGCCCGTCATGTCGACACGATCCTCGGTGCCCCGGGACGCCTGAAGCCCGCGCCGTGGCTGGCCGCCTTGATCGCGGCAGGTTTCGGTATGGTGGCGGGCGCGATCTATTATGGCTTGCGTCGGCTACGCGGCACGCTATCGACTGTCCGGGCAAAGGCTTGGCGTTGGCCAGCCTATGCGGGGCAGCTAATCCTTTCGCCCCCGTTCCTCTTCTTCCTGCTGTTCGCCATCCTCGCGCCGATCCTCCATTTGCCTCTGGTTGCCTTTCTCGAGCCGCAATTCTGGGGTTCCATCTGGTCTGCGATTGCGGGCGCGATGCTCAGCCTGGTCATCCTGGATGTGTTCCTTCTCGATGATCCGGTTCCCGGTAACAGGCAGGAAGGGGCGGAGAAATGAAGTTTGGCCTGAAGCGGTTAGGGCAGGTTTGCCTGCTTGCCGGTACGTTTTTGCTGCCGCACGGCGTCGCTGCAGCCTGGTGCCCGTCCGGGGAGGCCGGTGTCGGGCATGTGACCAGCGCACAGGGCGCCGTTAAGGTCGAGCGGGATGGCCTGATGATCTCGCTGGGCGAGGGTGAGGCGCTGTGTTCTGGCGACCGGCTCGTCGCCGGCCGGGAACCGGTTCTCTACAACATCCGCTGCGAGGGCGACCTGACGCTGCAGCCGGGCTACCAGCGGCTGCTCTCCGGGCGCAAGCAGTTCCGCAAGAGCTGCACGGGCATTGGCTGGAAGCTCTTCTTCTTTGCCGAGCGGCGCGATTCGGAGGCCCGTTCCATCACGCTGGCCCCCCGCGTTCCGGCCTTTGGCGTGGCCGGGCTCGCGACGGGCGATGCGGTGCTGACAAAGATGCCGAAGCATCTGGTCGTGCCGCTCGATTCGGTTTCGTCGATTGCGGTCGATGTATTGGTGACCGCGCCGGACGGGTCCCAGTCTTGGAAGAAGACCATTTCGGCCGATGGCGCGCGCGCTGCCGTGTTCGACAAGTTGCCGAATCAGGAAGGAAGCTGGCAGGTCGAGCTTCGCACCGGCATCAACACATCCTATGGCGCGTTCCGGATCGACCGGAAGGTCCAGGTGGTGCGTAAGGGTGACCGTGAGGATATTCTGGCCGCCGCGTGTACGGATATGTCTCGCGCCGGCTTTGCGGCCCTTCAGATGCTCGGTGAGAAGGGCGTGTCCGACGAGGATCTTCGCCTGATGGCCTTCTGGTCCGATCCGGCCTCCGGCAGCCTCTGCGCGCCGGATCCCGCATTCTGAAGCTCAGCCTGCGGTAAATCCATGCGCCTTCAGAAAGGCGAGGAACGCGGCATGGTCATCCGGCTGGAAGCCATGACCGCCGCCCCTGAAATAGAAGGCGATGCCTGCTGCGGGATCGTAGTCCTGCATGGACGACTGGTCGAGTCCGATTACGCCCTTACTTGTCCAGGCGGGGCTGGCGCGCCGGGCGGCCTCGAATGTGGCGGCGGGGTTCGACCAGGTATCCCGCCGGCCGTTGCCCAGCAGCAGGGGGCGGGGTGCAATCAGCGCAAGCAGCTCGTCCTGATCCACGGGTAACGTTTCCGGATGGCCAGCATAGCGGGAAAGGGCCGGTGAGAACCAGTGCGGATGGCCATTCGGCGCGACCATCCGGGCGAGGCCTTCGCCGCTGTCCGAGCGCGACAGCGCCGCTCCGCCAAAGCCTGACTGGTGGGCGAAAACCAGGTCTGCCCCATCACTGAAAGCGGCGGCGATCAGCACACTCTTGCCATGCCGCGAGAAGCCCGCAATCGCGGTGCGGTGCGCGTTGAGCCGCGGATCGGCGTCCAGCGCTTCCGTGAGGCCTGCGAGCGCGGCCGCCCAGATGACCACCGCGCCCGAGTTGGGTGAGCCTTCGCCATCGGTCAGGGCCTGCCATTCCGTGGGGGCCAGCGCCGCATCGTCGGCCACGACCTGCCGGACATCGAGAGTCGCAACGGCAAGCCCGGCGGCAAGATAGTCTGCCACCGGAAAGGCGCGCTTATGGATGCCGGCAAGGTCGCGGGCCCAGGAGGAACTCACCCTTTCGCATGGCCCGTTGACTGCCAGCGCAGGCTCCGAAAAGGCCTGGCAGTCCGGCCAGCCGGTCATGAACACGACATAGGGAACGGGTTCGTCCGCGTTTGCGTCCGGGGGCAGGGCGAGCCCAGCGAAGATGCGCTTCCGGCCTCTTCCTGTGCCGACCGACAGATCCAGACGTTCCAGCTGCCCGCGTGCGGCGCGCCAGCGTGTTGCGACAACATTCCGGCCATCTACGGTGATATCCAACGTTCCCGGCCAGGGGCCGTACATCGTATCCTCGAATGCCTGCCGGATCGCGGCCTTGCCGGAATCGTCCCAGCCGGGGGTGACAACCGCGGGCGGCACAGGCGGAGAGGCAGCGCAGGCCGAAAGCCCGAGGGCCGCCAGCATGGCTGCGGCGGCCCATATAGCCGATCTGGCGATATGTCTGGGGGGGAGCGCTTCCTGCATGAGCCTGTTCTAACCTGGAATTGAGGATTGTCAGATCAACCGGGCGTGAGACGGCCAATCCGGGTGGCTAGCCGGGTGAAACGACGAAATCACCCTTCCGCCACTTACAGGCTTCGCCTGATATCACACAGCTTGTGGTCATGATGCGGGTTCGTTTTCCGCTTTCGCTGCACAATGTTGAGGATTTGCTCAATGAACTCAGTGGCAATGGCACCTGGATGAGGTGTTCGTGACCCAGACGCGCGACAAGGATTCCGTCTTGAAATTCCTGAAAAAGGCCATGAGGCGGCAAAGCCATCCGCAAGCAATCGTGACGGATCGCCGCCATGAAAGAGATTGGAATTGTCAGGTGTTAGGAATGTGGCCGGCACATGAACAATCGCGCTGAGAACTCGCACTTGCCTATCCGAAGAGGGGAGCGGGCGATGTTGCGTTTCCGGCGCATGCGAAGTCTTCGGAAATTCGCTTCAGTCCATTCGTCTGTGTGCAGTCACTTCAATCATCAAAGGAATATAGAGAGCGAGGCCAGGTTCAAATCGCTACGCGACGCCGCTTTTCCCGAATGGGGCGAATTGGTCAGTGCCTGAGACCTGTTCGTCTGCGAAAAAGGAGAAGGGTTCGCATTCATCTGACAGCACGCTTACAGGTAGTGCTCCAGGAACAGTCCGCAATTCGTCAGCATCCAGGCATCACGCTCGCTGTCCGGCAGACGAGATGATTGTTCAGTTAGTCCAGTAAGAACGAAGCGGAGGATCTGGCCATCCAGTCGGTCCATCTCGTTTTCGCGCTGCATGGATTGAAGTATGGAGGTCGATGTCCGGCCGATGGTGGCCATGAGGCCCAAGCTGATCGGTCGCGTTTCTTCGTTGCGCGAGGTAGCAAGGATGATCTCGTCCATAGCTACAGCTTCATGCCCGCGGGCTTGTGAATTCCGGAGTATCTCCGGCAGGACTGAGGACGTAAATTGGGCAATGGTCATCCTGTCCGGGAGTCCTGCGCGCGATTCCCGTTGTGCATGCTCATATATCTGGTGGAATGCGCCAAGCAGGATTTCTTCGAGAGATCCGAAATGATGGGTCAGCGAAGAAAGGGAGATATTGGAGTCGTTCGCGATATCCCGGTGTGTAACGGCGTCGGGACCGTGCTGGAGGACGAGTCTTGCCGCGGCGTGAATGATACGTTCCGGAGTATCGGTGCGGGAGGATTGCTGAACTGATTGCTCCCAGCTCAGACCATACTCGGCGGCTTGTCTAAACGGACTATCCCCTCCCATGCCATCAAGGCCCAGCAGGCGCCGCGTAGCCCGGAGAACCAGGTCAGATATCCAGGCAATGGCCTTGGGTTCGTGATCCCCAACCAGCCCGATCCGGAGGGTCCCGGTCATGATGGCCGCGAGCGCCGGCCCGAGTGACGGGTCGGCACCTGCCTGTCCAAGTAGCTGGCGCCAGAAATCCGTTCCTACACCGGCCCAGGCCTCCATTTCTGTCTGCTGGCCAGGATCCCGAGCAGCAGCGTTGACACATATCCATCGCGCGAGGTGGGGTTGCCGGCCCGGGCCGGTCGCCTTCATGATGACGGCGATAACGATTGAGGGAATGTGCTCAGGCACAAGGGTGAGCGGGCTGAAAGACCTCTGGCAGTCCGACCAGAAGGCCTCTTCCAGACTTCGCGCATGCTCGAACATGCGCAGGATCAGTTTCTGTCGCTTACCGAAACGGTAGGTCAGCAGGGACGGGCTAATGCCTGCTTTCTGGGCAAGGCTGCGCAGAGTGAGACCTTTGAGGCCGGACAGTTCAATGATGTCGAGCGCATGCGCAAACAATTCCTCATCACCATATTGATAGGATTTTTCCGAGTTATGGTACATTCGTAAAGTCCCAAGTTTTTATTTTTCTGGATGAAGTGTAGAAACTTGCCTCTCATTTCAAGACGCCGGGCCCGACATTCTGTATTCGTGTCATATTTATATAGGATGAAAGCCTCGTTGAAGACTCGAGCATTGTCACAAAGCGTCTCAAATCGGCGAAAAAAAATTCACGAATATCTATCTGGTACAAGTGAACAGCTTTGATACTCCGCCCTCCGTTAACAAGAGGGATATTTATCGTGAAATTTTCATCCAGACAGACCGGGCTTCTGGTAGGCACAGCCCTTTTCGCCGTTGCGCCAGTTTGTGCACAGGACGCCGAAACCGAGTCGCGCCAGCAGACAGTTGTGGTCACCGCCACGCCTATCCGCGATAGCCAGCAGGCCGCCATTGAGGCCAAGCGCGAAGCCGACAACGTGGTCGATATAATCTCGGCTGACACGATCGGCCGGTTTCCGGATCAGAACCTCGCCGACTCCCTAGGCCGACTGCCCGGCCTTGCCATCGAGCGGGACCAGGGCCAGGCCCGGTACATCAACTTCCGTGGTGCGCCTTTCCGCTTCACCGCCATCGCCTTTGACGGGATCGACGTGCCCGGCGCCCAGAACGGCCGGATTCCCCGCTTCGACAGCTTCCCGTCGGTAATTACGAGTGCGGTCGAGGCCAACAAGGCTATCACGCCCGACATGCCGGGTGAGGCAGTTTCCGGCTTCATAAACATCAAGACTTTCAACCCCTTCGACCATGACGGCCTCAGCGCATCACTGGAAGCTGGCTATGGCGAACAGCAGCTCGGCGGCGGGCCGATCAACAAGTATAATGGCCGCCTGAGCTGGTCGAACGACCAATTCGGATGGGTTGCCTTCGGATCTTTTAACCGGCGTATGCAGAATACCGACAACCGTGAGTTCGATTTAGAACTCGACGGCAACGGGGAATTGATCGTCAATGAACTGGATTTCCGGTCATATTTCGTTGAGCGCGAAGACACTGCCTTCGGCGGCCAGCTCGAGATCCGCCCGGAAAGCGATGCGATTGATCGTTTCTTCCTGTCCACTCTGTTTACGGAGTTTGTCGATAATGAACAGCGCAACCAGTATGTTTTCGATATTGCTGGCGGTGCGGATGCGATCGCATCCAGCGTTGCGCCCGGTGAGACAGGCTATCAGCCGCTGGTTCTGGTCAGCCGGCTTCTCGAGTACGGCAAGTATGACAACTCAACCTGGACGACGACGCTCGGCAGCGACTTCAATTTCAGTGACTGGTTTGTGGAAGCCCGCCTCAATTACACCAAGACCGAAGACAACACTTTCCTGCCCATTCCATACAGCGCAGGCGGTACTATCGCAGCAGCCTATGATCTCACCAATGTTAATGCGCCTGAGCTGACGGTATTTGAGACATTCTCCCAGACCCCGCGCGGCGTGAACTTCATCGACTATGCGGTCAATCTTGGCCTCATCGTCGATGCCGGCCTCGACAATGAAGCATGGAAAGTGAAGCTCGATGGCGAGCGTGACATAACGCTGTTTGACCGTGACACAACGGTCAAGACCGGTTTCCAGTACGACCGGCGAGAGGCCGATGGCAACGGTGTTGTCCAGGCCATCGGAGGCTTCCCGGCAAGTGTCGATATCAATGAGTTCGGGACCGGGGTGAAATGGTACAGCGATTTCAACAATTCCATCGGCGCAACCTATTTCCGCAATGATGCCATCCGCTCGGCATGGTCAGATGCGGTTGGCGGCCTTAGCGTCACCGTGCCGGCCGATCAGGAGATTGCAATCGAGGAAGATATCATCGCTGCCTATGGCATGGCGACGACGGAGTTTGACGGAGGCAATTTCGTCTATGGCGCGCGTGTTGAGTTTACTGACTACACGTCTTCCGGCCCGTCCCTTGATCTCGCCTATAGCGACGATTACGTCACCTTCCTGCCGAGTGCGCATCTGAACCTTGACCTCTCCGATGACCTGAAGCTCCGCTTTTCCGGTTCCACGGGCGTCAGCCGGCCGACCTATAGCGAGTTGCGTGCATCCGCGAGCGTGGATGTGACGAACCAGACTGTAATTGGTGGCAACCCGGCGCTTGATCCGGAAACCACCTGGGGCGGTGACGTATCGTTGGAATACTATTTTGCCCCGGCAAGCCTTCTGTCTGTCGGCGCATTCTACCGGAATGTGAGCGATGTCATCTATGCAGACTCCACCACCGTCGACGGCGGCTTCTACCTGCCGACAGCGGCTGGCGAGGACTGGACTCTGGTCGGTTTCGTGAACGGCAAGAGCGGTCATCTGTCGGGTATCGAGGCCAACTTCATTGGCCAGGCTGCAGACATTTTCCCGGAACCGTTTGACGGCTTTGGCATAAGCGGAAACCTGACACTGCTCGACAGTGAATTTGAAACGAATTCCGGAAACAAGTTTTCCCTGCCGGGGACATCGGACACAGTTTTTAACGCCTCGGTATTCTACGAGAAGTTCGGCCTTTCGGCCCGCCTCAACTATCAGTACCGGGACGCTTGGTTGTCCACGACGGAGAATGACAGTCTCGGTGAGTACTGGGACGAGCAGAAACGGGTCGATGCCTCTATCCGCTATGTCATTCCGGCTGAGTTCTCTAACGCCCGATTCACGCTCTTCGCCAATGGCAATAACCTGACCGATGAGACGGATGTCCGCTACATCGCGACGCCGGCAACACCTAACCAGGTGGAAGCTTATGGCAGCTCCTGGCTGTTCGGCGTTCGCGTGGACTACTGACCAGCCGAGAAGGAAGAATAGACATGTCATATTCACTACCGACGCGCGCGTCCGCACTGGCAATCATTCTCGGTACAGCCGCCATGATGGTTCCGGCAGCCTGTGCCAAGAGTCCTGCTCACAGCGCAGAAGACGTGACCGTATCGCTGGATCAGGCATCCATGACGTACACGGTCGACTGGCCGGATTCTTTCGGCCCCGGGATTGTGGCGGAAGTTTCTTCTTCGCCGGATACACCTGTCGGAAAAGGAACCGTGATCGCGGAAAACCTGTCCGGGTCCGCTTTCTCGTGGACAGCGGACACTCTGGATGAGCGGAAGTACTTCACGCTCGTTCCTGCGTCCGGTAATCCGGTGCGCGTGGCGCTGCGTCTTCTGCCGCTGGAGGGCGGACGGAACTTCCGGGATATCGGTGGCTATGAGACTGAGGATGGCCAGACTGTGAAATGGGGACGGGTCTTCCGTTCCGGCGTCATGGATGACCTGACGGACAAGGACTACAGCTATCTGTCCGGGCTTGGCATCAAGGTTGTTTGCGATCTCCGCACGGCGCGCGAACGGTCTGACGAGCCGACAGACTGGCAGGCAGGAAGCGCGCAGTATCTCACTTTCCCTGATCCTGCCGAGGACGATGCCATGGGACTGATGGCGATCTTCCAGAATCCCGACGCAACCCCGCAAATGGTCAGTCAGGTCATGGCTGACAGCTATGCCGACATCGCGCACGACCAGGCGCCTGCCTATCGCGAAATGTTTGACCGCCTTGCAGGCGGGGACATTCCGCTTGCCTTCAACTGTTCGGCAGGCAAGGACCGGACGGGCATCGGGGCTGCGCTTATCCTGACGGCGCTTGGCGTTCCGCGCGAGACCGTGGTTGCGGACTATGCGCTGTCCGAAACCTATGTGGATTACATGAAGGAGTTCGCCGGGGCCTCCGAAGAGGCTATTCCCGAAGACAGCCCGTATGCCTTCCTCGCAAAGCTCCCGCCGGAAATGGTCATGCCGCTGATGCGGTCGGACCCGCTCTATATCGAAACGGCGCTTGCCGACATCGAAGAAGAGTATGGATCCGTCATGGCGTTCCTGCAGGAGGAAATTGACGTGACGGATGAGGAACTGGCTTCGATCCGGGCGCAATTGCTCGACTGAACTCCTGAGTTCGCGTCTCCCGTCGTCGTTAGGGGGCGAGCAGGTTGTAGCCTGAGACCTGCTCGTCCGCGAAAAACAGCGACGGGTTCGCACTTGTCTGACAGCACCCGGCTAGTCATGCCGATGAACTCTTTGCACATTGAGTAATAGATCCGGCTTGTATTGACGGGAAATCAGCGTTCAATCCTCTTTGGCATGAGGGAGCTGACGATTTGATTTTCCGGGTTTTTCATCGGCCGTTGATGGCCTTGTTTGCGGGCGTGCAGTTGCTCGTGGCGTGCCAGCCCGCACCAGGTGAGCCGATGCGCGCGGCTGGCCTTGTTTCTGCCGGAACAATTGATACGGCCGCAGCCAGCGAAGCTCCAGACTCTCTGGTGCCGGGGCGCGGGCGGATTATGCTCGCGGATTGGGGCGGGCCCGACCTGCCGGTATGGACCTATGTGCCTGTCGGGCGGGGCATAACCGACATGCCGATCGTGATCGTGATGCACGGGGTCGGCCGGGACGCAGACCGGTATCGCGACGAATGGAGCGCACTCGCGCAGCTGGAAGGCTTTATTGTCGCCGCCCCCGAATTCTCGAAAGCGGACTGGCCGGATGCGACGGGGTACAATCTCGGCGCAGTGCGCGGTGCAGACGATGCCGCGCCCAGGCCGGAGACGGAATGGGCGTTCTCCGCCATAGAGCCCGTGTTCGACGCCATTGTTGCCCGGTCTGGAGGCCGGCAGACCGATTATGTGATCTTCGGCCACTCCGCTGGCGCGCAGTTCGTGCACAGATTTCTCTTCTACAAACCCAATGTGCGGGTAAAGCGCTATATCGTGGCAAATGCGGGCTGGTACACCATGCCGGACTATACCGAGGCCTACCCCTACGGCCTGGCGGGGTCAGATGTTCCCGAGGAAAATCTCAAGGCAGCTCTGCAGAAAGACGTCGTCGTCCTGCTTGGCACTCAGGATATCGATCCGAATGACCCCAATCTTCGCCGTTCACCAGAGGCCATGCGCCAGGGAGCGTTCCGCTTCGCCAGAGGACAGGCCTTCTACGAGGCGGGCAAGATGGCTGCGGCCAGACATGGCGTGGAGTTCAACTGGCGGATCGCCACGGTCGAGGGTGCGGTTCACTCCAATGGCCAGATGGCATTCGGTGCCGTGCCATTCATTTTGGATCCCGTGTTTCTGGTTGCGCCGTAGTCAGAAGCTTGCCTTTCGACGCAGGCGTGGATGTCAGGGCAACTTCGCCATGCGGCGCGCGTCAGCCGCTGACATGGGTGTCAGGCCGAGAGTCCTGAACGCCGTAGCGCACATGCTGACAAGATCCGCATTGTCCTGCGCAAGAGTGCCATCGGGACGGTACAGGCCGTTCTCGAAACCGACTCGCACATGCCCGCCCAAAGCAGCAGCGGCCGTCAGGATGGAAATCTGCGCCGTCCCGAACCCGCAAACCGCCCAGTCCGGCATGGCTTCGCCTTCGACGTGGAGGGCGCTCATCAGTTTGAGAAAGTCCTGCTGCCAGTGCTCGGGATGGGGCGTGTAGCGCCCGATAACCAGAAGGATGAAGGGACTGGCCTCCGGTACGACGCCGTCCGCCCAGAGGCGGCGGAAGCGTATGAGGTCGGCTTCGTCATACAGGATATGCTGCAGTAAAATGCCTTCACGCTGACAATCCGAGAGGAACTGCGCGTATGTCTGCACGTCGCTTGCCTGATCGCTCGGGCAGAGCTCCCGGAGGGCGACGGAGCAGGCTTCCGGACGCACGGCTTCGACCGTGCCAATCTGTTCATTCCGGCTGTAGATTCCGCAGGCTTCTGTCGTGATCTGAATAATCAGCTGGTCGCCGACAGCGTCCCTGATCGCTGACACAGCGTCCTGGTAGCGGGCCGGATCCAGGCTGTGTCCGCCCGACTCATCACGGACATGAAGGTGCAGGAGGCCCGCGCCTGCGGCCACGATGTCCAGGGCCGTTTGCGCAAGCTCTTCCGGACTTATCGGAAGGGCCGGATGATCGGCCAGTGTGCGACGGGCACCATTAGGGGCCACGCCGATCAGGCGGTGATTGGTCATGCCGCTTCCGCCAGCACAGTCGAGACGGCGCGAGCGAGGCGGGATGCAATTTGTTCGAGATCTGAGCGCTCGGCAATATATGGCGGGGCGATCAGGATGTGGTCGCCGGACCGGCCATCGACGCAGCCGGCATTCGGATAAACGATCAGGTCTTGCGCCATGGCGGCCTTTTTGACGGCGGCGGCCAGCTTCATCTCGGGCGGGAAGGGGGCTTTGGTTGCCGTATCGCGAACAAGCTCGACCCCAATCAGGAGGCCGCGGCCGCGAATGTCACCGATCATGCCCGTCGGACCAAGCGCCTGGTGGAGAAGATCCACGAGCGCGGGATGTAGTTCGAGGATGTGCTCAAGCAGGCTCTCCTCCTCAATAGTCTGTTGAACAGCGAGGGCGGCCGCGCAGGCGGTCGCATGCCCGATATAGGTGTGTCCGTGCTCAAAGTAGCCGGGGCCAGATACGATCACATCGTAAATCTCGCCCGACGCCAGCACAGCGCCAATGGGCTGGTAGCCGCCGCCCAGTCCTTTCGCCATGGTGATGATATCCGGGCGGACATTTTCCTGCTCCACAGCAAATAGGGAGCCTGTTCGTCCCATGCCGCACATCACTTCATCCGCGATAAACAGCACGCCATAGGTGCGGCAGATTTCCGATATGCGCTGGAAATAGCCTGGCGCTGCGGTTGCCGCACCAAGTGTGGCGCCGACAACGGGTTCGGCGATGAAGGCGGCGACGTTCTCGGGACCAGCGGCGAGGATTTCCGCTTCCAGCTTGTCTGCAGCCCGGCGACCATAGGCCTCCGGCGTTTCGCCTGCATGCTGGTGCCGGTAGGCATAGCACGGATCAATGAACCGGCAGGGTGCAAGAATGTCGAGATAAGGGGCGCGACGGCCGGGATTGCCGCTGACTGAAAGCGCGCCGATGGTCGCGCCATGATAGCTTTGATGCCGGGAGATGAAGACGGACCTGGATAGCTCTCCGCGCGCAACATGATAGGCACGGGCGAGTTTGAGGGCGGCTTCCGTCGCTTCAGATCCCCCGGAGCAGAACATGACTCTGGGCGAGTCGATCGGTGCGCGGTCCGACAGGAACCCGGCCAGCTGCTCGCTGGGTTCGTTGGTGAAGAAGGCCGTGTGGGCGAACGCCATTTTCGAAATCTGCTCGCGGATTGCTTCAACCACGCGGGGATGGCCGTGTCCCAGCGCCGATACGGCGGCACCGCCGGACGCGTCCAGATAGCGCCGTCCATTCGAGGCTTCCAGCCAGACTCCCTGACCGCCAATAGCCGTTGGCAGCGAAGCGCCC
>MDSW01126070.1_pt1 | contig 13855 bp, 8 predicted proteins | sample 811171 | NCBI WGS metagenome assembly MDSW01 (sample SAMN05326641, study PRJNA326480) | marine metagenome | isolation source: seawater | place: Atlantic Ocean: North West | collected 2012 | reverse complement strand
TCAGCCGTCTGAGAGAAGAACAAGTAAGAGTCAGTACATTTCCAAGTGGAAAGAGGAAGCCATATATCAGATGCACAAATATGGCATTCCTGCCAGCATTACACTAGCCCAGGGAATTCTTGAAAGTGCGCACGGAAATTCAGAGCTGGCCAAATATGGGAACAATCATTTTGGAATAAAGTGTCACAAGTGGGATGGTCCGACCATGTTCAAGGACGATGATCATACAGACGATTGTTTCAGAGTGTACAATTCTGCATCGGAGTCGTTTAAAGATCATTCAGAATTTCTGAGTAAACGAGGTAGATACGAGTTCTTATTCGATCTCAAGTCTGACGACTATAAGGCATGGGCCAAAGGGTTAAAGAAAGCAGGCTATGCAACCAATCCTCGATATGCTCATTTATTGATTGATTTAATAGAAAAACACGAATTGCATCAATACGATAAAGTGCAGGGACTTCCAACAGTTGCGCCGGTATTGTTGACCATCAACGGTCAAGTGAAAAAAGAACCCAATAAACATCGTATAGGAATTCACGAAAACAATATCAAATACATTGTTGTGAGCACGGGGGATACATTTTGGAAAATTGCCAAAGAATTTGACATGGGTCTATGGCAATTATATAAGTACAATGATTTGAAGAAAACAGATTTACTGAAAGATGGTGATATCATTTTTCTTCAGCCAAAGAAAAGAAGGGCGAAATCTAAAAAATGCCGAATCAGAAACGGGGATACGTTGCAAAGTCTATCGCAGGAATACGGTGTCAAGTTAAAATCCCTGTGTAAGAAAAATAATTTAGATCATGACTCAGATTTGAAGGTGGGGACCTTTTTGAGTCTTAAATAGCAAGCGATAGCTTGTTGTTGTTTGTTTACAAAAGACGAGCCTTCCGATGAATCGGAAGGCTTTTCTTTTTAGTATTTGACTATTTATACGATTCTAACTCAAAAATTTCTAGAACTCATTGAAGAATTTTTGCAATCACGTTCTGACCGGAACTGAATACAATGTCTGTCTTACCGTCCTTATTCATGTCTGAAATAGCGGGAGGGTGAGACGACTGCTTTGGAAATTCGGGAAGTCGTTCACCTAAGTCATTGAAGACATTGAGCTCTCCATTTTGTACGGAAAAGAAATAGTCCTTATTGTCCGAAAATAAATGGTGGGATGGAGCGGGCCCATTGAATTGCAGGTACTTTTGTGTTGACAGATCTGGCCCCAGGATTTCTAATGTATTGTTGGTGCTGATGAGGTAATCCTGATGTCCATCATCTTCCAAATCAATTGGGATGAATCGGATAGATTGTCTGCCAGAGTCTTGTCTCAATAGGGTTGATTTGCCGTCGAATAATAGCTCTACAATAGACCCAGACGAGTCCGAATAAATGGATTTTGTGGTTCCTATACTTCGGCCCTTCACCAGATAACGATTTTTACTAGAAGAAGAAGGTATACCGGATTTCACTTCATATCGGATTCTTCCGCGTCTATCCAGCACGTAAATTTGCCCGTCTTTGTCAAAGAAACAGATGTAATCTTTGTTGCCAATAACGAATCGTTGTATTTCTGATTGTATTCCTGCACTTGCCCCTTTAAACTCCCAGCCTTTAACAAGCTTGCCTGTTTTGTCAAAATTGTAAATTTTTCCTTCATCAGACCCAATGAGAATTCGATAGTTGTGATTTTTTTGGTAGTCAAAAACACTTAGATTATTTGAGGCAAAAGCAGGCAGGTTAATAGGAAATCCTCTCACCCAATTGCCGTTGATATCCAACAAGTGGATTTTATTTTGCGTATTGAATAACATCTGATACTTTCCGTTACCGTAGACATCAATTTGTTTTACGTCACCTATTATAGGCCCGTCAATTTGTTTTTTCCATTTTACAAGACCAGCAGCACTGATGATATAGATGTTGTTTTTGGAATCTTGAACTAGCACTTCTTCTGTATTTGTTCTGTGATTTTTAAGTAGCTGAGGTTTGCGCGTAATTTCGTTTTCCAGCTGAACTTCCCAGAGGTCGTTATTGGCGACCAGGCGATTCTGACCGGTGTTACAGCTAACGCTTATATTGTGATAAACAAGGTTGTTTTCGTTTCCTGCCATTTGCCATCCTAGTCGGTTGAATCCTTTGTAAGCAGAGGATTTTTGATCAATGTTCTTGATTATATCGGGCATCATAAATCGATACAATCCTTGTTTGTCAAATGGTAGGTTACAGTAGTACATAAAATTGGATCTGTCACTAAATTTATCGGACAAAAATTCAGTGAATCCTGGGTCGTTAATGAGCACTTGACCTGCTACGCAAGCATTGATTATTCTCTTGCAGGATAAAACGTTGTTCGTGAAATAAACATAGTCATCATAGGAAAAGCAATACCGAAAATCAGCGGCGGTTTCTTTAAAAAGCAGCTCGGGCTTAAATTCTGGATGTAAGTAAAAAATGGAAACTCCGGAGTAGTTAACTATTGCTGAATCAACATGTGCATAGTCGTGAATTTTACCTACAGGGTCAATGCTTCCATTAGATCGGCATACAATTCCCATTTCGTTGGAATGAGTAATGAAGGATGCAAATTGGTTGTCGATCCAGCTGTTAACGTGTTCTGAGATATCTATATTCATGAGATCGCTCATAGTATGAATAGCATTGATCGTTTTGTCACTGACATGATTGGAGCTCAGGAAATTTTGATAGCTGGAAAAACCCCACCATTTGAAAGATGAAATGTAGTTCGGAATACCCTGGAAACACTCGTTGTATACCGGTTCGGAATCAGCTATGGGCCGTAAGTATGATGTGGTGTCTACATCAGTAAATCCAAAAAAATTGAATGCATTTGAATTCGAAGAGAAATCGAGTTCTGTCCAATTGCCAATTTTTGCATGTTCCAAAATCCAGGCTTTACTCATTTTACTGGAAAAGTCATGGGCAAGCTGTGCAAGTAAATTGGGCTGAACCAATAATTTTATATGCTGCTCATTGGAAGCGGTTTCATACACCTTTCTTAAAGATGAATTAACCGGTTCGGTTGAATTGCTTCGGGACAAAGAGCTTTGTAGTATGGACAACGATGTGGAAAAATGAATTGTTTCATTAGAATAGGCGCAATAATAGGAGCTCCCATTCAGCTCCCATTCGGTCAGCTCCATGCCCTGACTAAAGGAAGTTTCGTTTTCATTAAAATTTAGGTTTAAAAGCAAATCCTCCCAGTCATTTAGCAAAGCCTGATCGGAAAAATTGAAAGCAAATAGTAGATCAATATTATCTGATGTACGGCCAAATACTCCAATACAAATAGGAGTACTATTGAAACGGTTGTTAAGGTTGGGATATTCCTCTAGTTGTTCGGTAAAGTGGGTTAAAAACTCATTGGCATTTTTGAATGTAGAATCATTTTTTAGTGATTTCCATGCGATGTTCGTTTCAGAAAAATGATTCCAGAAAGAAGAAAATGCATTTGCTTCAATAATCAATGTTGCATCGGAAGGAATTGCGGTTATCGGATGTGCCGTGACGATTGCTTCTGTGTTGAATCGCTCGTAGCTCCAATACATCGCAATAGAGAATGCAACAATTAAAATCGCAAAAAATGCTTTTTTCATTGATTCAAAGTTATTTCATCTGCGGTGGGTTGCACTTGAAATGATATCAATGTTTAAACAGATTTGTGTGAATTGGTTGAGTAGATTAATCCAAATCTCTAGGCAAGAGCTGGAAGGATTTTCTATGATAACTGGAAGGACCATGCAGTTGGATGGACGCTCTGTGTTGTTTAGTAGGATAGCCCTTGTTTTTTCTCCAGGAGTAGTGGGGAAATTCTGCATCTAATTGCAGCATGTAATCATCTCGAAATGTTTTTGCGAGTACTGATGCTGCTGCAATGCATTTTATTTTACTGTCTCCTTTTATAATGCATTGGTGCGGAATTTCATGTGGATTAAACCGATTGCCGTCAATAAGAAGGATATCTGGGCGGACCTCTAACTTATCTGTGGCCAAATGCATAGCTAAGAATGATGCATTCAGTATGTTGATCTCGTCGATTTTTTCATGGTCTATGAATTCAACTGCCCAAGATACTGCTTGCTCAATTATAATTGGACGTAAGGTGTTACGTTGTCGTTCGGTCAACTGTTTGGAATCATTGAGTAACGGGTGGTGAAATGTTTCGGGTAGTATAACAGCAGCGGCTACTACCGGACCCGCAATACATCCTCTGCCTGCCTCATCGCATCCGGCTTCTATTCGGCCCGGTTCAAGATTGGATAGAAGCATCTGCAAGTGATTTTTCAATTACCGTCCAAGTTTCCTTCGCACATTTGTCCCAACCAAACAAACTCACTCTGTTTTTGCCCTTTTCGATTAGCTGTTGTCCATAAGACAAATCTGATGCGATTTTGGTCATTGCCCTGGCAATTTCATCTACATTGAACGGGTCTACTAATAAAGCAGCTTCCCCACAAACTTCAGGTATCGAGGTACAGTTGGATGTGATTACAGGTGTTTCCGTTCGCATGGCTTCCAAGATAGGCATTCCGAATCCTTCGAAATAGGAAACATAGGTTAATGCCAATGCGCTGCCCAATAATTCGATAAGGTCAGCTTCTTTTATTCTCCCGGTAAAAATAATATCGTTCTTATAGGCTGAGTTATTCAACGATTGCTCCATCTCAGATGTCCAATCGTATTTATTTCCTGCAAGGATCAGCTTAACATCGGATTCTGATGAACGTTTGAATGCGTTGAATGCTTGTATTAATCGGACGATATTTTTCCTTGGAGAAAGCGATCCAATATGAAGAAAAAATGGCCTTCCCTCTGCATAATTGAGCTGGCATTTTTCTTTCGTTTGTTGAGAAACAGGCTTGTAGTTCTCATTTACTCCATTGAAGATTGTCGTAATTTTTTCCTTGACTACAGCGTATTGTTGAACAATATCGTTTTTGGAGAAGTTGGAAACCGTAATTAAATGATTCGCTTTGTTTGCAAACAGAGGAAATTGCCTACGATAATATCGTGAGTGGGATGGTCTTAAATCATCAGGAAAGTGCTCAAAATTCAGATCGTGGATAGTGCATACCTGCGGGACATTTGTATCTAAGCATAGGAATCCGTCAGGTGAGAAAAAAAGCTGTATATCGTATTTTTTTAAGGCTTTTTTTATCGAATGGTTGAACCAATAGTTAAAGAGTATAGGGTGTCTTGCCTGAGGACGCAAAACTATAGGATTTACATTGTCCGCAAATACAAATGAATCGTCGTAATTACGATCAAAAAAGAAGTAAAACTGATGAGAAGGATTTGCTTTTACCATCCTTTTCAAAATTTCATATTGATACCAACCGATCCCGTCGAGTCGGTCTTTAATTAACAATCTGGTATTTACACCTATTCTAGACATCACTATCCTAAGTGGCGAATTTATAATATTTTAGTCGGCAAAAGGGTCTGCCTTCAACATGCAACGGAAATTCATCCTGAATCTTATCCTTCTACTGGTACTAAATTTTTTGGTAAAGCCTTTTTACATTGTTGGGGTTGATGCGGAGATATTGGATCGAGTAGGAGAGAGTGAGTATGGTCAGTACTTTGCTATTTTGGCATTTACGATCTTATTCAATATCGTTCTTGATCTGGGTATAATCAATTTCAACACCCGAAATATAGCCCGGCATTCCCAATTGGTTAGAAAACAGTTTTCAGGAATATTTACACTCAGATTACTGCTTGTTGTACCCTATGCTCTGATATGCATAATAGGTGCCTCTGTTCTTGGTTATGATCTGTATGGCCTACTTCCATGGCTCGTGCTAAATCAAATTATTATTGCATTCATACTTTACTTCCGCTCTGTTTTGAACGGAATGTTACTTTTTGCTAAAGACAGCTTTATCTCTGTTCTAGATCGAGTATTGCTCATTATTACCTGCTCCATCCTACTTTGGGGTGGTGTAACAGAACAACCATTTCAGATAGAGTGGTTTGTTTATGCCCAAACAATTTGCTACAGTTTTAGTGCTTTGGTAGCGTTCTTTTTTATTCTTCCAAATGTGAAAAGCCTGAAGCTCAAACTGAATTTGCCGTTCGCAATGGTAATCCTGAAAAAGAGTTTTCCTTTTGCACTGCTCATTATTTTAATGACCTTTTACAATCGAGCGGACAGTGTTATGCTAGAAAAGTTGATTGACGATCGGGGAGAGCAAGCGGGTCGATATGCTCAGGGTTTTCGATTGTTTGAAGCACTTAATATGGTCATTTTTATGTTCGCAGGACTATTACTTCCCATATTTTCCAGGCTGCTAAAAGAGAGAAAAGACGTTCAAAGGATTTTTTTGTTGGCTGTTAAAATGCTATTCTCCGGTGGATTAATAATAGGAGTACCTGCCTATTTTTACAGAGCACATTTAATGGATTTTCGGTACGAAGGAACTTCTTTGGTAGCAGATAACTCTTTTGGAATGCTAATGCTCAGCTTTTTTGTAATCAGCACAACTTTTCTGTTTAGCACGCTGTTAACTGCCGGAGGAAAGCTGAAAGAGCTGAACGCAACCTCTTCTATAGGATTAGTCTTGAATATCGTGTTGAACTTTCTTCTTATTCCTGGGTATGGTGCATATGGAGCAGCCATTGCTAGCTTATGCACACAAGGTATCGCGGGATTTGCACAAATGATCATAACCAAACGTCATTTTCAACTTGAAATGAATCTGGTTTTGATTACAAAAATGATAGTGCTAACAGCATTGGCTTTTTCGATGGGGTTCTATCTTCAATCTGCATTGGATTGGTCCTGGAGCTCCGAGTTTCTCCTTATGCTAGGAGTTTTAGCTATAGGATGCTGGGTTACGGGATTGCTCAATCCATTTAAAATGTTGGAAATTGTTAAAGACAGGAACAATAAATTGTAACAAGTACTGTTTTAGCATTTTGTTACATTTGCGAGGTTAATAACAGGTAATTATGTCAACATCGGACTCAAAAGATTTCAATTCCTTCGATCTAATGGAGGTCATTTGGAAATGGAAGATTCACTTAATTTTTGTTTTTGTGCTGGCAGCGGTAGTTTCAAGTATTGTTTCACTTACAATGAAGGAGGAGTATTTGTCCAGTGTTACCATCTACCCTGCGAAATCGAATACAGTTACATTTAGCTCTAACGCGAATCAGAACCAATCAGCTACGCAGTTTGGTGAAGAGGAAGAAGCAGAGCAGGTCATCCAAATTCTTGGTTCCGCAGAGATTAGAAGTAGGATAATTGAAAAGTACGATCTGGACTCTGTGTATGAGATCAATCCAAGCTCTCCGACAAAAATGAATGATCTCTATGAAAAATACAACAACCATGTATCGGCGGATCGGACGCGTTTTGGATCGGTATTAATTAAAGTATACGATGTTGATCCTGAGCGGGCGATGCACATGGCAAATGATCTCTCGAAGCTGCTGGATACCGTGAAAAACAGAATGATCAGGGAGCGAGCAAGTTATGAGCTGGATATCACCCGGAATAAGAAGGAAGTTGTTGAAAAAGAGCTGGAAGCTATTGTTGATACGCTGAAAAAATTAAATGAGGTTGGTGTTGGTGGTAATCAAACGCAGGCTTCATTAATGGAAGCCCTAGCTAATGCAACGGATGCTGTAACAAAAGAAGAGATAAGGAAGAAGATTTCGATGAATGACAAGTATGGGAGTTCTCTTGCTTCATTCAGCCACGAATTAAAATTGAAACACGAAAGACTTGCTGAGGTAGAAGCGGCTTTTGAACAAGCGGAGGCAAATGCGAACTTGAATTATACACATAAGTTTGTTGTAGAAGAGGCGTATACATCGGATCGGAAAGCAAGGCCTGTTCGTTGGATCATTGTTTCGGTGTCAACGTTTGTTTCAACTCTACTTGGATTAATACTCATTCTTCTTTTTGAGAAGGTTAAGGTGATTAAGCAAAAGTAATGCTTGCCCATAAGTACCGCTTTTTCTGGTTTTATTTCTCGGTATTGGGATTCGCGGGGATCTCAACAGCATTATTTAATGATTTCCCTATAGTTCTGGGAATTCCCATTGTACTGGCAATCGTATATTTTGCCATATTTCACCTTGATTACCTCTTTGAATTTGTGGTACTTGCTACGCCATTGTCAATTAATTTCGAAAATCTATCTGATTTTGGTGGTATAGGCTTTTATATGCCCACAGAACCACTGCTGTTGGGAATAACAGTTTTGGTTCTGATTCGGTCGCTTGTAAACGATCGAATTGATCGAAGTGTTTTATCACATCCTCTGAGTATGGCCATTCTATTTTATTTGGGCTGGACTTTGATAACTTGTTTTACCAGCTCGAATATTGGTGTTTCGTTAAAGTTTTTTCTATCCAAGCTCTGGTTTATAGTTCCGATCTTTTATTTCGGCGCTACCTATTTCAAATCGCGGGAAAAGATAAAACGGTTTTTGCGGTTGTATTTTTTCTCATTGACTTTAGTGATTGTATACACATTGATCCGTCATTCCTTTTACGGCTTCGGAGAAGACCAGGGACATTGGGTGATGACACCTTTTTTCAAAGATCACACCTCCTATGGTGCGGTATTGGCTCTTATGTTGCCTGCTCTAATTGGCATATTTTTTCTTGCTAGAGACAATGTTCAGAAATTATTGCTTGGGTTTCTTATCCTGATTTATTTGTTTGCATTGTACTTTTCGTACACTCGTGCGGCTTATATCAGCGTGGCAGGAGCTTTGGTTTTACTGTTGCTGATCAAATACAAAATCAAATTCAGCTATGTTCTTACTGTAGTTATTTGCGTTGGTGCTTTGCTTTTTGCGAACAAAGACGCTATATGGATGTCATTGAAGAAGAATAAAAGTGAGCACGCAACTGAAGAGTTTAGTGAGCGTATTCAGTCGATTTCAAATGTATCCAGTGACGCGTCTAATTTAGAACGATTAAATCGTTGGGCATGCGCATATGAAATGTTTAAGAAAAAGCCTGTCTTTGGATATGGTCCCGGAACTTACGCTTTCGAATATGCCCCGTTTCAGCATCATGAAGATTTAACCATAATTAGCACAAATTTTGGAGATGGAGGCAACGCTCATAGTGAATACCTGGGCCCTTTGGCAGAAAGTGGACTGATGGGAATGATTTCGATGTTGCTGGTAGTTGCAGTCTTGTTTTACTCCGGCATTAAGTTGTATTTCAAATTGCAAGATCCGTGGTACAAGACGATTATACTGATTGGTATATTGGGATTATTCACGTATTTCACCCACGGCATATTGAACAATTATCTGGATACAGACAAAGCATCAATACCGGTTTGGGGATTTGCCGCTATAATAGTGGCAACTGAATTACGACTGAAGCGAGGTGAGCTAGAAGAATCTGCAGCCTAAAATGGCCGTGTCGTCCATGAAATCACGATCACCTTTATAGTCGTCGAGTACTTCAAAAATAGTCTCGGAGAGATCTGCCATACTCAGATCATAATTCTCGTGAATGATATTGATAAGTCGCTCGGTCTCAAAAGCTTCATCGTCATCGTTCTCTAGTTCCACTAATCCGTCCGTATAACAAAAGAGTGTCATTTGTGGAGATATAGGGAGTGTCTCAACATTAATTGAAGGAATATCGTCTAACATACCCAGACCAATACATCCCTGATCCAATAGAATTGACTTCTTTCCATCGGTCAAAATAGGATGGTTATGACCGGCATTACAATACTTCAATGTTTTTTCAGTACAGTTGTAATAGGCAAAGAAAAAAGTGATGAACTTTTCACCGTCAGCAGCATTCATTACATCTGCGTTCAGCTGGTGGATCATTTCATCAATGGTTAGTTTTTGGTGATGCTTGATATGTGCTCTTAAATGTGCTTGAAAATTACTCATGATAAGTGCTGCTGACACACCTTTGCCTGACACATCAGCTATACATAAGCAATATTCTTCGTTATTTAATTTGAAAAAATCGTAATAATCACCCCCAACCATTTGCTTGGTTTCATATTTTGCTGCAACATCCAATCGATTGTTTGAAGGCAAATTTTGTGGGAATAGTAACGCCTGCATTTGGCTAGCTAGCTCAAGCTCCTTTTTGGCCACTTCCTGTTCTAAGCTCACTTTTGCCAACCTCTTATTTTCAATTGCCACGATGATGATGTTTGTGAGCGTTTGAATGAAGGGCATGTGTTTGATTGTCGGGCTTATTCGTATTTCATCCTCGTTCAGGTCACCGATTAAGAGATACGCCAAGGGATTGTCCTTATGATAAACAGGGATTACAACATCAAAAGAATTCAGGGATGAAACCGAAGATGATTCGATAACGGTAATTTCTTTAATGTGCTTGAGATCTGATATTACATCCACTTTTCTTGCTTCACCTCTGACACCATATTTTAATAAGCAGATCCACTCATCTTGCTGACTGTAAAGCATCAGTTTGGTGATCCCAAGCTGCTCGCGTAAAATGTACTCGTATATATTCAGTATTCGGTCAATTGAATAATTTTCATTGATGGCTTTTGTGATTTCGAGCAACGAGGTCAGCTTAAATTCTTTAAGCTGTAATTTTTCATGCAGTTTGTTAACTTTCGCTTGAGCCATCTACAGTTTTTCTATGATTTCCGGCAGTTTCTTTAATGATGCCAGCTCCCTATATTTTATCCGTGCTTCATCCGCGGGGCTTCCAAAATAGGTCTTTCCGTCCTCCAAATCTTTCAGAACACCGGATTGCCCCATTACAACAACACCTTTGCCTATTTTTCTATTTGCCGGAACTCCGACCTGGCCCCACAGTGTGACATTGTCTTCAATCTCTACGCAACCTGCAACACCCACTTGGGCAGCAAACAGGCAATTTTTACCAATAATTGTGTCATGACCAACATGAACCTGATTGTCCAGCTTGGTACCCGCACCGATGACAGTGGTTGCGGTTACGCCAGCATCAATTGAGCACAATGCACCAATTTCAACTTCATCCTCTATCACAACAGATCCACACGTATTCAACCGATTGTACTGATCTTGGGTTTTCTTGTAATAAAAGGCGCTTGAACCGATGGTCGAATTGGCTTGAACGATGACATCATTGCCAATTACCGTTCGATCTCCTATCACAACTCCTGAATGTATGATGCAATTCTCTCCGATCTGCACATCGTGACCAATACATACATTTGGGTGTATCCAAGTCGATTCACCAATGATTGCGGTAGTACTGATCTGTTCTGTCCATTTTCGCAAAGGGCGATAGTGAGTAGTGATGGCATTAAAGTCGTTAAAGGGGGATTGAGATACGATAAGCCCTTTGTTTTCCGGACAATCGACCACTTGATCGATCAAAATTGTCGTGGCCTCGGAGTTCAAAGCCTTTTCATAGTATTTTGGATGATCGACGAAAATAACATCCCCTTTTTCCGCCCGGTGAATTTCATTGATTCCGGTAATCAGATGGTCGTCCGGCCCCACAAATTGGCACTCCAGAAATTCAGCTAATTCTTTAAGTGTTATCGGTGTATCGAATTTCATCGAATCTAAAGGTAGAGAATAAAATGCCTCAATAAATAGCACGTATTCATTTTAATGTTGTGTCGTTGCTTATTTGTCCAATTCAATGGATGAACCCAATCGTAGGACTGGTTCGCAAATAGCCCAGGAACGGCGGACAGGAAATCATCCATTAAACACTTCTTTAAAATGGGAACTGCTTATCTCAAACTGGCCCCTAGCTTTTTTTCAAGCTGTTTAAGAATGGTTGCCATTGCCTGTTCAATTCTGTTGTCATTCAAAGTCGCGTTTTCATCTTGAAGCACAAATTTGACGGCATATGATTTTTTTCCCGGAGGAAGGCCTTTGCCTTCATAAACGTCGAACAAACCGACTTCCTTCAGTAGCTGACCTTCCGCTTTATTGGCAATTTCAACTATTTCAGAAAAGGAAATTTCGCTGTTTAGCAAAAGTGAAAAATCTCTTCTCACGGAAGGATACTTTGCCATGGGTTGAAATGCGATTGAATGATTATTCATCCCTTCTAGGATGATGTCCCATTGTAGCTCCGCAAAGAAAACGGTCTGTTTGATGCCGGTCTTTTCCAGAATCTCCTTCTTCACCTTACCTATTTCCGCTATTTTCGCTCCTTCAATCAACAGTTCTGACCCTTCATCAAATACTCCATTTCGTTTTTCTTTGAGCTCGCGATTTTCAGAAACTCCGAGCCGGTTCAGCACACTGGAAACTGCACCCATAATTGAATAGTAACTTACTTCTTCCTGATTTGTGTTCCAGCTTTCATCTGCTTTGGAACCCGTGAGTAATACGGACAACAGAGATGACTCTTTGTAGGTTCCGTCTTTTTTCGCATATCCTTTTCCGAACTCATAAATTTTCAGATTCGATTCTTGACGGTTCAAATTGTGCGCAATGGATTCCAATCCGGAAAACAGAAGAGTTTGCCGAAGCACAGATAAATCAGAGCTCAATGGGTTCAGCATGGTGATACTATCTTTTGGATTCAATTCATCCGTTGGAACCATGTTGACATATTCTCCTTTTGTAAGTGAATTGGCCATTATCTCTGAATAACCGCTGTTGGAAAGCAAATCGGAGACTATATTTTGCAGTTTTTCACGGTCCGGTTTAGTGCTGTAGCTCAATGAGGCGTTGATTTTTTCCGGCAAAGGAATGTTGTTGAACCCAAAAATCCTCAACACCTCTTCAATTACGTCAATTTCCCTTTTTACATCTACACGGTAAGCAGGTACTTGCAGCTGCCAAACGGTATCTTTTTCCGCAGTTATTTCGATGTCGAGCCAATTCAGAATGTTTCTGACAGTTCCGGCTTCAATGGAGGTTCCCGCAACTGAGTTGAGGTTCAACAGATCAAGCTGTGTTTTAAAGGGTTCTAATTTTTTTGGATAAAGGTCGATTAGCTCGGAAGCTACTGAACCACCAGCGACTTCTTGGATCAGTAACGCTGCCCTTTTAAGCGCATAAACTACTTTGTCCGGATCAATTCCTCGCTCAAATCTGTAAGATGCATCCGTGTTCAACCCATGACGTTTAGCCGATTTTCGTATTGAAACGGGGTTGAAGTAAGCACTTTCAAGAAAAATATCCTTTGTGTTTTCGGAAACACCGTGTTCTAATCCGCCAAATACTCCCGCAATGCACATGCCTTCATTTTCATTGCAAATGATCAGGTCGTCCTGATCCAGCTCCCGCTCAACCGCGTCAAGTGAAGTAAATTTGGTCTTCCCGGGTAGGGTTTGGACCATCACTTTGTTGTTTTTGATTTTGGAAAGATCGAACGCATGTAGAGGTTGTCCAATTTCGTGTAATACAAAATTGGTCGCGTCAACAACATTGTTAATCGGTTTGAGATCGATTGATCTCAGTCTATTTTGCAGCCATGTCGGAGACGGAGCCACATTCACACCTGTTATTGCAATACCCGCGTAGCGTGGACATTTTTCAGGATCTTTCACTGCGACGTTCATTTTGACGTCATGCGAGTCAATTTTAAATTCGTCCACAGACGGCCAGTTAACATATTCTCCTTGATCTGCCAGCTGCTGGTGTTTGAGTGCACAAAGAAGATCCCGAGCGACTCCGATATGGCTCATTCCATCGGCTCGGTTTGGAGTAAGTCCTATTTCATATTGCGTGTCCGTCTCTATCTTGAAGTAACTATCTGCTGCCAGTCCAACCGGTGCGTCTTCTTCAAGAACCAATATTCCGTCATGGTTATCTCCTATCCCTAGCTCTGACTCCGAACAGATCACCCCGTTCGATTCTATCCCTCTGATCTTTGTTGATTTGATCTCAATTGGATC
>MDSW01105034.1_pt1 | contig 13855 bp, 12 predicted proteins | sample 811171 | NCBI WGS metagenome assembly MDSW01 (sample SAMN05326641, study PRJNA326480) | marine metagenome | isolation source: seawater | place: Atlantic Ocean: North West | collected 2012 | reverse complement strand
TGATGTAAATAAGTATAAAGAGTATGTTAACCCAAATGTAGTTGTTATACACAGAATCAATGAGTGTGATGAAAGAAAAAAAACGGATTTTGTAAATGAATATTTGATTGAGGCAAATAAAGTTTCAGACTATACAATATTTGTTAGTTCATGGTTAAAAAATTTGTTTGTAAATCAAGGTTTGTCTGAAAAAAACTCAAAAGTCATTTTAGCTGGTGCAAACAATGAGTTTTTTAATACTAAAGGTTACAAGACTTGGAATGGGACTGAAAAATTAAAAATAGTTACTCATCACTGGGGTGCAAATTGGAATAAAGGATTTAGAGAGTATATTAAATTAGATCAGTTACTAAATGAGAATATTTTTAGAGAAAAATATGAGTTTACTTATATTGGTAATATTCCAAAAGAGATAGTTTTTAAAAATACAAAAATTATAGACCCTTTATCTGGTGTTGATTTAGCGAATGAGATAAAGAACAATCATATATATTTAACAGCATCTCTCAATGAACCTTCAGGCAATCATCATATTGAGGCTGCTCAATGTGGGCTACCGCTACTTTACATAAATAGTGGAGGAATCCCAGAATATTGTGATGGATATGGTGTTCAATTTGATGAATCAAATTTTATTGAAAAGCTTGAAGAATTAAGAGTTAATTATGAGTTTTACCTAGAAAAAATTAAAACCTATCCACACAATTCAGTCAAAATGTCTGAAGAATATCTTTTAGCGTTTAATAATCTTTTGTTAGAAAGACAATCAGAAGAAAATAAAAAAGAAATTAAAGATTTCTCTAAAAAAATCAAAAAAAATATTTATTTGTTGTTTCGAAAATTTAAATATTTTTTAAAATAGTATTTAAATGTCTAATAAAAAATACTTAAGTAATATCTATATAAATTTTTTATTAATATCAATATTCTCTTTAACAGCATTATTCACAAGATCAATTATGGGAATTACTATTCTGAACTTTCGACTTGGTGAATGGTTAATATTATTTTCTTTAATTTTGTCTTTGTCTAGTCCTATTTGGTATTTTAAGATATATGAATTTGCCAAATTTCATATTTTATTAATTTTCTCTTTTTTTGTATTGGTAATTTTGACTTCTGATTCTAGTTTTCTTAATCCATATGTTTATAAGTCAAGTTCTTATATATGGTCAATTGGCTTCATTTATTTAGGAATTTATTTTAAAAAGAATAAATTAAACTTGTTTTTATTCTATCTATTATTATTCATTCCGACATTACTCTACTTATTCTCAACTGGAAATTACCCAAATTTTGTTATTGAAATATTTCAATCCTATAGTGACAAATTTCAATACCCTAAGGCATCAGATATTTTAATAGTTGTAATTTCTATAAATTTAATTTTAAAAACTAAATTAAAGCAAAAATATTATTTATTAATATTTTCAGGTTCAGTAGGCTTATTTTTACCCCTACTTTCATTCCAAAGCCGGGGAGCTGCACTTGGATTAATTATTTATACTTTAATTGAACTTATTTTAAATTTTAAGTTTTTAACTTCAGATAAAAAAATCATCCTAGTAGTTTTATTAATATTCTCAGTCTTATTTCTTATGTCTTCAATAAGAATTGCACAAAATTATAAATTAATTGAAGTAGATGAAATTGGAACTCTTTCTTATCAAGAAATTTCAGGTTCTGTAACTGAAGTATTAACAAAAAAAGAAACATTAAATACTTTTTTTTCTTTTTATATTCAGGATGGAAGACTGTTTTCAACAGACCCCACAACAAATTGGAGACTAGATATTTGGCAAGATGTTTATCAAGATTTAAAAAATAAAAATAGCTTGTTGAAAGGTTATGGATACTTAGAAATCATTCCTGTGATGGTAGATCCTACAGCCCCAGGTCGATTAGGAAAAGACGGATTAAACGAACATGTTCATAATATTTTTGCTACCACCTTCTCTAGAGGTGGATTTATTCACTTTATGGTTTATTTAATATTTTTCATGAGTTTATTTTTGAAAAATAACTTTAAAAAAATAAATAAAGATACAGTACCGCTAGTTATTCCAGCGTATATAAATTCTTTTTTTGATATAGGGCTTGATGGAGTTCAATTTCCATTTATTTTCTTTTTTACACTTGGATATATTATTTCATTTTCAAAACAAAAATAACGATATAATAACTGTTATGAAAACAGCATTAATTACGGGAATTACTGGACAAGACGGATATTACCTTAGTAAGTTTTTATTAGAAAAAGACTACATAGTTCACGGCACAATTAGAAGAGCATCTTTAATAAATACCTATAGAATTGACGATTTAATAGCAAAGTACGAAAATACTGGGCAACTAAATCTCCACTACTCAGATCTACTTGACTCTTCCTCAATTTCTTCACTAATTTCTCAAATTAAACCTGATGAGGTATATAACTTAGGTGCTCAATCTCATGTAGCTGTCTCTTTTCAAAATCCTATGTATACTACTCAAGCTGGAAATGTCGGTACACTCTCTCTACTAGACGCGATTAAACATTCTGATAAAGATATTAAGTTTTACCAAGCATCTTCTTCAGAAATGTTTGGAGGAGAGTCTGACGAAACATTAAATGAAGATTCACTATTGAGTCCCAAAAGCCCTTATGCAGCATCAAAAGTTTTTTCTCATAATTTAACAAAAATCTACAGAGAGTCATATGATTTATTTTGCGTAAATGGAATATTGTTTAATCATGAGTCGCCACTTAGAGGTGAAACATTTGTTACAAGAAAAATAACCAGGGCTTTGGGGCGAATATCTCTTGGTATTCAAAAAAAGCTCACTTTAGGAAATATCGAAGCTAAACGCGACTGGGGTTTTGCTGGTGACTATACAAGGGGAATGTGGATGATGATGCAGTATAAAAATCCTGAAGACTGGGTATTGGCTACTGGAAAATCTTATTCAGTTAAAGAATTTCTTGAAAAAGCATTTTCAAAATTAGAATTGGATTATAAAGAATTCACTTTATTTTCTGAACAATACTTTAGGCCGTTAGAGGTAAATTATTTATTGGGAGACTCTTCAAAAGCTCAAGAAAAGTTAGGATGGAAACCTGAGGTTGACTTAGATCAACTAATTGATATGATGCTAGAATATGATATCAATTTAGCAGAAAGAGAAAAAGTATTAATAGATAAAGGGCTCTTGAAACCAACATGGGAACATTCTAAATAAACCTATTAAGAATTTTCTATAAACCAATCGTAAGTTATTTTTAATCCATCGTTTAAGTTAGTTTCTGGTTTCCAACCCAGTTCATTTAAAATTGACGAGTCTAATAGCTTTCTAGAAATACCGTCAGGTTTGCTTTGATCGAATCTTAATTCACCTTTAAACCCAACAGTATCTTTTATCTTTTTAGCAAGCTCATAAATAGAAATTTCTTCACCAGTTCCAACATTTACCAAGTCTTTTTCTGAGTACTCATTCTTAATAAGAAAAAGAATTGCTTTTGATAAGTCGTCAACAAACATAAATTCTCTCAATGGTTTTCCTGTTCCCCAAACATCAAAATAATCTTGATTTGATAATTTAGCATTATGCATTTTCAAAACTAAACCTGGTATTACATGACTCTCATTTTCTGTAAATCTATCATTAGGTCCATAAAGATTTGTCGGCATTAAATTTAAAACTTTATGCCCATATTGAATTTTTAAAGACCGGCCCATTTCAACTGCAGTTAACTTGGCCATGGCATATGGAGAGTTAGTTACTTCAAGTTTGCCAGACATGAAACTATCTTCTTTGATCGGGTTTGGCGTTTCAATAGGATATATACAGCTACTTCCTAAATTTATAATTTTTATATCAGGATAAGGTATGCATGCTTCAAGAAAGTTTATATTTATTTTTAAATTTTCAAGAATAAAATCAACTCGCTTTTCATTATTTGCTTTTATTCCACCAACTTTTGCAGCTGCATTTATTATTATGTCTGGCCTAGTATCTTCGATTAAACTTTTAGTTTCATTGAAATCAAACAAGTTTGTATCTTTACGATTTGAAGCAATTACTTTTTTAATACCAGACTCATTATGAAATATTTTAACAATTGAATTACCAACTAAACCACTAGAGCCTAAAACCAATACTTTCATTTGGTAAAATTAAGAAATTTGAAATAACTTTTGATAAGTGTAATTATATCAATATTCTTTGACTTTCTTTTAATTAGACTTGCAAATATGAAAAACAAATCTTTAATTAAATTATTTGGTACGATATGGTAGCTACCAATAGTAGTATCTAGAACTGCATTTTGATAAATAATTGAGTTAGTAAGAAAAATTCCATCTAAATTCCATGGTTTCCTATTTCCTTGAAAATGTATAAATGAAATAGATTGCAAGAAGCTTTTAGCCGTAATACTCATAGACTGAGGATTAATCGGAAAATTTAATAATGAAGAAATTTCTAAATATTTTCCGTCAAAATAAGAATTTAAAACATCTTGATCCCAGTATTTAATTTTTTTATAAATATTTTTAAGTTCTGTTTGTAAATTTAAATAAATACTATTTTCCAACCATTCTTTGTGATTAAAAACTAACAAACCCGCATTAAAATATTTTGAACTAGATAACTCTAACCTCTCAAAAATTTCGCTGGGTAAATTATTTTCATTTTTTATTAGATCTGTTCTAGCTGCTATTAAATATTCAGACTTTTTTAATTCAATAAAAACTTGTTCTAAGTACTTTGCTGGGTTTCCAGTACAGATAATATCTGCATCAATATAGATTACATTTTCAATATTGTTGGGCAAATGTTTATCAAAAAAAATCCTAAAGTAAGTAGCTTTAGACACATGTGATCCTTCTAAATTTGGTAAGTCAATATCTATATTGATTTCTACAATTTTTAGGTTTTCAATTTTGGAACTTGTAGATAAATTTTGCGCAAAATTATCAAAAGTATCTGGTTCTTCATGCATAATGAAAATATTAATTTTTTGGTCAATATTTCTTAGTAGTGAATTTATAGATGTATAAGCTTGAATATTATAATTTTTATCAATCGCATACACAAAATTTAGCATCATTTATTACTATACTCATTGACAATTACTAAAAAAATAAAAATAAAAATAAAAATAAAAATAAAAATAAAAAATTATGCAAGACATTGATTGGACAAAAAGCATTAAAGATGACTTGATTCATTTTTTAGATAGCTTAAAAAAAAATGATTACGACTATCGACCAGTCAATACTGGAATTACAAAAATAGGCAATAAATTATCCCTAGGATTTAATTGTTATGCTTTGAAAATTCTTTATATATTAGATGAATGGAAAAAAATTGAACCAGAACTTCAAAATAGGATAGTCTCTAATTTAGAAAGCTATCAAGTCAATGTTAAAAAACTTCCTATGAATTCATTTGTAGATTTAAATTTCTACAAATATTCGAAAAGAAAAACTGCAAAACAGCATTTAAAAGTTTTATTAAACTTTTTTGGAATTTACAAATTTAATCATTATGAAAAGTTATTGGAATATAATCTTGCAGAAACAAAACAAGCAATTTCAACAATTTATCAGTTGGGGCATGAAAATGAAAAGAAATTTGTTGATTTTCCACAAAGTAAAAATGAAATTTATGAATTTTTAAACAGTTTTAATTGGTCTAAACCATGGAATGCAGGTGCTCAATTTGCAAATATAAGCTTTTTAGCAAAAACACAATTAGAAAATGATAATGAAGCGACTGATATTTTATATGATTATATAGGAACTAAATTAGATCAAAGCAGTGGATTTTATTTTAATGGTAAATTTCCTGAAAATACTGAATTAATAAATGGTGCAATGAAGGTAATTTCTGGTTTAGATTGGCTTAATAAGCCAATTCATGAACCTGAAAAAATAATTCAATATTGCTTAAAAATAAAACCAAGCAATGAAGGTTGCTCACTTGTTGATTATGTATATGTATTATATAAATGTTCAAAGCAGGTAGATTTTAAAAAAGAAGAGGTCAAAAAATATTTATTTAACCTTATTGAGGAAATAAGAAAACACAAATATGTGGGTAGTGGATTTTCTTACTATTTAAACAAAAGCCAGATATATTATTATGGTCAACTTATTACAAAAGGAAAAAATACTCCAGATATCCATGGAACTCTTTTATTAACTTGGGCATTATCTATGATTTTTGAATTAAATGATATTGATAGTTTTAAGTTAAAAATTCTTAAGCCATGAATATAAACAAAACATTTGTTCAATTATTTTTTCAATTGTTTTGCTTTTCTATAGTTATCTCTTTTATATTGTATTTGTTCAATTATATTTATTTACCATCTAACTCAATTTTTTACAACGATGAGGGGAGCAGTTATTGTTTAGATATTTCTAATTTTGAATATGAAATTTTTAATTCTGAATATGAATATATTTATCCAGAAAGTTGTGATCAAGAAAGATATTACTCTGCATTTTCTGACCCAAAAAAACTTATAGCTACAGAACACCCTTATCAAACAAGACCAATATTTGTGGTTTTTATTTATTTAATAAATTTATTTATTAGTTTATTAACTGGAAATAATGAAATTTTATCATTACAATTATCAACTTTTATTGGACAGATATTAATTCTTTCTTTTGGAACTTCTATAATTTTAAGTACGTTCTCAAAGTTGTTAGATTTAAAATTGTATGAGAAATTATTATTCCATTCTTTAGTTTTATCTAGCCCATTAATTAAGTATGCACTTTTTGACCCTTCTCATCAAACAATTACCTACTTAAACATAGCTTTTATGATTTATATAATAAAAAATTATGAATCAATTAATTATTCAAAGTTCACTATTTTATTAGGTGTGCTTTTTTTGGCTCACAGACCATTCCTACTTGTGTTTATAATTTATTTTCTATACTTAACAAAATTAAAAATTAATTTAAAAAATTTACTACTTGGCCTTAAAGGATCAGTATTTGTTTTATTACCTTATTTGGCATATAGGTTAGTTATCTTGTCGTTTGGTTATGAAATATATGATGGACTAACAAAAAAATGGGGCCAATTTATATGGATTTATGATTTTATTAGAGGAAAAGTTAGATATGCAAGTGACTGGCATTGTGTCACAATTCCTGAAAATTTTATATGTTATTTTCAAGACACGGGCAATACACTACTTTTTTTACTAGTTCCTATTTTGTCTGTTGTAATACTTTTTGTTACAAAAAAGTTTAATTCCAATATAGAAGTAATTATTTTGATGTCCTGTTTGTATTATTATCTTTTTTGGTCATTAATTGGATGGTACCCTCCATTAAGGTTTAATTTGTACTCGCTAAATTATTTATTTGTACTACTCCTTCTTGTTGGGTATTTTCAAATAGAAAGAAAGTCAGAAAAATTTTTTTTGATAACTTCAAATATTATTTTTTTTGTTTCTGCTTCTCACTGGAATAATCCAGAAATTTTAAATTTAAGTTCAATTTTCAAATTATCACTTTTGCTGTTTGGAGTTTATTTTGGGATTGCTTTGGTTAAGTTATTTAATAAAACTTCTGAAGAGGTAACTTAATTTTATTATTTGTAAAAAAATCATTTAAATTATGTGTACTAATCATGCCATTTTTATGGACTTTTTCATATTGACCCATCCAGCCATATACATAAAATGTTGTAGCATATACTTTTTTTGAAATTTTCAAATTATCAAAAATATTAAAAAAAGTATCTTCTAAACCCGGGAAATCTAAATCATCGTAATATATAATAAATTTTTCAGACAAATTTGGCTTGATTATGTTTGTAAACTCACTAAGTACTGCATCAGGCTGGTGAAGGGCATCTGAAAAGATTAAATCAAATTTGCTATTAAGAATATTTTTAAATTCTAGAGCATCAAACTCAGATAAAACATCTCCTCTAAAATAATGTATCTTATTAGAGTTGAGTTCACCTGAGAACAGCTTCTTTGACTCAATTATATTTCTATCTCTATAAAGCTCTCTATATTTTTTTGGAATTTTATTGATATCAAAACAATAGAGTTCTGAGTTTTTAGCAAAATTTAAAATTTGAACAAAATTCTTCATTACAGAAGATCCGATTTCTAAATAATTTATTTTTCTTTTGTATAAATCTTGAATAATAAAATTTAATAAATCTGAATAAGTTATAAAAGAATTTATATCTTTGTTTATATTCTTAAAATTTTGATAAGACATCCCATACTGATTTTTATCAAATTCTTTTTTGCTAAATATTGGTTGTTGTGTTTTTATAAATTTTCTATTTTCGTCAATGATTTTTTTAATTTCTACATTTCTCGGTAGATAAAATTTCAAAATAAAATTTTGAATTAAAAGCTTTCCTTTGTTTAAAAGAAGATTTTTTCGATATTTTATATTTTCAATCATTTGCTAATAATAGTTTTTATATTTTTATATAATATTTATATAAATGTCAACTTTACTTGTATTAGTTCACAATGAAGAGAAATTCATTGAAAAAGTAATTGTAAAATACAAAGATTTATTTGAAAACATTATTGTTATTGATGATTTTAGTAATGACAACACGCTTAATATACTTGAAAATTTAAATTATGAAAAAATTCACATAATTAAAAATGAAAAAAATCTTGGTGCTGGGCGATCTTTGCAAGCTGGAATAAACAAGTTCTTGCAACTAGATTCGAACTATCTGATAAAGATTGATGGTGACGATCAATTTGAATTTAACGATATTAATAAGTTACTAAATTTTGTAAAATCTAACGAACAATACGATTTTATAAAATGTGATAGATTTTGGGATGGGGGAATAGTAGGAGAAATACCTAAAATTAGATATTATGGAAATGCGTTTGCTTCTTTTTTAATTAAATTTTCTACAGGAAATTGGAGCATAAATGATCCTTTGAATGGTTTATTTCTATTTTCAAAAAAAGCGGCAAAAAAAATTCAAATTCCAAAACTATTTTATAGATATGGTTACCCTTTTTATCTTTGCAATTTCTTTAGCAACCATTCTGTTTTTAGCGATTTAAAATTTGTTCAAATGAAAAATAAAATAACCTATGGAGATGAAAAAAGTTCATTAAAAGCCTTTACTTTGTTTATTAAACTTATAGTCTTTACCATTTCAAATTATTTTAAGAATATTGGAAGAAAAGTCAAAGTTTCATCAATGCATGTATCTGCTTTATTAGATATATTGACAATTCTATTAATGCCTCTCATAATTTTTAGTTCATACAAAATAATTTACTTTAGGTATATTGACCCAACAGGATCACAATATAATTGGTTCAGTCTCTTAATTTTACAATTTTTATTTTTTCTTATATGCACTATAAGTTCACAAAAAATAGTAAATAAATTGAGTAAAGAAAATTTTTATAACTTATAAATTTAGTCAATGTTTAATAACTTTAAGATTTTAGAAATTGAATTTTCAATATCATACTTAGAGGTATCAATTTTTAGATTTGGATTTTCAGGAATATCATAATTCGAATGAATACCAGTGATATTTTTTACTTTCTTAGTTTTACTATTATATAAGTTTTTAACATCTCTATCTATGCAGACTTCTAAAGGCGTATCTAGATATATCTGTAAGAAGTCCCCTTCGTCAAATAAACTTTTTGCAAAATCTCTAGATGATTTATTCGGTGAAATAGTTGCAACTATTGGAACAACACCTGCTTGATGAAGTATTTTTGCTATATGAGCAGTTCTTCTATTGTTTTCAATTCGGTCTTCTTGACTAAATCCAAGATCTTTATTTATTGAGCTCCGCAAATTATCACCATCTAAAACATAAGCACTAATCCCTAAACTCGAAAGTTTTTTTGAAAGCTCCCTTGCCAAAGTCGTTTTTCCCGATGAAGGTAGGCCTGTAAACCATATACATTTTGTATTTTTAGGACTTTCATTTATAGAAAAACTTTCAAGAAATACTTGTGAGCCTCTGTCTAAGAGATAATTTACATAACCAAAACCAACAGTTTCTTTAGAGTCAGGTTCAATTATTGTAAATCTAGAAAAATCATCTATGGAATTTTTATCTGACAATACTAATTTTTTTTCTAGCTCCAGGGTTCCACTAAAAAAATCATTTATTTTGATATCTTTTTTATTAGTTTTTGAAAAAAAACCATAGCTCTTTTGTATTGGAAATTTAATAATAAATCTTTTTTTATTTAAAAATTGATTTTTGTTAATCCAAAAAGCATTTATATTAATTGCATTTGTTAATTTTGTATGATCAACTTCTTTAGTTGAAAAAACATCTCCTTTCGATACGCTTATTTCACTCTCTAGTTCAATCATTATGTTTTGATTAACTTTAACGGAATCTACATTGCTTAAGTTGTGATATATATTTTTAATTTTTGACTCTTCATTAGTTGCAATATTCTTGATAGCACTATTTTTATCAAGATTCCCATTAACAGTTTTAGTTGCAAAATATCTCGAGTCTGATTGTCTCTTGGATGAAAAGTAAACAGGTAAAAAAGTAGAATCAAATAAAGGCAAGTTCTCATCAAGTTGATTGTAAGATTTTAAAATATCATAAAGAGAGGAACCATTATATTTATTATAATTTTTAGAAATTGAAAAAATATTATCACCCTTAAGACCTGAAATTGGAATTATGTGGTCAATATTATATTTTTTTGTAGAACATAAATTGTTTAATTCTTTTATTACAGATTCAATTTTTTCTTCTTTGTAATTAATAGAGTCAATCTTATTAATGCAAACAATTATTTTTTTAATGTTATTGAAAGAATGGACAATTTCTAAATGCTTTTCTGTTTGGGAAGTCAAACCATTTTTTACATCTATCATCAATAGTGCAATATTTGCAAATGTTGCAGCATTTGCCATATTTCTTGTAAATTCAATATGCCCAGGTGAATCAATAAACATTGCATCATTTTCTTCAATTTTAAAATATTTAAATGCAATATCTATAGTGATACCTTGTTCTCTTTCATCAATTAAACCATCTAATAAAAAAGCATATTCCACGTCATTTTCTTGTGTGCCAAATATCTCAGTCATTGAGTCCAAAGTGTCTTTATTGTCAACATATACATTGTTTGTCTCATAAAGTATCCTGCCAAGTAAAGTAGACTTTCCATCGTCTACACTTCCACAAGTCATAATTTTTAGCATTAGAAATAACCTTCTTTTTTCTTGATTTCCATACTTCCTAAACGATCTTTATCTATTGCTCTCCCAGACCTTTCAGAGTAAGAAGTGTCTTTAAGTTCTTGTATAATTTTATCTAGATTATCCGAATCACTTTCAATGCCCTCAGTTAGTGGATAACACCCGAGTGTTCTAAATCTAACTTTTAATTTTTTAACTATATCAGTATTTTTTATCTCAAATCTTTTATCATCATACAAGTAGATTTCATCATCTCGTATAATTACTTCTCTATCTTTTGCAAAGTATAAAGGGACGATATCAATATTTTCTTGTTTTATATACTCCCAAACATTTAATTCAGTCCAATTAGAAATAGGAAATATTCTAAAAGTTTGATCTATTATTTTTTCTGTATTAAAAATTAACCAAGGTTCAACTCTTTGATTTCTAGGATCCCATGAATGGTACTTGTCTCTAACAGAAAGAACTCGCTCCTTTGACCTGCTAGCTTCTTCGTCTCTCCTAGCACCGCCATATATCATATCAAATCCATGTTCATCTAATGCTTTTTTTAGAGTTTCTGTCTTCATAATATCTGTGTAATTTTTATTATTAAAAGGAGTAATATTATTTTTTATTGCTTCTTGATTTTTATAAACTATCAAATCTAGATTATTTTTTGATGCATAATCATCTCTAAATTTAATCATTTCTTTAAACTTCCATGTAGTATCAACATGCAATAATTTTACGGGTACATTTAATGGGTAAAATGCTTTCTTAAACAAATGAGTCAAAACTGAAGAGTCTTTACCAACCGAATATAGGAGCACAGGGTTTTCTGATGAAGAATAAGTATCTCTAATAATTGAGATACTTTCATTTTCAAGTGTATCTAAATTCTTCTTATTCATTTTTTGATAATATCACGTCGAATAAGTAATTTACTTACTAAACTATTATTTCTATATGATATATAAAGAAAAAAAAGTAATTTTTCTACATATATATAAAATTGCTGGAAAATCAATTAAGAATTCTCTTTTAGAAAATCAGGACAAAAACTTTTTACTAAACAAAATTTATAACAACACGTTTGGTTATCTTGGATATAAAAAAAAATATTTGCCGCATCAATCAATCGAAATAAAGAGAAATGGTGAATTGTTACATTCACATATACGTGCAGACGATTACAGAAGCTACTTAGGTAATGAATTCGATGATTACTTCACTTTTACGTTCGTTAGAAATCCGTTTGACTGGCAAGTATCTCTGTATCAATTTATGAGAGAAAAGAGGTCCCACCCACAACATTCACTTATGCTATCAATGAGTTTTAAAGAATATATTAAGTGGAGATGTACAGAAGAACCTGAGCACCAAACTTTTTTTATTCTCGACGACAAAGAGCAAAATTTGGTAGATTTTATAGGAAAGTTTGAGTCATTGGAAAAAGATCTAAAAAAAGTATGTGAATTAAATGGTTTAAAAATGAAACAACTAGAACACTTAGGTTCATCTAATCGCAAAGATTATCGAGAATATTATGATTTAGAGTCGCAAAAATTACTTGTAAAAACATTTAAAAAAGATTTTGAATTCTTAGAATACAGTACAGATTTATAGTTTAAATTTTTTTAACACCCATTTTTTAAAAGAATCAAATGATTCAAATTTTTTCTTATGATAATTAAAATACCTTCTAAGAAAGTATTTTTTATAAAACAAGTACGCATTGAATCGATACAATTTACTTTCAGTAATTTTTTTAGGGAGTGTTCTAGTTTTTATATTATTTAATTTTGTATCAAAATCATTATTTATTCCACAATGCAAACCTGAACCATCAAACCCTGAATTCTGAACATGTGATAATTGAGGAAATACAGTTAATCCATTATTTAAAAATACTGTTTGGTACCAATAAGCATCCCAGATGCTATTTTTATTGACTTGATCTAGCTTTAAGGCCGATTCCCAGTATGAAGCTAGATTATAAAAGTTAAACTTCTTTCTTTCGGAGTCATTTAATGTTGAAATAATATTTTTTTCATAGTATTTATTTTCAGTGAAATTTTTCCATCTATCATCCCAAGTACCCCACCCCCAAGGCTGACATAATACACTTAGCGATGCTTTTCTTTTATTTCGAAATAATTGTGGATGAGCATATCCATTAATATGCCAGATTTCTTTATTGTCTTTATAGAAATTTATTGCTTTATTCATATAGTCTAAAAAATAATTGCCAAGGATTAGATCATCTTCTAAAACAATAATCGAGTTATGAGACTCTAAAACTTCGGATATTCCAGAAATTATATTTACTTTACATGTAAGATTTTTTTCTCTAATAATTGTATATTGATTTTTAAATGGAAATTTTTGATTTGCGTAGTTAACAACTTCTTCATGAAGTTTTAAATTTGTTTTTTCAGTTGGTCCATCAATAAAGAAAAAAACTTCAGAATCTTTACTCTCATTATTATTGATTAGGCTGGTCACCATATTTTGTAAATGGTTCGGTCTATCAAATCCAAAAATTATTATTGGTGAATAGGTCATAAGGTAATTATAAGCATTTGGAAAATATTAATATATTTATGTTTTTTTCTTTATGGAGGTTATTATTTTTTTATGATTTATAAAGAAAGAAAATTTATTTT
>MDSW01189226.1_pt1 | contig 13856 bp, 12 predicted proteins | sample 811171 | NCBI WGS metagenome assembly MDSW01 (sample SAMN05326641, study PRJNA326480) | marine metagenome | isolation source: seawater | place: Atlantic Ocean: North West | collected 2012 | reverse complement strand
TTTATTGTAATGTATTTTATTGTAATGTATTTTATTGTAATGTATTTTATTGTAATGTATTTTATTGTAATGTATTTTATTATTTGTTTTTGTATCAATATAATAATTTTTAAATGCTTTTCCTTTTATTAATAACATACTTAATATTACATTTTTATATTTCATATAATAATATAAATCATATTATTTATATTATTATTTTTATGGAAGATGAGGGCATCGATCCCTCTACCTGATGCATGCAAAGCATCCGCTCTACCATTTGAGCTAATCCCCCGTTAATATTTATATTATTTATATTATTTATATTATTTTATTTAATATTAATTATATATCAGAGTAATATCATCAAAATCACTTCCACTTAATACTCTATTTTTTATTAATTTATCTCCTAAATCGTAAAAGGTTTTTTTATTACTATCAATTATTTTTAAAGCAATGTTATAAGCGTCGTTTATTAATAAAGACACTTTTCTATCTACTAGTTCTTTTGAATATTCGCTTGTTTTATCCCCTCCCATTCCTAATTCTCTTCCTAAGAATGGTTGTGAAGTATCTGAAGATAATCCGTTATAATCAAAATTATTATCGGAAGATCCAAATAATGTTATATATTGACGTGCTAATCTATCTGCTTGTTTTAAATCATTTGATGCTCCTGTTGTTATATCTAAATTATCTATCCCTTTAAATACTACATCTGTTGATGTTTTTTTATTATTTTCATATAATTTAACTTCTGCTGCTCTTCCACCTAATGCTGTAACCATATTTGCTAATAGAAATTTTTTAGTAGGATAATTTGTAAAAAACTCTTTTGGTGTAAATAATGTGTATCCTCCTGCTCCCCCTTTATTTGCATTTATTGTTACCTTTCTTAGATCAAAAAACTCTTCGAAAAATTTCACCATCATCGCATGTCCTATTTCATGATGAGACACTAATGATAAAACTGCTTGATCATTTGTATTTTTTGTTGAGGGTAATCCAATTGTTATTTTCTCGTAGGCATCTAATAACGTTTTTCTAGTAATTAATGTAGCATTTGCACGAGCTGTCAATATTGCTGCTTCATTTGCTAAATTGGCTAAATCTGCTCCCGAAAAACCTCCTGTTAATACTCCTATTTCATTTATATCTGTATCATTTGCCAGTGCCTTGTTGCGGGTGTGAACACCAAATATTTCTTTGCGACCTTCGGTATCAGGTAACGGAACATTTACTTTTCTATCAAATCGTCCAGGTCTTAGCAGTGCCGAATCTAAAATATCTGCCCTATTTGTTGCTGCCATAACAATAACATCAGCTGATGGTGTAAAACCATCCATATTTGTTAATATTTGATTTAATGTTTGTTCGCGTTCGTCATTTCCGGTATTAACTCCTGCTCCGCGTTGACGTCCCACGGCATCTATCTCATCTATAAAAACTACACAAGGAGCATTTTGTTTTGCCGTTTCAAATAATTTTCTTACACGTTGTGCTCCTACACCTACAAACATCTCTATAAATTCTGAACCACTTGCTGATAAAAATGACACTCCTGCTTCTCCTGCTACTGCTCGAGCCAATAGCGTTTTTCCTGTTCCTGGTTGTCCTTCTAATAATATACCTTTGGGTATTTTAGCACCGGCCTCTTCATATTTAGAAGGATTTTTAAGAAAATCTACTGTCTCTTCTAATTCATATTTAGCCTCATCGCAACCTGCTACATCTGCAAATGTTACATTTATACTTTCTGTATCTATTAAATTACTTTCCTGACCAAATGGATTAAATGGATTAAATTGGTTTTGATTTGGATTTTGACCCATTCCACCACTTCTATTATTCCTGATAGCATTCATAATTATATTTAATACTATTGTTGCTATTAGATAAAATCCTACAAATTGTAATGGTAATATTAACAGGTCTAATGGTCCTGATGTTTTTTCTGGTAAATTATATATGTCATAATTTATATGATTTAAATTTAATTGTTTTATTAAATCGTCTATCATATTTGGTAATGTTTGTACTATATGGACGTTGTCTGATACTAATTCTGATTTATCATGACCTTTATCTATCACGGCAAATGCTTTTTCATTACTAAATATACTTACTTGATCTACATTCTCTGTTTTTAAATTATCTAAAAATGTTTGATACGTCCATTTTGCTCCTGGTTCAGGTGAATTTTTTGATAATTGTTTAATAAGTTCTGATGGTGGCAAATCTTCTAACTTACCAATGTTCATTATTATATTTGATTTTTTACCTAATAAAGAATTTGATAATGAACAACGATTAATATTAATATTAATATTATTACTTCTTTCACTTTTTCTATTAATAATATTAATATTTCTACATTTTAATAAATTCTTTGAAGGTATTAAATTATTTTTATTTAAAAAACTTACACCCTTATTAAAATTTATTAATAAAAATACTACTCCGAATGAAATCTTCATTAATAAATATATAAGTTATTATTTTTTTAAATAAATTTTTATAATTTTATAATTTTATAATTTTATAATTTTATAATTTTATAATTTTATAATTTTATAATTTTATAATTTTATATATTATATGTTATGTTAAATAAAAAATTTTTTTTTATTTATTTTTTATTTTTATATTTTTCTAATGTCTTTGTGTATGCTTATTCTTTACCATTAACCAGAACAAAATATTTATTAAACAATAAATTACAAACCACTAAATCAACTGACTATACTCTACCTATTCATGTTATTGAACCTTATTATAGAGATTATAATAAATATAAAAATAATGTATCATGTATTTTATTTTTTACTGGTGGTAGTTCATTTATAACACCGCAAATTTATAATAATTTTTTTAATAAACTTTCTAATAATAATTTTGCTGTTTATACTCCTTCTTTTAATTACAAAAATATTAGTGATCTAATAAATATTTTAAGTGAAAATTATAAAGAAGTTATTATTGCTGGTCATTCTTCTGGGGCTACGGTTGCTCTCAATAATTGCTATAATGATAAAATTAAAAAACTTATTTTATTAGATCCTGTTAATACACGCATTTTTAACATATCTTCTTTATTTTCTATTCCTAATATTAGTTCTATTATTTATTTTAATGCTATGAAATCATATAAAATTACTTTTGATCCTTTAGGTTTACCTTTTATACCCTTCTTAAGAATAAAAAATAATAATCTTGAGTTGAATAAAAATTGTAGTGTTGTCACTATTGATTCTGAGAATTTTGGACATGCTGATATTTTAGATAAACCTTATGGGGATTTTATGCACTTTACTCGCATTGCTGTTGGTAACAAAAATCGCTCTTTAATTTCTATTGATAACTATCATAAATGGATTAGTGATAATATAAAAAATCTTTTTGGTTGAAATTATTTAAATTTAAATTTAAATTTAAATGAAATAATATAATTTAAACAGAGTTTAAACAGAGTTTAAATTATATATTATGCGGTTAATACGGGGCGGATTTAATGGTATAAAAAAAAACAAATTTATACGTAGCTTCTTAAATAAAAATAAAAATAAAAAAATATTATATAAAGAAAAAAAGAAGGAGAAAGATAAAATTTTATTAGATACTATTACTAAAAATCATTTACAGGGCATTGATTATAATTTAAAAAATATTGATTATAATACTACTCGCTATAAGGATGATCAATATCCGTTTACTTCTATTAATAATAATTCTACATTTTTACATTCTACTTATACTGATACTGATGAACCTCTTCACACAAAAGGTAATTGTATGTGTTTTATTATTTTGGTTTTCTTTTATTTTGTTTCTACTATTTTAACAAATATTAAAAAGGAATTTCTACATAAAAATAATATTTTAAATATTACTAATACTGGTAATGAAACTTTAACTGGTAATAAAACTTTAACTGGTAAGGAAACTTTAACTGATAATGATATTAAAAAAAAATTATAGTTATTTTTTTTGACAACGTGTCCGAGTGGTTAAGGAGATGGACTTGAAATCCATTGGGTTTTTACCCGCGCAGGTTCAAACCCTGCCGTTGTCGTTAATTATATATTATATATTATCCCACATACCTCCTACGAATTTTATTTTTTCTGTAAAATAAAATACATTATCTATTTTATTAAAAATAAGATCTTTGTATTTAAATTCAAAATCATAATCTAATATTGGATACTTTATTTTTGCTTCTACTAGCGACGAATCATAATATAATTTGTCTACTATTCCATTTTTATAATAAATATTATCTGTATATTTTATTAGTTCTTTGCTTATATCTCTTTTTATATCATTTAAAGTTGTAAAATTATAATTTATTTTTATTTTTTCTTTTATTGATTCCCCTTTTATTACATTAAATAAATTATCTTTATAATATGTTATGTTATCTTTGAATTTAAATATATTAACTGGATCCATTGACAATTCATTTGATAAATAATCCAATATTAATGTTCCATACTCTTTCCTCTTCTTATCATATACATATGTATTTATTTCACACCTTGTTGTTGTTTTCTCATCATTCATAAATATTGGACTGCTACAATTATAAATATTTATACTTAGATATTTTGATTTTTCCTCTCTTGGTAATATATTTATTGGAACTATTACCAAATCATCACCATACTCATTTATATAATTATCCAAGTAAGATGATTGTTCGTTGTCTAATTTAAGATTTATATATGCACTATATGGTTCTACTATCAGGGGAACATTTAAAGTATTTTGTGTGATTGGATTGTAAGTTATTGCCGGCATTCCTGTTAGTACACCATTATATACAAATCTTAAAAAACGTTTTTTAAAATTAAAATTAATCTTCATTATATAAACATATAATTATATTTGTTTATATAATTATATCTTTGTTTTTGTTTTTGTTTTTGTTTTTGTTTTTATATAACATTATCTACTAAATTATAGTATTGTTGAAATAAATATGATCCGAAATTGTCTGCATTTTGTGCTAATTTTATTGATAATAATATTATTTCTTTTTTTAATTCATGGGGCATAATATGTTCATCTAGTGATAATACTTTTACTATAAACTTATTATTTGCATGCAATACGTCATAACCTATATCTAATTTTGGAACTATTGATGATATATCCATTACTATTTTTTTTCCTATTTCTTTTTTTAAATTTGTATCTGCTTTAGAAATAATTATTTGTATTTCGTATAAATCATTATTTGTAGCGTGTTCTATATTCGTATCTATATTAGCGTCTATATTATTTATACTTGGTATACTTGGTATACTTGGTATACTTGGTATACTTGGTATATTATTTATTTGTGTATATGGTATTTTCGGAACTATGTTTTGTTCAAACGGATAAAAAATATAAGAATTAACATTATTTATTGTATTTAATAATAAAAATGCTGATTTTATAATATTTTTCATCTTATAAATTTTATAAATATTTTAAATAATTTGAATATAAATTTTTTTATATTTAAATAATTTATTTAATATATATAATAATGAAATTTAATAACTTATTTATATTTATTAATTTTATTAGTTTTTTTAAATTTAATAATGGATTTGTTATCCAGAATAATTTAAAAATAATCCCAACACCAGCCATAAACCCACGTTCTTTGTTATTTTCATCATCCGTTTCTACGAGTGATGTTGATAATATTATTGATAGTGTTGATGTTGATAGTGTTGATGTTGATAGTGTTGATGTTGATAGTGTTGTTGATAATGTAGCCCCTTCAAATGTTAATGAAGATGATGCTGATGCTGATGATCATGTTATTGGTGGTGATTATCAAAGAAATTCTGTTTTGTTTTTTCCTGGAAAATTAAATAGAGTGCTTCCACGAGAATTATATAACAGTTTTTTAAATAAATTATCTGGAAATAGAAATACTTATGTTGCTACACCTTCTCTTGAAAATAATATGAAATTAGTTTCTAATATTACTACTAATGAAAATTTGTGTGTTGTCTCGCACTCTACTAGTGCTAATGATGCTATTGAATTGTGTCAAAATAGTGAAAATATTGCTTCGCTTGTTTTAATTGATCCTATTGATTATCTTTTTTTTAAAAATGACTTTGATTTTGACCAATTTAATGTTTTTAAGTTTCTTGAACAAACGCAAGATCTTGAAGAAAATATATCCAGTTTTATTGAGGCCGACAAATTAGAATTATTTATGAATAGCGTTTTTAAACCAAATAGCAATAAAAAAACTAAACTTAATAATAAAGTTCTTGTTTTAAATTCTAAAATATCTAATAGATGGAAGATCTTTCCTCCTATTCCACCTATCAGCAAATATGCTATTAATCTAAGAAAAATCAAAAAAAAAGAAATTCGTGTTATTGATGATTTTGGACATTTTGATATTCTTGATACTACTTGGGCCAATGCAGCTCATAATACCTTCAGCAAAGGTTCTCCTTTGAGAGATCCTGATAATATTGAAAGTTATCATGAAACTTTAGTTGAACATATTGATACTTTTAATGAATTATGAGTTTTTTTATAATGTTTATTCATTTTAATAAAGAATAAAATGAATAAACATTCTTCTTCTTCTTCTTCTTCTTATGCGTTAAATTTTGTTAGTAAAACTTTTCCTTCTCGAATATTACCTAATATTAATATTAATTTTAAACGTCATAATCATGCTTATGACCATACTCATACTCATGCTCATTTTTATAGAAAAGTTAATACTATCACTAATTCTGCTAATTTACTTAATGATTTTAGTATTGGATTTCCTTTGAATATTTTTCAGAATGTTTTTACTAATCTTCATTATGGTTATGAAATTACTACTCCTAAATTAATTATTTTACAATTTATTATTGGTTTTTATACTTATGGTAAAGATAGGTATTATGATGCTATTGAATATAACACAGAACCTTATGCTACTACTGATAAAAAAATATTATTATATGAAACTATCAATAATAATAAATTATTTTATAAACTTTCTTATGATTTGTCTTTTTTTATTATTATAATATTAATATTAGAACCCCATTTTATTAATTCTGATCTGATTATTAATGATGAATCATTACCTTTTTTACTTCTATTGTATTCTGCTGAATATTATAAGTATTTAAAACTTATTAATCCATTTATTAAACCTTTATATGTTTCTGGTATGTGGACTACTTCGTCTGTTATATTACCTTGCGTTCTTCATGATCATGATTATTCTATATTAAATGATTTTGCTGTATATTTGCCTTGTTTTTTTACGCTATTCGCTGTCACTAATTACGCAGATGTTTTTGATGTTAATGAAGATAAAATAAATAATATCAAAACTTTACCTGTCTGTTATGGTCTTTATAATACTAATATTATTATATTAACCTCTCTCTTTTTTTCTTCTATTATATTTGGTTTAAATACACATTATTTAGATAGACCTTTTATTAACTCAATGTTTGAGATTCAAAATGCTGCTATTTCATTAATTACACCTTATATTTTTTTTTATAACCAGACCAAATTTTAAGTTTTACTTTTACTTTTACTTTTACTTTTACTTTTACTTTTACTTTTACTTTTATATAATATTATTATTATTAGGATTTAATAATAATAATTATATTATAATATATCTTATTAATTATGTGTGGAATTATTGGTGTATTAACTTCTAACTCTGATAATAATAATAATAATATTAGTCTTATTAATTGTATATTAGATGGTTTAACTATACTCCAAAATCGTGGTTATGATTCTTGTGGCATTGGTTATATTGATAATAATAATAATAATATTGTCATTAATAAATTTGCTTCTACTAATGTTAGTAATTCTTTACAATTATTAAAACATAGTTCGAGAGAAAAAAACAGTGAGGTTGATATTAATATTAATGTTAATTGTGGTATTGGACATAATAGATGGGCTACACATGGTATTAAAAATGATACCAATGCACATCCGCATATTTCTAATGATGGTAATTTTATTATCGTTCATAATGGTATTATTGAAAATTATGGTTTAATTAAAGAAATTCTTATTAAAAAAGGTTATAAATTTTATTCGCAAACGGATTCCGAAGTTATTGTTGCTCTTATTTCTACACATTATAATGAAAATGTTAAAAAAAAAAAAAATTATGGTGCTTGTGCGTTTGTTTCTTGTTATGATAGTATAAAATATGCACTTAATGAAATTACTGGTACATATGGTATTGTTGTGATTAATCGTTTGGAACCAAATAATATATATTGTGTTCGTAATGGTTCTCCTTTACTTATTGGTATTGATACTAACAAAGAATATTCTATTATTACTTCTGAAGCTTCTGGATTTAATAATTTAGTTAATACTTATTTCTCTTTAGATGATAATGTTATTTGCAATATTAACCTTGATCTAAATAATAAAATAAATACTAATATGAATCTACATTCTGTTATTATTAAAAATATTGAACTTTCTAAATGCAATTTTAATAATTTATTAACACCTGAACCTTTTACACATTGGACTTTGAGAGAAATTTATGAACAACCCGATACTATTATGAGTGCTATTAATAATGGTGGTCGTATTAAAAATTATAAAGAAGTCAAATTAGGTGGTATGGAATTACATATTGATAATGTAAAAGATATTGAACATCTTGTAATATTGGGTTGTGGTTCGTCTTTTAATGCTGGATTATATGGTGCTTATTTTTTTAAAATTTTATCTGGTTTTACAACCGTTCAAGTTATTGATGGGGCTGATTTGACTGATTATGATTTACCTTTGTCTGGTAAAACTGCTTTTATTATGATAACTCAATCTGGTGAAACTGCTGATTTATATAGGTGTCTTGATATTGCAAAAAAACGAAATATACTTACTATTGGTGTTATTAATGTTGTTGATTCTTTAATTGCTAGAAGTGTTGATTGTGGGGTGTATTGTAATTCTGGTAAAGAAAATGCTGTTGCTTCTACTAAATCTTTTACTTCTCAAGTTGTTTGTTTATCATTGATTGCCTTATGGTTTTCGCAAATTAAAAATATTAATCAACAAAAAAGAATTGATATTATTAAAGATTTACAAAATCTCTCTATTTTATATACCGAAACCCTGAAATCTTGTGATTATATTGTTAAAAAAATTGCTTCTGATATCCATACATATACCAATTTGTTTATATTAGGCAAGGATTGTGATTCTGTTATTGCTAATGAAGGGGCACTCAAAATTAAAGAAATTACTTATATTCATGCAGAAGGTTATTCCGCTTCTTCATTAAAACATGGTCCATTTGCTTTGCTTGATAAAAATTTTCCTGTAATTTTATTAAATTGTAATGACAAATATAATTCTAAAATTTATAATACACTGGAAGAAATTATTTCTCGTGATACTTCTGTTATCTTAATAACTAACTCTTCTAATTCTAATTCTAATTCTAATTCTAATTCTAATTCTTATATATCTGAGATTTTTTCACGTGATACTAATTCTAATATTATTAATGTTCCGAAATGTAATTACTATAATGAATTATTGGGTTTAATTCCTTTACAACTTCTGGCTTATTACATTTCACTTCATAGAGAGATAAATCCCGATAAACCTAAAAATTTGGCAAAAGTTGTTACTGTTGAATAATAAATTTTAATTTTAATTTTTAATTTTTAATTTTAATTTTTAATTTTAATTTTTAATTTTAATTAAAAATTAAAAAAATATTTATTCTTATTATATGAATAACTTATTGTCTACTATTGGATTTAATGGTGCTTTGAATTTATTTTATGGAATTTTTATTTTAATGTTTTTACATTCCTTTTATGGTTATAAAAAATATAGTGTATTAGATTTTTTTTATGTATGTTTGTGGTTTTGTTTTCCATATTCTCGTCAATGGGGTGTTTATAATGGTTTTTCTGGGATTAATTATCGTCTTAATAGTTTTTTAAAAAATATATTTAAACAACCGCGTCCTACTAATATGAAATTTATTCATCCTTCTGATATACACGCTAGTAAAGAATATGGTATGCCATCCGGACATGCTCAATTAACTTCATCTATGATGACTTTTTTAATTCTTGAATTTGATAATCCTTATATTTCTGCAATTTCTGTTCTACAATTGTTTTTAACATTAATACAGCGTTATGTTTATAGAATGCATTCTATTTCACAATTAATTGCAGGAACATTTATAGGTTGTTTATCTGGAGGGGGTTTTTACATATTATTTAAGTATTTATCTAATGGCAAATGTAATGGCAAATGTAATGGCAAATGTAATGGCAAATGTAAATCTTGTTGTGAAAATAAATTATCTTAACTTAATAATTAAGTATCATAATTAAGTATCATAATTAAGTATCATAATTAAGTATCATAATTAAGTATCATAATTAAGTTAATTTATTAATATATTTAAAGAGATAAACCCTTATATATTATCCTTACATATAGTTGACAACTCACAGCATTTATCCCTATTTATTTAATAGTTGTCAGTAACCCCATTTTGTTTTGATGTTTGGATATATATTAATAATTTTTTATGATGATATTTTGATTAAAGACTGCGCACACTGCCTTCGTGCTTAATGATTTTACTTATTGTAATTCGGTGAAGACGCGGCATTAACATTATATTTACTTGATTTTTTGTTAATATATGGGTTTAAATAATATTGTTTTCTGAATACATTAGTGTTAGTAAGAAAAATAATATATTATTTATCTTTATTTAGGTTGGGCTTCGTGTTGTTGTTGGGCTTCGTGTTGTTGTTGGGCTTCGTCTTGTTGTTGGGCTTCGTGTTGTTGGGCTTCGTGTTGTAGGGCTTCGTGTTGTTGGGCTTCGTGTTGTTGGAGTTAAGGTATGTATATCTAATGGTTTGCACTATTACCATTACATTACGGCCTTTCATTTATAATATAATTGATTGGAGCTGTGATTATTCAAAATATATTTATATCTACTTTTTTAAATATATGCTTGATTAGCTCAGTTGGTTAGAGCGTCCGACTGTTAATCGGAAGGCCATTGGTTCGACCCCAATATCGAGCGGTTAAAATAAAAATTAAATATTTTTATTTAATTTTTATTTAATTTTTATTTAATTTTTATTTAATTTTTATTTAATTTTTATTTCTTAAAATTGATTCATATTATACCTATATTTGTATAAAATAATAACATTATGATTAATGAGAATATGATTAATGAGAATATGATTAATGAGAATATGATTAATGAGAATATGATTAATGAGAATATGATTAATAGTTTTGTTAAAAAATATCAATGTTCTTTGGATTTTATGAATATTTATTTGTATGATATTAATTATTATTTCAAGGTTACAATTTATGGTATTTCTCTTGGTATTATATCATTTGTATTTATTTATATTATTGTTCCTATTTTTGGAGCTTTGATGATAATGTTTTTTGGGAGTATTATTTATGAAATATCTAATATTATTAAAAATTTTAAAACGTTGATTAAAAATTTAATTACTTATTGCAGACAAAATTATAAACTTGTTTTTGATACTATTGTTTTTATTCTTACTATTAATATAATTTTTCAAATATTTTATCATTTCCTCATTGAGCATCCATGTTATAATATTTAAAAAAATTAGTTATTTAGTTATTTAGTTATTTAGTTATTTGGTTATTTGGTTATTTGGTTATTTAGTTATTTAGTTATTTAGTTATTTGGTTATTTAGTTATTTAGTTATTTAGTTATTTAGTTATTTGGTTATTTGGTTATTTAGTTATTTTTTTATCATACTACTATTATAATAATGGCTACTCAATCTAATCTTGAAACGGTTAATGAAAATTTAGTTTTTTCTAAACCAGTAAAAGATATTAAATTTAATCCAGATTCTGTTATCGCTTCTTCTTCTTCCGATTCACGAATAGATGCTTCTGATTCTGTTATTTCTATTGTGGATGCTTCTAATTCATCAGTTTCTATTGTTGATTTATCTAATAACTCATCATCTATTATTGATGTTTCCAATTCTATTATGTCTATTGTTGTTGATACATCTAAAAATAATATTTCTATTATTAATACTCATACTGATATTGATACTGATGCAAATACTGATACCATAAATAAAAAAAACATATCTTTTAAACCTCTCGGAAATGAAACTGTTAAATTTAATGAACCTTCAACCATGAATCTTATTGAAAATAAAAAGGGGTCTAACAATGATAATACTTCTAATACTTCTGTTGCCGTTGCCGTTTCTAAAATTGGTGATGTTGTTGAGGATATTGCTGAAGATTTACTTAATAGTGTTCTTGATAAGGTTAAGGAAAGTTTAGGTGATATTGGCGTTAAACCATCTACATTACCTAAAATTATTCAATTTGTTATGGAAGCTATTGAAGATACACCTACTAAGGGACCTGCACAGAAAGAATTTGCCTTAAAAGTAATTGGTAGTTTAATTGAAGAATTATCTGAAAGTGATGAAAAAAAATTATTACAAGATACATTTAAGAGTGGTGGTATTGAAGGTACTATTGAATTGGTTGTTTCTGCTAGTAAGGGCGAATTAAATATTAATCAAGTAGTTGATGTTGCTGTTAATAGTTGTATTTGTCCTGTTTTTAATTTTTCTATGAGTAAATTTAATTCTTGTCGTAATAAATCTGATGTAAAAAATTCTGTTAAGGAAATTGAAGTTGAAGTTGAAGTTGAAGTTGAAGATGAAAGTAAATAAATTAATTATGAAAATTTATTTGTTTGCTTTCTAAACTCCTGGAAGTAAAAACTCTCTATTTTTTTTTGGATTTAGTTTTTGTAAATGTTTTAAAAATAGATTATCTAAATTGTCTATATTTTCTATATCTTTTTTTTTACTAATTTTAAAAGGGGTTATATCTACGTTTTGTTGTTCTAAAAATGTCTTGTCTATTATTTCCCTTCCTATATAATCTTGTCGGTTCTTTGTATTAAATAATAATTCCTCTACTGTTTTTGATAATATACTTGGGTGCATACAATCTTCTTCTGAACCAACACCATTTTTTAATATTGCATCTGTTAATAAAGGGTAATTCGTCCAAAAACTTGATACAAGTATATCTAAATCTGTGTTTGTGCTTGTGTTTTGTTTTTTTGATATCGAGTGTGCTAATGACTTCATGAATGTTGTTTGTGCTAATTTTGTTTGCATATAAGGCATTAAATATTTTGTCTTATCATCTATAATATATGGTGGACTATTAAACAAGATTGCTCCATACTTTTTTTTCCACATATCTTCCATACAATATTTTGTAAGTAGTAATGGTCCAAATGTATTAACTGAATACATTATTTCCATTCTTTTTGGTGTTATATTTTTCATATCATCTAACATCAATACACCTGCATTATTTATTAAATATGTTGGTTTTATTTCCTTATTTTTTAATTTGTTTAGTATTTCACTACTCCCATCTAAATCTGTAAAATTTAATTTATAACCTGTAACACGTGCCTTTTTATTTTTATTGTTTTTATTTATTTCATATTCTATTTTTTTTACATTTTCTATATTTCTTCCTGTCATAATAACATTTATGTTTCTATTCAAAAACATTTTTGTTATTTCTTTTCCTACACCACGAGTTCCTCCTGTTACTAATGCTGTTTTTAATGCCATCCTATATAATTATTATAATATCACTTATTTTTTAATCAATTTTATTTAATATAAAAAAATATTGAATGGATTATACAACACATTCAATATTTTTATTTTTTTATTTTTTTATTTTTTTATTTTTTTATTTTTTTATTTTTTTATTTTTTTATTTTTTTATTTTTTTATTT
>MDSW01098189.1_pt1 | contig 13856 bp, 13 predicted proteins | sample 811171 | NCBI WGS metagenome assembly MDSW01 (sample SAMN05326641, study PRJNA326480) | marine metagenome | isolation source: seawater | place: Atlantic Ocean: North West | collected 2012 | reverse complement strand
TTAATAAACTATCGATAGAGTTAATTGTAAATTGTGCTGTCGATACAACACCTGTCAATACATCGCCAACTGCAAGTGTTGTTGTATTATCTTTTATAGTTAGTTTGTCACCGTTATCATTCCAAGATACTACTTCACCAACTACATTACTATTGAATGTAATATTCTCATTAGCAACAAAGTCTATACCGTTTCCACTTGCCATAGTCATTGATATAGTATATGCCTGTTCGTCTTCAATAAGGTCGATATCACCGATACCTGTATCGAAGTCTTCTTGACTGTATTCAAATAATTCTGTTCTAAGTTTAAACACGAAGAGTTTACCAACTTGATAGAATGGGTCTTCGTGTTCTACAAATTTGATTTCGAACATTGAACCTGATAATGGAAAATATATCAAGTCACCTTCGTTTGGTCTGAATGAAGTTGCAAGATTAGAATCTAATGATATGAATCTCTCCCAACTTCTAAGTGATATAATGAATGTTGCCTGGTCTCTTACTTGAACACCAAACTTAGACATAAGGTCTCCTTCACCTTCGAAACCTTCTGTATTTTCTAAATACATTTCAACCTGATAAGCATCACCAAAACGAGATTGCACATCTTCATTTAGAATGCTATCTTCTTCTACAACCTCTCTAGGGAGATAGTATACTTCGTGTCCGTAGATTCTAAGAGACTCTACAACTAAATCTTCGTATAGTTGTTGTTCTGTAGAAACTGCATGGTTGAAAAAAACATTTGTTGGCATATCACTTTATCCAATCATGTCCATTGGCAACATGTCATGATTTAGTCTAGACTCTTCTTCGAGTCTTTGTATTTCTTCTTGAGCTTCTTGTTTTATCTGTTGACCATCTAATGTGATACCACCTGGTAATGCGATACCTTGGAACTTAGATAAGTTTTCACCCCACTGATACTTACATAATGCAGTTGCATATTTCTTTAACCACATATCATTGTAGATATCTGTAAAGTCATTAGGGTCTACTTTTCTATAACATTCTATAATTAAGTATTCATTATCTTCTATAGCAGCGAAATCCATATCTAAGTACAATCTATTCATGTGCTGATTGTATCTTATTGGTGTTCTTCCTACTAGAATGTTATCTAATAATTGTATATGTTGTTGCACTTGTTCGTAATACAATACATTAGTTGCTGTTAAGTCATATAAATCATTCAGTCTTAGTTGATATCTAAGGTCAAACATGTTAAGATTATGTTTGTCATTGAATGGGAATATGTTTAGAACAGACATAACAAACTCAGGTAGAACGATATAGTTCTGTTGTTGTTTGAATGCTTCGTCTGTATAAGCGTGTGTACCTGATGCGTTTTCTACAAAATCCTCATCAGTCTTTAGAGCAGTCTTTTTTGTGTTTGTCATCTGATGTTTCAGATACATTTTGACTGTACCATCGTAATGGTAATTGTGAAAATACTGTAATGCCTCGTCTATTCTATCATCAAATTGGTCATCATCGACATTGATTTCAAGTACAGGCGCACCAAGTTTTCTTTTGATGTATTCTTTTAGAGTGTCTTTACTGTTTGGAGCTGCCATAGTTTGTATTCCATTTTAATATGATATACAACTATTTATGCAAATTTTAATCTTGGAAATAAGTTTTAGTTTGAAGTCGGTCTAGTTTCTCGTCAATTCTCTCTATTGAGTCCATAATTCTCTCAAAAGTTAACTCCATAGATTGTCTAGTGACATAATCTCTAGCGATTTCTTCTCTAGTTTTATTGACTAAGATATCAAGTCTTCTTTGTTCTGCCAAGAGAGAACGAACCAGAAAACCTGCTGGTAAGATTATAAGGGTTATGATTAAATCCCATAGCATATGGGGGTCTACTGTAAAACTTTCCATACTACTATTTAGAATATCAAAACACTGATTAAGGTTTAATCATAAGGTTTCCGTGTTCATCTGCCATTTCAAAGTAGATATTTCTGTTATGATTCTCCTCATGATTTGATGTACCATAGAAATCACAATTAAATGAAATACTATATCTATCTTTATGAGTTGGATTAGGTTCAACCATATGCATTAAAGCACTAGGAAACATAATCAATCTACCTGTTCTAGGTTGGAAACTTTCGGATTCATTTATAACACATTGCTCTCTAGGTATATTACCAGCAAATTTGTAATCTGTATCTATTGCTATGAAATCACCTTCATCACCATCTGCATGAATATAGAGAGCGCCTGAAAACATACAACCATTATGCAAGTGTGGTTTGTTCCAAGATGTATAGTCATTTATGTTCGCCCATGCATTATGCAAATCTACTCGTACATCTTTCATACCTAGAACAGGACCAATCTCATCTCTAACCTTAATTTTTATTTGCCTCATCATTTTTTGAAAGATAGGATTAGTATCAACACCATCGTTAGATTGCCAACCAGAATAAGCGTTTGATATTTTTCGACCTTCGGGGTCACGCCTTCTCATAGCATCCATTTCGTTTTTCATTAATTCAAAATATTCTGGTGACATTAATTCAGTTTGTTGTTCACCTAGAAAATCCCACTCAAAAACATAAGCAGGAAACATTAATTTAATCATCTTTTACCTCATGAAAAGGACATTCGGGTGGAGGTCCTTCTTCTTTAAACATTTTACCTTTTTCTTGCCAATACCCCTCATTTCTATAGGGACCCATAGATTTCTTTTCTAATTTAGTCTTATCATCATATTTAGTTCGACCCCATTCAGTCATTGTTGTATGGGGTTGTTCATTCGTATGTTCTGATAAACTCGTTGTCCAACTTTCTTCGGTCATACATTGATATGTTGCGACCCAATTTTCTCTTCTAAAGGGCACTATTTGAACTAGGGGTGTTCCTTTTGGTATGATAAAATCTTTCTCATGTCTTGGATAAAAAATGATTTGAGAGTTATCATAGTTCGTCTGAAAAGAATCTGTATCTATGATACCTTGCCATACTGCAAAATGTTCATTCTGAAATAAAAAAGGGTCTAGATACAAACAAGAATAACCTGGAGGTGTTTTGATATTCCAGGCACTTCTCATCTTAAATGCATCTCTTACAGGTGCATCTTTATCTGGCAAATATTGAAATGAATGATAGAACTGTTCTGCTGGGTGAGAAGGTGAATGATATTGTGGATATATGTTTCTATCATCTTCATCTCTACCTTCTCTATGATGTTTATCATAATTCCAATTTGGGTCACTTGTAAATGAGTTCTTAGTAAATGTAGATTCTTTATCTCTGCCAAAGTTGACTTCCATATCTCTGTTTGCAAGTATATACCAACCTGACTTTAACCAATCGTCCATAGCAGGACAGGCACGAATAGTTTGTATATGACGACCTCTAACAGCGTTAAAAACTTTTGCTGATTTCCACCATTCTGGAACATACGACTTTGCGAGTACAGGTTTGAAATCTCTTAACGAGTCTTCGTTAAATGTTGTAAAATCTATCGTTGGCACTAAACATTTCCTCCTCGTCTACAAGTTGAACTTCATCTCCTCTCAATACAATAGACCTTCTATCCATGTATCTTGCTTTACTATTTGGTGCATCAGCACCATGTGGTATTCTTCCATCAAACATTAATAGTCTATTCGGAACAAACTCTACATTTCCGATTTGATGATTCTTGATATGTTCGTCACGACCAATACGACCTCTCTGTTCAACATTATCATAGAATCTTAAATCTCCACCCCAATTTTTATTCCAATAACTATTGTAATAATATAAAAAAGAAAGATTCCACTCATCATCAGGTTGGCAGTCTGCATGAGTTGTTCCTTCTAATCCTTGGGTCTGACTATTTGTACCCATGTACTGAAATCTTTTCCATTTAAAACCAAAGTCTGTACATATTTTTCTATTGAACCATTTGAATATTGCACCTGACGATTCGTTCCAACCTGCTTCTAAATCTAAGTATCCTTTACCATTTTCATCTGCTCTAAAGATTGATGTACCCCAAAAACTATGATGAGGTAAACCTGTCTTATGGTTTGAATTAACTTGATTTGTTTTTGCCCATGTAGATGACTGAGTTAAGTGTCTATCAATGAATTGCCAAAGTGAAGGTTCAAGATAGTTATCAAAGACATATACTCTATCTAAAGGCAGTTCTTTAATATGAAAAGGTTTATCTCTCATCTCAATGGTGAGTTCATCTTGCCTTAATTTTTCTGCTACATTTGGCATAAATTTTAAACCTTTCAAATCTACCTTACCATAATATAAGTCTTCATAATAGATGATATCTTCATTCAATGCTTTTGCGATATCATGCAATCTTTTGGTAAATTTATTTATCCAATCAACATAATATTCTTTTGTTTCGATAGGGTTTTCTTTATCAAACTTAGAATCATTCCAACTATACTTATCATGAGCGCTATGTGGTGGATACTCATACAAAGAAAAAACAGACCTTAGTTGTTCTTCTTTATCTCTTCTATCGAGTAAGATAACTTTGTCAAACTTTTTAGCATACTCTACGATACTATCTATGTCTGTAAATGGAGCATACGACAAAATCTTTACGCAACAATTTCCGGAGTAGGTACTAGGAATCGATTCTAACTTAGGTTCGTGCCAAAAAGATAAATTGTAGGTTTCTGATAATTGCCGACTTAAATAAAGTCCACCACACCTTATGGTAGCAATTACAAGAATTCTCATTCTTAGTTAGTCTGAGGTCTATTTGGTTGTGGTATTTGATTTAGATATTCTTCGTATTGTCTGAGAGTATCTTCTCTAGTACTTCTAATTTCATTTGCTACATTCACATAACAATTCCACACTGCATCATAGTATTCCATGACTCTTCTTGCATCTGACCTGTAGGGGTGATTTGAACCCTCTCGACCTGCAACAGCGATATCTACTTCATTTGTAAACCCATAAGTTTCTGCCATTTGTCTGATGTAATCATGACATACATTATTCAAATCATTTGCAAATTGTTGATTCAAATTAACATGCTCGGGTGGAACTGAATTTTCAATATATGTTTCAATAGCATCTATTTCTGATTCATTCAATGCGATAGACTGTTGTTCTTCGAAAGGTTTACTATCATCCCATTCCATGATTTTGCATTCAATATCATCATAGATTAATACATCATAATGAAACCCTAATTCAGGTTTATCAGTATTCTCAAATGTGTATTGAAGTCCGTTTGGTTTTCTGATAGTGAGATTTCCGTTCTCACAATAAATTAACATATTCATAATCACTCCATTATATCATTTTCTTTTTTATAGTTCAACCACTTTCCATGTAATCGATTATAGTATTCAAGTTTATCGATGTTAGATATATCCATATTGTCAATCCATGGACCGCCTCTTGTAAAGTGTACAGCAGATGGTCTCCAAGATGATTCATCTGTATCATAACCTTCTGTAAATATATAGTGTTGAGGTATTTCAGATATTTTATCTGTCCATTCAAATTGATGTAGATACTTACCTGTTTGTGTATTTACTACTTCTGGTGTTAGTTTCTTACAGTCTTCATGACCATTATTGAATATCATTAATGATGACCATAACTTTTTAGGATAGTTTACATTCTTTTCGCCATCAAATTTAGTATCGTTATGTTCTTTAAAATCATATTTGATACAAGCGACCGCATCATCTGGATTTAAGAAATAGAACATTGGTAGTATACTCTTTTGAAAAAGTATATCATCATCTAAGAAAATACTAAACCCTTTGTAGTCTTCTAAATGTGGTATTAGAAAACGACTGTATGTGAATTCTGTTGATTGCTCTGCGTACTCTCTAGTGTATTCAGGTATCTTTGATATGTCTAAGAATTTAATTTCAGGTATCCAATGTTTCATTGTACCATGAACATCACCCCCACCAAAACCGTGTTCGATACCTTTTAACATTGTCCAAGCATTTAATTCTGCAATCTCTTTGTGACGAGAATCATAACCAATATAAATGTTGATTCTTTTACCTTGTGCCATTTTTGCAATTCTTTCATTGAATTCATAAACATCTGCTCTAAAGGTGAGTTGTTGTAATTCTGTAGATATCTCCATATAACCATGAGTATATCCAAAAGATACATTCTTTTTACCTGCATCTCTTAAACCCATTTTTGGGTGATTAGATAAATCAGTTAGTAATGTATGTAAAGGATATTCAGGTATCCAATTGAATAAATCAAAATCATCCCATACCCACATTTGTAAAGATTCATCATCAAGACATTCGAATACAGGTGACCTTACAGAACCTGGGTGTATAGATAACTTATACTCAGGCATAGGATTGATAGGATTCTGGTCTATAGTTTTATTTGGAGAATATCTAACAACACCTTGAATAGGGTTCCAAAGACCATCTCTTCTAATACTATCTACTAACCAATGTGCTTTTGCATCATGATAATAGATAGAATCTAAATTTCCTTTCTTCGCTTCATCAGGTTCATAATCTACATCATCCCAATTTACATAATTACAAATATTTTCATATTCACCATTAATGTTTTTAAAATCCATACCTGATTTACCAGGTGCTGGAAATTCAGGTTTAGCAGTCCAACCTAAAGGCAAGAAGTAATGATAACCAAATGATTGTGATTGAAGTTGATTAAAACCTTGAAGTTTGCCTTCTTTTTGAAGTTTTGAAATATCACCCCATGTCACCTTTTTGAGTTTGGGTAATCTATTTTCATACAACCATGAAACATTTTTCCATGTTGTACTTTTTTCCCAATCTTCACCAAGATTCAATGAACCAATATGTTTATAAAAAGAATTTTCTTTCCAATCAGGATTGTCTTCGCTGAAAAGTTTTAGAATAATATCGTGGTCTATCTGTTGCATAATATAATAAAAATATAGTTAGTTAACTATATTTATGACGACACTGGAGTACCAGGCCATTGTTGAGATAATGTATTATCCCACCTGATAACTGGTGTCTGTCCTTGTCTTGCGTATGTAAACGGACTTCTATGTTGATATGTAAACGGTGTTTGTCCTTGTCTTGCATATGTGAAAGGAGACCTGTGTTGATAAGTGAACGGAGTCTGACCTTGTCTAGCATATGTAGATGGACTTCTATGTTGATATGTAAATGGAACTCTATAACTTACAGGGTCCCTATATGTAAATGGCGACCTGTGACTGTAAGTAAATGGACTTCTATGTTGATATGTAAACGGTGACCTATGTTGATAAGTCGATGGTTGTCTTGCATCTCTAATATTAGGTTCTTGAGCATTTACTGGATTCTGATAAATCGCAGGTTGTTGAGCACTTCTAATATTAGGTTCCTGTGCATTACTTGGATTCTGATAAATTGCAGGTTGTTGAGCGTTTCTAATATTAGGTTCTTGAGCAGAAACAGGGTGTCCATAAATCGCAGGTTGTTGTGCTGACCTAATGTTTGGTTCTTGACCATTTACAGGTAATCTATAGCCAGCAGGTTGTTGTGCATTTCTAATATTAGGTTCTTGAGCAGAAACAGGCACACGATATCCTCTTGGAGTTTGTGCATCTCTAATATTAGGTTGTTGACCATTCGCAATATAAGGCGATTGGAATGTAAACGGTGATTGGAATGTCACAGGTTGTTGAGCACTTACAGGGTTTCTGTAAGTAAACGGTGACCTGTATGTATTCGGTTGTTGTGCGTTAGCAGTATAGTTCGCCTGATATGTGAACGGTGACCTGTATGTGACAGGTTGTTGAGCACTAGCAGTATAGTTCGCCTGATATGTGAAAGGCGCTCTAAAAGTAAACGGATTCTGAGATGATGCGATATATGGTGACTGAATATTCATCTATTATTACCTCTTCTCATGTTCCATGTTATGTACTAACATTCCGTTTACAAAATAGTTGTGATTGTCTTTTACACCTGATACATTGAAGACTTGCATTTCTGAATGTTCTTCTATACTAACAATATGTATATCTTGCGAGTCTGCTCTATCAAACATTATTGCATCATTCATTGAGAATAGTTTTGTACCCACTTCTAATTGTTCTACAACTTCACCTTTTAGACCATCATGGTGTTCAAAGGCAAGCTCTGGGTCTAATGAACCCCAACCCCCTAATTCGTTTATCATGAATGGGTGTTCAGCAGTTGTTTGCATGATTCTACCATCTGATAAAGTAATGTCATAAACTTGACATATTCTTGGTTGCATAACAACAAAGACTTCTTTAGGTTCAAGCAGATTAGATGACTCGTTCCATGACCAGAGGTATTGACCTTCTGTAATAGTTTCGATAGGTGCATGAGAACCATCTGCCAACCAGACCATTGAACCAGCAACGAAGCACCCGCCACCTGGAGGTGGTGGGAAGTAAATAGGTTGTCTTGCCTGATAAATTACAGGTTGTCTTGCACTGTTTGGTTGTTGAGCATTCGCCGGATATGTATTCGGATATGTAAATGGTGACCTGAATGCAACAGGTTGTCGAGCATTCGCCGGATATGTATTCGGATATGTAAATGGTGACCTGAATGCTACAGGTTGTTGTGCTGATACAGGATTTCTATATGTAAATGGTGACCTGTATGCTACTGGTTGTCTTGCACTATTCGGTTCTCTTGCCTGATATGTGAAAGGCGACCTGTGACTGTAAGTAAACGGCATATTATAACCAACAGGGTTTCGATATGTGAACGGTGACCTGTGACTATAAGTGAATGGTACTCTGTACGACCTTGGGTCTCTATATGTAAATGGAGACCTGTGTTGATATGTAAATGGTACTCTGTATGACCTTGGGTCCTGATATGTAAAAGGACTTCTATGCTGATAAGTGAAAGGTACTCTATAACTTACAGGGTCCCTATATGTAAAAGGACTTCTATGCTGATAAGTGAAAGGTACTCTATAACTTACAGGGTCTCGATATGTTGACGGAGACCTATGCTGATATGTAAATGGTGTTTGAGCATCTCTAATATTAGGTTCTTGTGCTGACCTGATGTTTGGTTCTTGAGCACTTCTAATATTAGGTTCTTGAGCAGAAACAGGATTTTGATATATCGCAGGTTGTTGAGCGTTTCTAATAAATGGATTTTGTGCATTCGCAATGTAAGGATACGGTTGCTGAGCATCTCTTATGTTAGGTTCTTGAGCGTTTGCAATGTAAGGATACGGTTGTTGTGCATCTCTTATGTTAGGTTCTTGGGCGTTTGCAATGTAAGGGTATGGTTGTTGAACAGATGTCTGACCAGAAGCGTTATTCCAACCAGAAGGAGTCTTTATGTAAATTTGGTCGACTGCCTTCCAAGTAGATGCTCCTGTTTTTACCCATGCCCCTTGCGTTGAATTCCAACCTGTTGGGGTTTTTACCTTCTGTGAACCTGTTGCCATTTATAATTTTCCCAAAGTATTATACTCTATTTATTAAGAGTATAAAATCCATAAATCACCGACTGCACCATCACCTGATGTTGGAGCAGAAGTTGACTGATATACATTTCTTGCAGTACCGCCACTATTTGTTGCGTTAGTAATTGTTAAAGCACCTGTGTTAACAGCAGCGTGTGTCAATGTTAAAGCACCTGTTGAAGCACCTGTTGCAGTTGTTGAAGCGAACATAAATGCACTTGCACTGTCGTCCCAACCCATAAACACATTAGACTCATCTCCTCTTTCGATAACAATACCAGCATCGTTAGAAGGAGTACCTGTAGTTCCTGTTCCTAATTCTAACAATGAATCTTCGACTGTTGTATTAGTAGAAGATACAGTTGATGTTGCACCGTTAACTGTAAGGTTACCAGAAACAACTAAGTCGTTAAATGTGACATTACTTGATGTCCCAACTGCCTGTCCGATACTAACTTCACCTGAACTGATTGAAACACCTGTTCCAGCAGTTATGTGAGCTCTTACTTCTGATGCACTTGGACCTGTATATGTGATAACACCTGTAGAGTTATTGTATGCAAGTGAACCGTCTCCGCCAGCGTCTGTGACTGAGATTGCCTCTCTAGCATCTGAATCACCATATTGAGCAGAACCTGAAATTGTTAAGGCATTACCTGCATCATCATATGATAATGTAATACCTGTTCCAGCAGTCAATAATGCATTGACTCTATCGTCTACTCTCTCATTAGTAAAGTAAAGGTTAGATGAACCTTCACCTAATGAATCTGTATTTGGTAATACGGCAGCTACTCTAGCATCTGCTCTTGCGTTAGTGAAGTATAAATTAGTTGAACCTTCTGAAAGGTCATCTGTATCATTATTTCCTAAGTTATCTTCTGTAGCAGAAATTGTTAATGTTCCAGCGGCGTCATCATATGACAATGAAACATTTGAACCTGCTGTTAGTAAGTTTGAAACTCTGTCATCAACTCTTTCATCTGTGTAGAATAAATTTCCGTTCTCTCCTAAATCGCCTGTATCTAAAGTGACTGAACCACCTAGTGATACTGCGTTTGAGTTGATTGTGATTGCACTGTTTGCCAATTGAGCGTTAGTAATACCACCTGATAGTTTATCCTGTGATATAGAACCTGCCAACATGGCATTTGTTATACCTAATGCTTTAACTTGTAGTGTATCTGAATCTGTTTCGATTGAACTATCATCTACATTTACTGATAAAACACCTGAAGCGTATGCGAGTCCGTCACCAGCAACTGATGATGACAATGCGATATCATCTGCATTAGCAGTAATACCGTCACCACCTACAACATTTAGTGTGACTGAACCTGATGTTCCGCCACCTGTTAAACCGTTACCAGCAGTGACACCTTCTATGTCACCAGCATCGTTAGTGAATGAGATTACACCAGTTGAAGAGTTATAGGACAAGTCTCCACTTACTGATATTGCACCTCTACTTCTTGCATCGGTATAGTATAAGTTTGATGAACCTTCTGAAAGGTCGTCTGTATCGTTGTTTGAAAGGTTATCTTCTGTAGCAGCGATTGTCAAAGTACCAGCGGCGTCATCATATGTTGTTGTGATGTTTGAACCTGCTGTGATTAAAGCATTAACTCTATCGTCTACTCTCTCGTCTGTATAATATTTGTTTGAACCTTCTGTTAAATCTGAGGTACTAAATGCACCCATGTTAACTTCAATATCGTCTGCGTTTACAGTAATACCATTACCTGCACCGATATTAAGTGTTGCATCTCCTGATGTTGCAGTTCCTGTTAGACCTGCACCAGCATTTACTCCTGTGATATCTCCGACATTACCTGTGATTGTTAGTGTACCAGCAGAATCATCATATGATAATGATATACCTGAACCTGCTGTAAGTAATGCATCTACTCTATCATCAATCGCCTCATTTACAGCGGCGCCTTGAATGATACCTGATGAATTGATAACCTCTGTTGAACCTACAGTAAGACCGTTTTTGATTATGAAATTCTTACTTGTCATTAGATAGTTCCTCCATCAATTGTAGCACTTGCTAATCTTGTATCAAAAGATGTATTGAATCTTGATGTTGTGAAGTATTGGTTAGTCGAACCTTCTGAAAGGTCATCTGTATCTAACTCTGAAATCGCACTTGCGACAAGTTTTCCTGCTGAAGTTATGATTTCCGTTGAACCGACTGTTAACCCATACTCTATTACAAATGTATTTTGTGTTGCCATATTGTGTCCTATTAATAGTTGGGTGTTAACTTAACACCATTATTTAGTAATCATGTCCCTTTAAAAGACAATGATTTAGACATCAATTAGAATTTTTTTGAATTTAATTACTGTAGAATTAGTAGAGGCAGGAGTCACTCTAAGTCTAACACTTCCACTTGATATATCAGTAGAGAATGTTGCGAGTTCTGATGTTCCGCCTTGTAAAACTGTACCGAATTGCGACATTGCACTCGATGAACCATCATGTATTAGATGAATTTCTGTGGTTTGATATACACCTGATGTTGAATCAGATAATGATATTATGTACTTACCACCTCTTGATACAGTTGCAGTAAATGTATCTAAGTTAGTTATAGATGTAGATGTTGTTGTAATCGACCCACTATCTAACCCGCCAGCAGCGTCTTGAAATGTAAGTGTACCACTTCCGTTTGTTGTTAATACTTGACCGTTTGTTCCGTCTGATGTTGGATATGATATACTAGCGCCAGTTATTGAGTTGGTCGCTGTGATTGTTGTTGCAGTCAAGTCACCGACTTGTAAATCTGCAAGAGTATATCCTGAACCTGATGTGTTTACAGATGTAGAAGGTTCTACTTCTAAACCTTCAAATAATTTCCATGTCGAGTCTGTTGCATCTCTGAATAATCCTGTGTATTCTGATACACCACCATCTGATAAACCATCGTTGTAATTTCCGTAAATACCTATGTCTATTATATCTGCACTCGTATTTTGGTTTGCGAGTTCAAGCATTGAGTCTTCAACACTTGTTGTCGTTGAGTTAACCGTGACTGTTGTACCTGTGACTGTTAAATCACCAGCAACAGTCAAATCTCCATCGATTTGGGTATTGAGAGCAGATTGTAATCCTAAGTCTGCAAAAAATTTTACTTTTGATGCCATGATAACTATTTATGCGATTTTGATGTGCTAAAAAAAAGGGGACTCGAAAGTCCCCTTAAAAGATTGTCTTTTAAACTTAAGCGTCTATCAGTGTACCTTGGAATTTAACGACTGTTGAATTAGTGCTCGCTGGAGTCACTAACAGTCTTACATTATCCCCACTTATGTCAGCGTCAAAAGTTGCTAAAGTTGTATCCTTCAATGTACCATATTGAGTTAATGTCACAGCACTTCCATCATGAACAATCATGATTTCAGTAGAGTGGAAATTACTTCCCTCAGACATTGCTACAATATATCTAGCAGCTCTAAATGATGCATGAGCAAATGTATCAAGTGCGACTTCGGTAGTTGCGCTATAAGTTGCATCTCCCTTTACTTTGTTTAAGTCGGTTGTACTTTTTGTTATTGCAATTACATCGTTAGAACTATCATAGGACATATGACGAATTAACTCAGCGATTTTAAATGCGTTGGTTACTGGCATATCTTACTCCTTATGAATGTCTAATTTGGAATGTATCCACTGTTGTGTTAGTATTAGCAGGTGTAATTAGTAATCTCATATTACCTGAGTTTACATCTGCACTCAATGAGAACAATGATGATGATGAAAAGACATCACCATATTGTACAAAATAAGCAGAACTACCATCATTAATCAATAATACTTCAGCGGCGTGTGTACCTGCTGTAGCATGTGTTGCGTTTATCACATATTTAATTGCCTTGTTGGCAACTGCGTTAGATGATAACACTTGATTTGATGATGTTGTAGAGAACGAAGATGCAGTGTAATAACCTTGTACTAAATTAGCAGCACTGGTTATTGCGACTACTTCTACAGTATCTCCGCTGATTGCATTTTCAGCTAATGTGACGACTGATGATGAAGTTGCAGTATAATCTGCCCCACCATCAACAAGTTTAACACCATTTAAAAATACTTGTTCACTTCCAGGTGTGTAAGACAATGTGTTGTTATTGTCATCAGCACCTGTTATGGATGTTCCTGTTGAAGTGATTGAGTATGTATAAATGACTATACCAGAACTTGGTTGGTCTGCAAAAGAAAGTGTACCACTTCCGTTTGTTTGTAAGACCTGTCCTGATGAACCGTCACTTGTCGGGAAAGTAATAGCATCGTTAATTTGCAAAGAACTTGGGTTAGACCCAACTTCTACTATAGCTGCTGAACCGTCATTCTTCTCGGTATAAAATCTACCGTGATAAGTATTGACAGCTAATTCACCAAGAGCAAGGTCACCTGTTCCTGGAGTAGCATTCT
>MDSW01159711.1_pt1 | contig 13857 bp, 14 predicted proteins | sample 811171 | NCBI WGS metagenome assembly MDSW01 (sample SAMN05326641, study PRJNA326480) | marine metagenome | isolation source: seawater | place: Atlantic Ocean: North West | collected 2012 | reverse complement strand
CCTGATAGCGCAACCCAAAAAATGGTTGATGAGGTCAGGGTACCTAGCGGTAAGACAATTCTAGGAAAAGCACACTAATTAAATTTTATTTAAGGGGCGTAATATTTTACGCCCCTTTTATCTTAAGAGATTTATGCCAATATACGTTCTAGTAATCGACTATATTCTTGGAATAATTATGTGGACTTTAATAGGTCGAACAGCAATGAACATTTTTCAAAGAGAAGACTCTGATTTTTTCTTCATGAAAATATTCGTAAAATCTACAAATCCAATTATAAGATTATTTAAATTTATTACCCCAAGTTTTATAGCTCACCCAATAGTCCCACTGTATGTCGCATGGTTTTTTTACATGATTAGATTTTATCTAATTCCATATTTATTAGGCTATTCTGTCATGGGTATGCTGTCCTTTCCATTGGAAAGTGAAATTGCAAACGAAATTTATAGAATATTTGGTAAATAATAATTCAATTTATCTCAAAAATTGGTAGTACTACTAATTGTACTACCTATGAAAAAAATACAAATATCACCATCAATTCTGTCTGCAGACTTTAGTAAGCTTGGAGAAGACATTAGAAGATTAGAAGAAAGCGGTGCAGATATGATTCATGTGGATGTAATGGATGGCCACTTTGTGCCTAATCTAACCATTGGACCACCAGTGATTAAAAGTTTGAGAAAATATACAAAACTTCCATTCGATGTACATTTGATGATAGATCCAGTTCATAAATATATTAAAGACTATATTGATGCAGGTGCTGATATAATTACTTTTCACCCAGAGGCGACAAATAATATTATTGAAACAATAAATTTAATTAGATCATTAAACAAAAAAGTTGGTATTTCTCTTAATCCTAATACAGAGATTCATGCCGCAAAAGAACATTTAGATAAAATAGATTTAATTTTAATCATGAGTGTATACCCTGGTTTTGGTGGACAAAAGTTTATTAACGAAGTTGTTCAAAAAATTAAAGATTTAGATCAAATAAGAAAAGATAAAAAGCTCAACTTCAAAATTGAAATTGATGGGGGAATTAATTTTGAAACATCCAAGATTGCAATTGATGCCGGTGTAGATATTTTAGTTTCTGGAACCACAGTATTTAAAGAAAATGACGGAGATTTAAAAAAGAATATCGAAACCTTAAAACAAATATAAATGTTTATTAAAAGTGTTTTTTTAAACTTTAGTTCTATTTTTTTTCAAATATTTCATCAATTAAGAAAAATTTACCTTAACTCTCCAATTTATAATAATAAGATCTCAAAGATTGATGATAAAACAATTATATATAAACCCAGCCAAAATATTCTTAACAGTCTTATAAAATTTGATAAAAAAAAATATAACATTGAAGATTTTTCACTCAATGCTGTTTGGACAAATAGCACTAATTTAGATAGTAAGAATTTTAAAAATCTTCACAGTTTTTTTTGGTTATTTACTTTGGACTTAAAATCTTCTCAAAAAATTACTCAAAATGTAATTTATAATTGGATAGAAGAGAATGATAAATATAAACAACATATTTGGGACTTAGATGTATTATCTAAAAGAATTATTGCCTGGATTTCAAATTCTAGGTTAACTTATGAAAATGCTGAAACAAATTACCGTTTGAATTTTAATAGCATTATTAAAAAACAAACAAATCATTTAATAAGTGAAATAAAAAGATCAAGAAAGTTGGATGATAAAATGATAGGTAGTTCGGCAATTATTTTGGTTGGACTAACTTATGGTGATAATTATTATCTAAGGTTTGGGATTGATCTTTTAAAACAACTATTAAACTTTTCTTTAGACAATAGTAATTTTCCAAAATCTAGAAATTTACGGCAACTAGTATTTTATTTAAAACACTTAATTGTAATTAGAGAACTTTTAAAGGAATCACAAACGAATATTCCTGATTTTTTAGATGAGTCTGTTTTTTATTTAGGAAAATCATACAATCTTTTATGTGCCAGTAAAAAAAATGGTATGCTTTTTAATGGCAATTTTGAGAACTCGAATAAGGAATTTGATGATTATTTAAGATTTCACAAATATAAATTTAAAGATGATCTAAATGAAGTTGGTGGTTATATAGTTTTAAAAAATAAAAAATCCTCTTTAGCAATAGATATAGGTAAAGTACCAGAAAAAAAATTTTCAAAGGATTATCAGGCTGGGTTATTTTCATTTGAATTAAGTTACTTGGGAGAGAAAGTAATAACAAATTCAGGATATTTTCAAGATTACAAACATCAGTTAAATATTATTTCTAAGTCTACCGCAACCCACTCCACTTTAATATTAAATAATACATCATCAGTAAAATTTGAAAGGGATAACAGTGGTCATATGTTAGCAGCTAAAAATTTTAAGATTTTTAACAAGGAGATTATAAAAGAAAAAGATTTTTGGTTTGTAAAAGCATCACACGATGCATATAACAAAACATATGGAGTAATACATGAAAGGCAATTAAAGTATTTTCATGAAGATTTTAGATTGGAAGGTTGTGATAAATTAATTAAAACTAAAAATTTTAAACCTAAAAATTTTGAAATTAGATTTCATTTATTGCCTGAAATAAATTTGACTAAACTGATTAATAGTCAATCAATATTAATAGAGAGTAAAAATGCTGGTTGGAAGTTTAATTGTAAAAATTATAAAATAGACATTGAGACAGGGTTATATTTTGGTATTAAAAATAAGTTTTTAGAAAATAAAAATATACTTATTACTGGACTTTCAAACTCAGAAGAACAGGATATTTTGTGGGAGATATCAAGGATATGAAAATAAAATCAGCACTAATTTCTTTATCGAATAAAGGTGAAATCAATAAAATTTTGAAGATACTTAAAAAATATAAAATTAAGTTAATTAGTTCAGGTGGAACTTATAAAAAAATTAAATCTCTTGGGTATGAATGCATTGAAGTCTCAAATTATACAAAATTTCCTGAAATTTTAGATGGTAGAGTAAAAACACTTCATCCCAAAATACATTCAGGTATATTATATAAAAGACGCAAACAATCACATAAAGAAACTTTAAAAAAACTTAACTTTGAGAGTATAGATTTAGTTATAACTAATTTTTATCCCTTTAAAGAAACACTCAATATAACAAATAATAATAAAAAGATTATTGAAAATATTGATATTGGTGGCCCCACTTTGGTTAGATCGGCTGCAAAAAATTATAATGACGTAGTTGTTATAACAAAAATTTCACAATACAAAGAATTAATTGAAGAATTAAATATGTATAATGGCTCAACTTCACTTCAGTTCAGAACAAAAATGTCTAAAGAGGCTTTCGGTGAAACTGCTAGTTATGATGCAACAATTTATAATTATTTAAATAAAATTTCAAAGAAAGTTATTCCAGAAAAATTATTCATCAATGCTAAATTAATTCAATCTCTCAGATATGGAGAAAATCCTCATCAAATGGGAGCTATTTATAGCGATGATGAAAACTTTAAATTAATACTTATGCAGGGAAAAGAGTTAAGTTATAATAACTACAGCGATATTTTTGCATGTTTAAATTTAACAAAAACGCTACCAAAAAATAGAGGGGTAGTTATTGTTAAGCATTCTAATCCTTCTGGCGTATCAATAGAAGATAACCATTTAAAAAGTTACATATCTGCCATGAATTGTGATCCTATAAGTGCTTTTGGTGGAATTGTTGCATGCAACTTTAAACTTACTTTTAAAATTGCCAAAGAAATACTAAAAAATTATTATGAAGTAGTTATAGCAAATGGATTTGACAAAAAAGTGTTAAAATTATTTAAACAAAAAAAAAATCTTAGAGTAATTGATAGTTCTCACATTTTATTTAATAATAATAACAAAATTTTTTCAGGTATTAATTCATTTCTAATGCAAACAAATGATGATCAAATTTTCAATAGAAGTAATTTTAAAGTTGTTTCAAAAAATCGACCCTCCAAAAAACTTATGGAACAACTAATCTTTTCTTTTAATGTATGTAGATCGGTAAAATCCAATGCAATAGTTATTACCCAAAAAAATAAAACTTTAGGTATAGGATCTGGTCAACCTAGTAGACTGGACAGTTGTAAAATAGCGATCGAAAAAATGAGGAAATTCAAACAATTTAAAAATGAAGATCAAATCGTTGCTGCATCAGATGCCTTTTTTCCATTTATAGATGGAATTGAAAAACTAATTAATGCAGGTGTTACGGCAATAATTCAACCATATGGTTCGATCAAAGATAAAGAAATAATTAAATTTGCAAATGATATGGGTATTGTTTTAGTTTTTTCTAAAACTAGACATTTTAATCATTAATTACTTTGTCAATTTTTGATGCCAGTATGAAATCACTCTCTGCTAAACCATTGATAGCATGTGTGAAGATTTTAATCTTTGCATAACCCCAGCCAAAAGATATATCTGGGTGATGACCCTCATTTTCTGCTATCTCACCGACATTATTAACGAAATTTTGGCTTTGTTTAAAATTTTCAAATTTAAATTCTTTTATTAAAAAAAAATTATTTTCTTCATTTTTTTTTAGTTCCCAATCATCAACTTTTTTAAGGTATTTATGAATTTCATTATAATCAAAAGCAGGTATATTACCTTCACAAGGTACACATTTTTTTTTTGATAAATCATCATCCATAACTAATAACCTAAATATTTAATATCTTTTTCAAAAAGTAAATTCATTTTATTTTTTATACCATCTGGTAATATTTTTTGCCAACGATTATTGAAACCTAAATTGAAAAAATTGAGTTTTTTTCCTGTAACCTTTGAATAAACACTTTCCTCAAAACCTTCTGTTAATTCTTTATTTTTCAGATTAACAAAATTTGTTGATTTTATAGAATTTGATAGTTTTTCTTGATTAATTTTTTGATTATTTTTATTTAATTTATTAATGAAATTAATAACTTTGGTAAAAACTTCTACTTTATTTTTTTCCAATTCTTCGAACTTTATAAATAGTATTTCAAAATTCTTAGTCTTAATCCAAGATTTATAATGATTTGACCATGAACTCAAATAAGAAAAATTGCTATGATCATTTTCGCGAGACTTCTGTAAAAGTGAAGCATTTTCATCTTTCATATAATTAAAAGCTTGTTCATAACTTATTGAATAATGATGTGTTAAAGATGTGATAACATTTCGTGGATCTCTAACAATATATATTCCACCTATTGTTTCATTTTCTGTTGTAAACTTATTGCCTTCATACTCCATTAGACAATTATGTGTTTTTAAAAATGTAGTCTTATCTTTAACAAAAAAACTGTTTTGATTAAATATCCAAGATTTACTAGCATCCTCTTTGCTTTCATTATTTAACTTAGTAAATTTTATATTTGGAAATTGTTGTATATTTATTAAATCATTAAACTTAAAAATTCCATTTTTTGAGAAGTAATAGCTTGAAATAAATGATCTTAAATATGTATTGCCACTTTTGGGGTATGAAGCTATCCATATAATCATAAGTTATTTCAAGTAATGGAGCGGGCAATGGGACTTGAACCCACGACCTTCTCGTTGGCAACGAGACGCTCTACCACTGAGCTATGCCCGCGTTTAAAAAACTATTCATAGAGTTTTTTTTAATAATTAGCAATAATTAATTGTATCTAGTTTAAATAAGATAAATTAAATAAATCTTGTTTAAATGCTTTAAGAATTTTATTTTGCATATCCTTATCAATATATTTTTTCCAATCATTATTTGGTCCCAAATGGAAAAAAGGAATTTTTTTTAGATTTTGTTTTGATAAAACTGCTCCTGAAAAACCATTTTTTTTTTCATGGTCTTTTAATTTATTAAACTCTGTAGAAATAATAGAATTTTTTAATTTTTTTTTATCAATTTCATTTTCATCTCTAATAGTATGATTAATAAACTCAACTACATTTCTAAAAACACTAAAAGTCTCTGTTAATAAATCTTCGTACCTAATTAGTAAAGTAGGGATTACATTTTGATTTTTCCAAGATTTATAATTTCTGTCCCATGAGCTTATAAATTGAAAATCGCTAAAATCATTTTTAGTATGATAATCATAAATATATTTCTTTTCACTCATCATAAAATCTAAAGCATCACTGTAGTTCATTTCATAATGATGTTTTAAAGATGTTATTACATTTCTAGGATCTCTAACAATATATATACATCCAGTAGAATTTTGTTTATTTGTAAAATTATTATTATCAATTTGACCAAAAACATTGTGAGTTTTTAAAAATTTTATTTTTTTATCTCTGTTAATTTTTTCTTGTGCTTTAATCCAGAATCTTGACGTATCGGTTATTTTATTTTTATTATAATCAAAATCTTTAAAATAAGATTTTTCTGGAAACTGACCAATATTTTTGAGTAAATCTGATGAAAAAACTCCTGTTTTTGAAAAGTAATATGAACTAATTAAAGCCCTAAGCCATGTATTTCCACTTTTAGGGTATGATGCAATCCAGAATATCATTGGAATTTAATGTTATTTGAATTTAAAATATTCATCATTGGTTTCAAATATTTTTTATATTTTTTCCACTGCTCAGAACTATCTTTATAAATTTTATTTCTTACTTGCATAAATGAAGCTGTTTCGACAGCTCTATTATTTTTGTAAAACTCTAAAACTTTATGTTCCCACTTTAAGTCCAATTTCAGAAATAAATTTTTAATCTCTTCATTGAAATTTTGAACAAGTTTTTCATAGTCTAGATTTATAATTTTTCCTGAATATTTCTTATTCCAAAATAGCATAAGTTCATGATACTCAATATAAAACTCTGCTATATCTTCTTGCTTATGACTGTATTCCATACCTCCGTTATTTAAAAAGTTAGATTTATAATTTGACCAACATACAGCCATCGGGTTTCTACATATATGAATTATTTTAGCTTCTGGGATTGCCTCTAAAATAATTCCAATATGTTTAAAATTTGCTGGTAATTTATCTGTTATTAAATTGTTTTTTGATAATTTATTTAAATTTAATAAATAATTTTGCCTTATTTTATCTAATGCTAGTTCTAAGTTATTTTCAATTTGATTTTCATTAAGTTTTATTGCAGTTGGTAAAAAGTCCAATTCTCCACCTCCGTATACTTCAGAATGATTAGAAATAATTTGTTCTAATAAAGTTGTGCCCGATCTTGGCATTCCAAGAATAAATATTGGATACGACGAAAATTGATTTTGATAAATTTTATCTTGATATTTTTTTGAAAATATTTTCTTTGTTCGTTTAAAATCTTTTTTTATTTTTTTTATTGAAAACTTTATATCCTGCAACTTTAAAGAGTTTGCTTTATCTAAATATTTAAATGCTTCATCGTCATTGCCAATGTCAAGTGATACCTTGCCCATTGAGTAATATATGTGTTGTTTTTCAAAATTGCTTAGATTTTTTTCAGTAACAACTTTTAAAAGTTTAAGGTAAATTTCATCATTAGTATCAATCTTTTTAAGTGAGAAATAATTTTTGTATGTTTCTAGGTGTTTTGCATGTTTTTTTATTACTATTTTAAAATATTTTTCAGCTTCCTCGAACTTTCCTAAAGTTGCATAAATTTGTCCTATATTGCTGTACGCCTCAACAAATTTTGAGTCAATTTCAATAACTTTATTATAATTCTTAATGGCTAACTCAAATTTTTTTTTAAATTTAAATAAATTTGCAAGATTAAAATAAGCCTGAATGTTATTTTTGTTTTTTAAAATTGACTTTTCATAATTTAGTAGAGCTTCATCTACTAAACCAATCTGTTTTTGTACATTAGCAAGATTATTATATGCTTCAGAAAAATTATTATCTAATTCTATTGATTTTTCAAAAGCAAGAATTGATTGTTTATATTTTTTTTGGATTTTTAAAACATTGCCATAAAGATAATAAGTTTCTTTTGACTTCTCAAATGATATTAATTTTTCTGAGTATTTTTCAGCTTTATTGGAATTGTTTAAATTAATTTCACTAAAAATGACTAATTTCCATATATCAATATCATTTGTATAATTGGCTAATAAATTTTTTGAATTTTTAGATATTTTACTAAATTTTTTTTCATTAAATAACTTAATTATTTCGTTTTTTTCTAAACTAATATTATTTTTTTTCATATTGCAGCCATTGATGATTTATTAAAAAATCATTATATTATACTTAAATTTTATGAAAGATAAAAAAGATCTACCAAATTTAATCCCAGTTTTTCCTTTGTCTAATTTTATTGTTTTTCCAAATACAACAGTGCCTTTAAATATTTTTGAGCCCAGATACTTAAAAATGACTGAAGACGCAATGTCCAGTAATAGAATGATTGGAATGATACAGCCGAAGAAGAGTGGTGATCTAAAAAAACCAGATTTGTTTGATGTAGGATGTGTATGTAGAATTGTCAGTTTTAATGAAACCGAAGATGGAAGATATATTATTATTATTAAAGGTTTAAATAGGTTTAAAATTATCAAAGAAATTAATAATGACAAACTTTATAGAGAAGTGAGTGTCGACTATGATTTGTATACAAATGATGAAAATTCAGAGAATGAAAAATTTGATTTTTCGAAAATAGAAAAAATTCTACAAGAACTTAAAAATTTATTTGAAAAACAAGGATTTCAAATTAATTGGAAAGATCTTGAGGGCCAAAATGTTTATCAAACACTCTCAGCATTATCAATGGCATCTCCTTTTTCAATTCTTGAAAAACAAATTCTTCTTGAAACAAAAAATCTTGAGGAAAGAAAATTAAAATTTGAAGAGATACTAGATACCTATAATTCAGATTTCTCAAACATAAAAACTCTACAATAATTTAGAGACCTTTGTTAGCGAAGTTAATTCCGAAATTCTTCAACTCAGTGTTTCTATTTATATAAGTGAAGAATTTTTTGGATACATTATCTGGAATAAAGTTTTTTTTAAATCTAAAAAGTTCATAAATTAAATCAATGCCAAAAGAAAAGGTTGAATTTTTGCTTTTTGATTTTTTTTCAAATTCCTCGTAAACATATTTATCTATAGGTAATCCTAATAGAATTTTTTTTTCTAAAATTTCAATTAATTTTTCTATATCTCTTATTGTCATATTAAATCCCTGTCCCGCTAAAGGATGAATAGTATGTATAGCGTCTCCAAAAAATAAAATATTTTCATGAGTATATTTTTTTGGAAGTTTTAGTTTTAAATTAAAATTTTCAATAACTTTATGATTCGTGATTTTATATGATGGATTGTAATAGTTGATTAGGTCTAAAATTTTTTTATTTGAAATATTTTTATCTTTATTTACTTCAAAGGAAAAAACAACAGAAGTCGTATTTTTACATAAAGGAAGAAATGCAACAGGTCCATAATTTGTGAAAATTTGTGTAGCTCTATTTTTAATATTTTTTTTATGAGTAATTATAGTTGTGAAGGCTGTATTATTATAATTTTTACTTATCCCTTTTTTTAAGAATTTTTTTGTTAAAATATTTGTAGCTTCACAATTTATAAATAAATCATACTTTTTTGAATTTTTTAACGAAAGTAGAGATTTTTCAGTTTTTAGAAATTTATACTTAATATATTTATTTTTTTTTGATTTGGTCTCAAGGTAAGCGATTAACTTATCATATTCGATCATATTAAATAAAACATTTGAATTATTATTAAATAAAATTTCATCATTATTTTTTTTATTTTCAATTGAAACTTTAATTTCGTTTATGGGATTAGTGATTTTTTTAATTTCTTTAAAATAATTAGATAAATAATTCAAATTATGTTGGCTTATTCCTAGGGACCTAGTTTTAAATTTTAATCTAGATCTTTTTTTAGAAAAAATTTCTACTTGAAATTTTTTTTTTGATAAAATAACAGCCAAAAGAAGGCTAGTAAGATTATTTCCAATTAAACATACATTCATAAAATTTTTTAATTTTACCAATAATAATTAAATGGTACAAATCAACATATTTGATTCTTTTTATGAATTTTGCTGATTTTTTAACAAAAACGAAAGATTTTTTGATTAGGAGAATAACTGAATTATTTGCATTAATTATTATTTTTTTTTCCATTTCAATTTTAATTTCATTAATTACATATTCACCAAGTGACCCTAATTTTATCAAAAATGATACAAGTGAAATTCAAAACTTATTGGGATTTAAAGGCAGTGTTGTTTCAGATTTTTTATTTCAAGCAATAGGACTAATTTCATATTTAATTCCTTTTACATTGTTTTTCTCTGGCCTACATATTTTTATTAATAAAAAGCAAGTTATATTTATTGATAATTTATTTTTTTGCATTTTATATATAATTTTCGGCTCAATATTCTTTGCTTACTTCCAAAATCAATCTTTCTTTTTAACTGTAAATGGAAATGGAGGTTTTTTTGGAATTTTCCTAAAAGATAGCTTCATGTCATCTATTTTAGCAATTAATGAACCGGTTTCTTATTATTCATTAATTTTAATTGTGGTTACTCTGTTTTGTATAAGCATAAATTTCAAAATTTCAAAGATATTTTCACTTATAAAAAATATTAGTAATTTTTCATTTAGTTTAAGAAAAAAAGATTTATTAAAAAAAGAAAATTCTACAAAAGAAAATATAATAACGCAAAATTTAGAGGAAAATAAAGAAGTTCAAGATAGTTTACCATTTGAAAATAAAATTGAAAAAAATATAAAAAGATTTTTTCTTCCAGAACTAAAATTTCTTAAATCTGCTTCTAGAAATGAAAAAACTGCAAAAATGAACGAAAATATAAATGAAGAATTTTTAGAAAAAGTATTAATAGACTTTGGTGTTGAAGGTAAAATAAAAAAAATTAATTACGGTCCAGTTGTAACGCTTAATGAATTTGAGCCAGCACCAGGTGTTAAAGTTTCAAAGATAATTAATTTATCAGAAGATATTGCGAGAAATACTAGTTCTGACTCAGCAAGAATTTCCATTATACCAGGTAGCAATACAATAGGTATTGAGTTACCTAATTTAACTAGGGAAAATGTATATCTTGGAGAGGTAATTAAGGACGCTCAATTTAAAAAAAAGGACATAAAACTACCAATCGCACTTGGCAAAAGTATTTCTGGTGTACCTATAATTGGAGATCTAAGTACAATGCCACACTTATTAATAGCAGGAACAACAGGCTCTGGTAAATCAGTGTGTATTAATACAATAATATTATCCTTATTATTCAGGCATACGCCTGAAAGATGTAAATTCATTTTAATTGATCCTAAAATGTTAGAATTATCAACCTATGAAGGGATTCCAAATTTATTATGCCCAGTAATCACTGAGCCTAAAAAAGCAGCATCAGTTTTGGGTTGGGTGGTTAAAGAAATGGAAAATAGATATAAACTTATGACAAAAGTAGGTGTGAGAAATATTGATGGTTATAACTCAAAGCATAAAACTTTTATGCCATATATAGTAGTTATAGTTGATGAAATGTCAGATCTTATGCTGGTGTCAGGAAAAGATATTGAGAATTATATTCAAAAACTTTCTCAAATGGCACGAGCTGCGGGAATTCATATAATAATGGCAACACAAAGACCTAGTGTTGATGTAATAACAGGAACTATTAAGGCGAATTTTCCAACTAGAATATCTTTCCAGGTATCTTCAAAAATAGATAGTAGGACTATTTTAGGTGAACAGGGGGCTGAACAGCTTTTGGGTAAAGGTGATATGTTGTTTATGTCATCTGCAAATAAAATAACTCGAATTCATGCCCCTTTCGTGACCGAAGATGAAATAGAAAAAGTAAACAATTTTTTAAGATCTCAGGCAGAGCCCGATTATGTTGATGAAATCTTAGAGTTTTCAGAAAAAGAAGATGATACTTTAAATGATTTTGAAATGAACGATAAAGATGAACTTTATCAAAGTGCCTTGGAACTTGTTATGAACGAAAGAAAAGCATCAACATCTTTCTTACAAAGGAAACTTCAAATTGGTTATAACAGAGCAGCAAGAATTATTGATATGATGGAAGAAAGAGGAATTGTAAGTAAGGCAAATCACGTTGGTAAAAGAGAAATATTGAAATGAAAAAATTTCTTATATTTTTAACAATTTTTTTTTTTTTTCAAAACAACTTATTTGCTTCTATTAAAGAAAATATAATCAATAAATTAAGTGAAATAAATAATATAAGTTTTAATTTTGTTCAGACTATTAGTGATAAAGATGAAAAAGGGGAATGTACGATTAAATATCCAAAAAAAATATATTGCAAATATGAGGCAAGAAATAATAAAATATTAGTATCAAATGGGTCAAATTTAGTAATTAAGAATAATAAGCAATATTACCGTTACCCAGTTAAAAGTACTCCATTTGAATTCCTTCTAGATAAAAGTTTTCTAATTCGAAATATAAAAAATTCTGAACTTAAATATCTTGAAGAAAAATATTTATTCTTAGAAATTAAAGAGAATAACAAAAACTTAAAAGTTTTTTTTAGTATAGATAATTTTGAGATAGTTGGTTGGCAAGTTGAGGATGTTTATCAGAATTTAGCTGTAACATATATTTTTAATACTTCTATAAATAAAAAAATTGATGAAAATTTGTTCAAACTTCCAAAAATTGATTAATTAATACTCAGATTTATTGTTTCTTCTTTAAAAATTTTCATCCCTCTATTCAAATAATTTTGAAGAGCATGCTTATGATCTAAAGTACATGTATGTACCCATACTCTATTAATATTAGAATTAAGACATTGTTTTATTGCTTCAGATAACAAGAATGCCCCATACTTTTTTCCAATGTAGCCATCTAATATTCCAAAATATGCGATCTCCGAACTTTTAGTCGACTGTTCTTGAATTAATTCAAAGTATCCAACTAAATCTTTATTCAATTTTAATACATAAGTTTGTACATTTTTGTTTTCTAGGTATTTTATCCATTTTAAATTATCCCAAACCAATCTATCCACCCATCGGTGTTTTTTTCCAATATTTTTGTAAAAAAATTTATTTATTTCAATATCAGGAGGGGCAATTTTTTTTAAAGTAAGATTTTGATCAGGTGTATCGACTTTTTTTAAATTATTTAAAGAATTAATCTCGAGATAGTATCTATGAACTTTCAAAATTATTGTACCATTTTACCAATTTTTTCTCCTCCAAATAAATGAAAGTGCAAATGAGGAACTTCTTGTCCTCCATGTTCACCGATGTTTGCAAGAGCTCTGTAACCATTTCCATTATCTAAAGAAATTTCTAATTTTTTCGCAACTATGTTTATCCCCTTTATTAGTCCTACTATTTCTTGTGAAGATGCATTTTGACTAAAGTCATCTAAATCTACATACCTGCCCTTTGGGATAATTAAAGCATGTATTTTTTTTTGTGGATTAATGTCATAGAAAGATAAAACATAATCATCCTCATAAATTTTTTTACAAGGAATTTCTCCTTTAAGTATTTTAGCAAATATATTATTATCGTCGTAACTCATTTTTTTCTTTTATTTAATTCTTCCATTACCTGTTCGATTTTAACATCATTTGCCTCTAAATAAATTGTCAAATGATATAAAACATCTGCAGCTTCATGGATCTTATTCGTATTATTTTCAACTGCCTCGATGAGTTCATTAATTTCTTCAATAACTTTTTCTTTACTTAACGATTTATTTTTAAGTAATTTATTTGTGTAAGATCCATCGACTGGATTATTTTTTCTTTCCCTAGCGAGTTTAAAAAGAGTTTCTAATGTATTAAGCATATTAAATCCTAACAGGTATTCCTTTTGAGTCCAAATATTCTTTGGCTTCTTTGACTGAATAT
>MDSW01108400.1_pt1 | contig 13858 bp, 14 predicted proteins | sample 811171 | NCBI WGS metagenome assembly MDSW01 (sample SAMN05326641, study PRJNA326480) | marine metagenome | isolation source: seawater | place: Atlantic Ocean: North West | collected 2012 | reverse complement strand
GCTTTGGTACCCCTCCTTAATAATCTTGTTAAGGGATACCCAATAACTTAAAAAGTATTTAACAACAAGGGTTTTATAAGCGTGTTAAGTAATAAAAGCAATAAATCATTTTATGTTTAAATATGCTATTTATTTGAAAAAAAATCTTAAAATTCATGAAAAAAACAACATTTTTAATTGTCGGAAAACATGCTGTAGTTGAGGCCTTAAAAAATCCAAGAAGAAAGATCGAAAGGGTCTTTGTTACTGAAGATGCTAAAAAAACTTTGAATAGAGAAAATCAACATCTTAACCTTCTTAAAAATGTTCACGTTTTTTATAAATCAAAGAGAGAATTGGATAATCTCTGTGGAAAAGATGAAATAACTCACCAAGGATTAATTGCTGAGGTTGAGCAGTTAGAGGAAATTACTATAAAAGAATTTGTAATAAACAACACTAAAAAAAATATAAATTTCATAGCGTTAGAAGAAGTAACTGATCCAAGAAATATTGGATCAATCATAAGAAGTGCAGTATCTTTTAACATTGATGGTATAATAGTAAAAGAACGTTCATTTCCATCAAAAAGTAAACTACTTTATAAAAGTGCTAGCGGAGGTATAGAACATATTAATTTATTTAAAGTTTCTAACATTAACACAACACTAAAATACTTAAAAACTAAAGAATTTTGGGTAAGTGCATTTGATGTATCTGCAAAAAAAAATTTCACTGAACATGATTGGAAAGGGAAAAATGTTTTGCTTTTTGGTTCAGAAGGTTATGGATTAAGACAAAAAACTCTTTTTCATTCAGATTTTAAATTTAGAATTGATATTAATAAAAATATTGAGAGCTTAAACATTTCAAACACAGTATCTATTGTGTGCCATCATATCAATCATCAGATTAAATAATTTTGCTATATTTTTTTAATACACGATCCCAGTTAAAATTACTTTTTACTTTTTGGTAACCACCTTTAGAAATCTTATTAGACAATTTTTTATTTGTCTTTAATTGAAAAATTAAATTTATAAGTTGTTCATCATTTTTATAGATAAGAAGATCTTTATTTTTTTTAAATGCAAAATTATTAAATGATTTATAGCTACAAATAGTAGGAATGCCATAACTCATATAGCTTAAAATTTTATTTTGCATGCCTGTGGCTATATTAAGATTTGAAATACCGCATATTGAATTTTTAATTAATTTATCTAAATTTTTTTTAGGACCCAACACTTTAACATTATTATATCTCATTAGAATAATTTTGCTTAAAGTTGAAATCTCACCAATAATATGAAACTCAATTTCAGGAAATTTCATATTTATTTTCGGTAAGATTTTTTTAGTAAAGTAAAAACATGCTTCTTTATTTGGTAAATATTTAATGTTTCCAATAAATAAAATCTTATTATTATTTTTTTTGAATACGAAACTTTTTTTTTGAGAAAAACTACCATTATTTATTTTTACTACTTTATCTTTTAAAATGTGTTTTGTTTTGTCTAAATTATTGTTATCAACTAAAACTATTTTATCAAAAATATTTGAACATTTTTTTTCATAATTTTTTATTAATAAATATTCAAAAAAATATAAATAAAATAAAGGGTTTAAAAATGAAATTTGATTAAAAGTTTGTTTATAATTGTCAGAATAAACATCTGTCATTTCTAAAATTTTTTTTCCAGTAAAACTTGTGGGCATATGCTTTGTAGATCGTAATAAATGAAAAATTATAACATCATAATTATTATGTTGATTTTCTATAAATTTATGGGCTTTTTCTGAGTAAAAGAAACCAAGTTGTAAAGGATTAATTTTTAATAATTGTAAAAATGAATTAATTAAACTTAAAAATAAATTTCTTTTAAAAAAAAACTTACTCCCCTTAAAAGATTTATCAGTAATAACTTCATTGTTCTGATTATCTAAATAAACCATATCTAATTTATTTTTTTTTGCCAGGTATTTTATTATTTGTGATGATCTCAATCTATCTCCGGAATATTGCTTTGAAAATGGATTTCTAGTAGTGACAAATAGAATTTTTTTCATTGTTAATTTGTATTATAAATTAATTATTAAAAAAAAGTATTTAATAATTTTAAAAAGAAATCTTTTATATCATCTTTCAGGTATGTTTTATTATTGAAAACTCTATAAAAGTATCTTGGATTGTAACTTGTATTAATTTTGACTAAATTATTATTTTTTTTATTTTCAAATTTAATATTAACTTCATTTTTAATATTATCATCTATAGGATCAACACTTATAATCTTATAACCGTATTCATCAAAATAATTTTGAACTTCTTCTAATGTATGATTATCTTCATAAAGAGCATTCTTTTTATCAATTGCTGCCTCTAAAATTCCTTTATGAACATTACGCCTAAATTTTCCAAGACCCTTTAAAACATTAAGATCATTACCTTGAGTGTCTATATGTAAGTAATTAATTTCTTTAATTTCATTTTCTAAACAAAATTTTTCTAGAGTAATTACATCTATATTAATTTTTTTTACTACATGAAATTGTGTTTCTTTGTATCCAGGCCAAGTTTTATCTAGATTTGAAGAAAAGTTTTTAAGGGAGGAGCCAGTTGGATTTTTCGAAATTAAAAAATCACCAATTTTATTTTCATTTGAAACTGCTTTGTTAAATAATTTATAGTTTGATATTTTTTTCCCTATTCTTTTTTCAAGTAAAGCATGATTCAAGTTAATTCTATCAATTAAAGAAGGATTAGCTTCAAAGGCATAAATAAAAAAATTTGGATTTTTTATTGCCAAAGCTAGACCGTCAATACCATCGTAGGCTCCAACATCAAAAATAATTTTATTCTTCATTAACGAGATTATATCCTTTTATAAGAAAGGATTTAAGCAATAAATTCAAATTGATTTTTTGGTGCCCTCACACGGACTCGAACCGCGAACCTACTGATTACAAATCAGTTGCTCTACCAATTGAGCTATGAGGGCACAAAAGTTTTTTTATTTTAAAATAGCAATTAACGCAAGCCCTATCTAGTATTAGAAAATTAGATACTTTATTTACCTTGTTTTTGGTTAGTTAATGCTTTTAAATCTTTAATGCAATTCAAATTTTGAAATTTTTGATTTTTTTCAATTTTCTTTAAAAACATTAAATCTTTAGGAGTATCTAACGTTATTTTTCTAAGGTGATTAATGCCAAAAAGCAAACGGTTTAATTTTTTTCTTTTAACATTTTTTAATTTTCTAAAATTTACCGTCACATGTTGTCTTGTATTTTTAGATAGTTTTTTTTTAACTATTTTATTAATAAAGCTTTTTGTTTTAAAAAGTTCTCCTCCAAAATGTGATACAGGATCAAATGAAATATATTCATACTTATCAGTATATCTTGTCAATTCATCAAGTATTTTTGGCTGAATTAAATAGTTATCTGCTGTAATTCTCATGATGTAATCTTTATTTCTTATATTAAAATGCTTAATGGCTTTAAAATATCTATTGCAAACATTCTCTTCACTTCCAAAAAATATTTTAATTTTGTACTTGTTTGCTATTTTTTTTAGCTTAAGATTTTTTTTTTTATTGCCTGTAAGTAAATAAATTCTCTTATTAAATCTTGTATTCTTAGCAATACGAATTAATCTTTCAATTATATATTCACCAAAAAATTTTACCAATGCTTTATTCGGTAATCTCGAAGATTGTAGTCGGCATTGAATGAATATATTTATCAATTTATTTTTTAATTTGTTTTTTAAGATCTAAAATAATGTTATTTAAAGAAAATTTAGGATTAAAACCTATTAATTTTTTTAATTTTTTAGTTGATGGATGTCTGTACTTAATATCTTCGTAAATCTTTGAAAATTTTTTCTCATTAGAATAGGCATATTTGTAATTTAATTTTTTTATTTTTGATTTACTTTTTGTTATTGATTTAATTTTTTTAGCTAAATTTAAAATGGATATATTTTGAACCCCGCCAATATTAACCACATCCTTATAATAGTTTTTATTCATAAGTTTAATTAACGCGTCAGTTGCGTCTTCCACATGCAAAAATGATCTTGTTTGTTTTCCATTTCCATAAACATTTATATTTTTATTTTTAATTGCAGCTTTTACAAACTGAGGAAAAACCATACCATAATTACCTGTTTGTTTTGGACCAACAATATTAAAAAACCTTACAATTAGAATATTAAGTTTTTTTTCCATAATGTAAGCCTGAGATAAATATTCGTCTAATAATTTTGAAACTGCATAACTCCATCTAAATGTTTGTACATTTCCAAATGTAAAGCCATCTTCCTCGCTTAATGCTTTTTTTTGTGCTTTGCCATAAACTTCACTCGATGATGCATAAAACATTTTTTTTTTAAACTTGTTGCAATATTTAAATATTTTTTCTGTACCAGAAATATTAGTCTCCATAGATCTTAGCTTATTAGTTAATATATTTTTTACTCCTACAGCAGCCGCTAAATGGAAAATAATGTCATTTTTTTTAATTTCATTCTTGATTATTTTTTCATTTAAAATATTGCTTTTTTTTAAAATAATTTTTCTTAGAATTTTCTTTGGAATATTTGTTATTTTTCCAGTTGAGCAATTATCAACAACAGTAACTTTGTGACCCAAGGAATAAAGTTTTATTGCTAAATTTGAACCTATTAAACCGAGTCCGCCAGTAATAAGTATTTTTTTTTTCATAAAAGTTACAGATGATAAACTCTGTTATCTATTTTTTTAATCATATATTTTACATCAAGTATTTTAGTTTTTTTATGTGTAAATTTTTTGTTAAATCTTTCATATTGATCAATTATTTTTTTATGCGGAACTGCAAGAATAATTCCATCATATTTCATTTTTAAAGTTTCAATTTTATTGATTTTATTTTCTAAATTAGTTTTTTTAACCAAAGGATCGTAAATATGAAGTGTTTTAATTGCTTTTTTTGTTTTAAGTTGATTGTAGATATAAAAAATAGGTGAATTTCTGGTGTCAGAACTATTTTCTTTATAGGCTAATCCCATAATTAATACTTTTAATTTTTTATTTGAAAAATTTTTTTTTAAGATTGATATAAATTTTTTAACAACAAATGTGCTCATGTTATCATTGATTCTTCTTGCTAAAGGAATAAGTTTATTGATATACCCTGCCTTTTTTGATTTATAAAATAAATAGTAAGGATCAACAGCTATACAATGACCACCAACGAGACCTGGCTGGAATTTTGCAAAATTCCATTTTGTCGAGGCGGCTCTTAGTACTTCATTTGTATCTATTCCTAGTTTTGAAAAATTTATTACTAATTCATTTATAAAAGCAATATTTATGTCTCTTTGAATATTTTCAATTACTTTTGCTGCCTCTGCTACTTTAATTGATTTTGTTAAGAAGGTTCCTTTTGGAATTATTGATTTATATAAATTATCAACTATTTTTGCAGCTTTATTATTTGAACCTGAAGTAATTTTAATTATTTTTCTTAAACCATGCTTAAGGTCACCTGGGGAAAGTCTTTCTGGGCTATAACCTATGTAAAAATCATTATTTAACTTAAGTTTGCTTCCGCGCTCTAAAATTGGCTTGCATATTTCCTCTGTGGCTCCAGGAAAAACAGTGGACTCATAAATTACCAAATCTTTTTTTTTTAAATATTTTGATACAATTTTTGTTGCATTAATTAGATAAGTAAGATCTGGATTTTTATTTTTTTTAACTGGTGTAGGTACTGTTATTATAAAAACTTCACAATCTGAAAGTTTTTTATGATTATCTGTAAAGTATAAATTTTTACTTTTTTTTAAAATTTCTTTTTCATTTTTTTGAAGATCTTCGTTAGAGTCTGTTCTTTTTTGAAGTGAACTAATTCTTTTTTTATTGTTGTCGTATCCAATTACAAAATTTTTTTTCGAAAATTCTAAAGATAGAGGTAAACCTACATATCCAAGACCAATTATTGCAATTTTTCTCATTTAAATTTTTTAAATATTAAACCAATTAAAGCTTTTAGAATTTTAAAATTACCAACTATTTTTCCACCTATCCTCGAATTATCTTTTCTGTCAAGTACATTAATTTTAATTGTCTTAAAATTAAAGTTATTTTCAATCGCATAAGATGATAATTCAGTTCCTATAGATTTAAATGTATCGTAATAACCATATTGTGAATAAATTTCTATTTTATAAGCCTTTAAACCACTCAAAAGATCTTTTACTCCAAATCTTGAAATAGTATACAATGAAAATAGTTTTTCTGATAGTCGCGGAAAGTTAGATCGTTGGCTTATTATAAGATCTATATTTTTATTTTTTTTTAAAATAGCAATAATTTTATTTAAGTCATTTAATGAGTGTTGTCCGTCAGCATCAATTGTAACTACATATTTATATTTGTTTTTTTTTTGCAAATTTAAAACCTTGGTTAATAGAATAGTCCACTCCAAAATTTTTATATAAATCTATTACTTTTGCCCCGTTTTTTTTTGCTATTTTAGCTGTTCTATCAGATGAACCGTCATTTATAACAAGTATATTACATTTTTTTCTTACTTTTTTTACTATATTGCCGATTGTTTTCTCTTCATTATATGCAGGTATAACTATTAAAATATCTTTCATTCAATGTTCTGAAAATTAATAGGATCATCTTTTTTTATGTCAGTTTTTGTTTTTTTTCCAACTACCATTTTTTTTTTACTTGGTGGTAAACAATCTTTGTTACAAGGTCTTAAAAAGCTTAAATAGTCATCTTTAATTACCTGTCCTTTCTTAATTAATCTATTTGCTCTTATCCCGCGCCTTTGGATAACTACTGTTTCTTTCTCATTGTCCTCTATTTTTTTTGAATAATTACCTAAAGATAATTCAAGCTCTCTAGTTTTCTCTACCATTATTTTCCAATTTTTTGGTGAAAGTGAAAACTTATGATCAGGTCCTTGTAAATCGTTGTTATCGGTAAAATGTTTTTCAACAACTCTAGCACCCATCGCAACTGAACCCAAAACTGTTGCGTGTCCAGGTGTATGATCCGAGAGGCCTAATATCACATCTGGAAATAATTTTTCATAAGTCTTCAAAACATTTAGATTGATGTATTTAAAATTTTCATGAGATCCAGAGTAATTTGTATTGCACTGCATTAAAATGAGATTATTATTATTTTTTAAAATTAAATTAACCGCTTCTTTAACTTCGTCCTCAGTAGACGCGCCAGTAGCTAGTAAAATTGGTTTTTTTGATTTCGACATTTTTTCTATTGAGTCGTGAAAAGTAATATCGCCTGAACCTATTTTCCAAGCGCTTACATATTTTTCCAATTGATCAATAAAATTAATAGAATATGGGGATGTGAAATACTCTATATTACATTTTTCACACTCTTCTTTTAGGTGCGGCGTCCATTCAAGAGGCACACTTACTTTATTATAACCGTCAAAAGTACTTTCTTTCCATTCTGATTGATGGGCTATATTACCAATTTTTTTAAATGCTGCGTCGCATACTAATGTTTCTCCAGTAAAATTTTGAAATTTTGCTGCATTTGAGCCTGCTTCTGCACACATATGAATTAATTCTTTAGCTTTGTTTAATGAGCCATCGTGGTTTGATGCTATGTCGGCTATAAAATAAGTTGGACTGCTTTTACTGATCAAAGACTTACCAATAGAGATTTTCTTATCCATATTTTTAAAAATTAATTCTTTCTTTTTCTACTACCAACGGCAACTTTCTGGTGTGAGTAAGGATCGTCATAACGTATTCTCCAATAAATCCTAGCAAAAATATTTGCACAGAGGCAATAGTAAATAGACCTATCACTAATGGAGCAATTCCTACCTCAAAGGAATCCCAAAACAAAATTTTGTAAAAGAAAAAAACTGTAGCAGTTATTATAGAAATAATACTTGTAAAAAAGCCTATAAATGTCATTAACCTTAAAGGTAATTTTGAATGTTTAACAATACCTAAAACACCTATATCGTATAAAGTATAAAAATTATTTTTTGTTTCTCCGCTAGATCTTTTAGGTTGATGAAACTGAATTAATTTTATTTGAGAGCTAATTTCTGAGAGTAAACCTCTAAAGTATGGGTACGGATCATCAATTTTTCTAATTTGATCTACAATATTTTTTGTAAATAAACCAGACCCAGTAGTGTTTCTCATTAAAGGAATATCTGAAATTTTATTAAGAAATTTATAAAAAAAATTTTTAAAAGAGTTCATAAAAAAGTTTTCATCTGAACTAATTCTTTGTCCCAATATTATTTGATTTCCTTGTTCCCACTCTTTAATATATTTAGGAATTAACTCTACAGGATCCTGAAAATCTGAATTCATCAAAATGCATGCGTCACCAGAAGCTTGAAGCATTCCATATATTGGTGATCTTATATGACCAAAATTCCTTGAGTTAATTATAACTTTAACTTTTTTATCTTTTTCAGCAATTTTTTTTAAAATTGATATGGTTCCATCATTAGAATGATTATCGATAACTATATGTTCGTAATCATAACCTAATTTGCTCATTTCTTTTGAAATTGCTAAGCAAAGTTTTTCAATGTTTTTTTCTTCATTAAAAGTTGGAGTTATAATACTTATTTTTTTACTCATTTTCTTATTTTATAATTGAATATAAAGAAGTTCTCAAATTATAATTAATTTTAAGTTTTAGTTCTTTCCGGGCTTTTTTGATGGATGGCACATATCTTTCAATTTTTTTATTGCTAATTTTTTTAATTTCTACAGGTTTATTAAAAATATCTCCAATTATTTTTGCTAAATTTTGCAGACTGATACTTTCATCTGAACCAACATTATAAATTGGGCATTTTATATTTGAGTTAATGAGTATTGTTAAAAGCCACTTAACCATATCATGACTATGCATATAACTTCTATAAACTTTAAATTTTGATTTAACTAAAATTTTTTTCTTGTAAAGACCAGCTTTTATAAAATCAGATATTGCATATTTTTTTTCAATTAAAATTCTTTTTCCAATAAATGTAAAAAGTCTTGCTATAGAAACTTTATATCCTTTTTTTCCTAGTTTCTTAAATTCTTTTTCTGTTAAAATTTTGCTTCTAGAATATTTTTTTTTACTTCTAATTTTACCATATACTGCACCAGAACTAGTAAATAGTATTTTAGTTTTTTTGGGTAATTTATTAAGCAAATTTATAAAATTTTTTAATGCATTATTGTCATTTTTATTATTTGATGAATTTACAGCATAAATTATATAGTCAGTTTTTGGGATTTTTTTTAATTTTTTTATGTCTCCAGTAATAAATTTAAGATTTAAACCTTTTTTGTTTTTTTCATAAATTTTTCTTCTACTTATTGCTATAATCTTATTAATTTTCCACTTTGAAAGTTTTTTTTCTATAGCATAATCCAATATAGACCTACCCAAAAAACCACTAGCACCAACTATAGTTAATGTTTTCAATTTATTTACCAAAAAACTTTAAATAATGTTTGTCTAAAAGATATTGTTCTGATCCTACTTTACTAATTATTTTTTTATCAATACTCTTTGAGATAATTTTAGTTTTTATATTCCGATTATTAGTAGACTCTTTAATCCAAGAACCAAAGCCTCCATCTTCTAAATGATCTTCCAAGATCATAACTTGATCGTATTTTTTTAATTGGTTTAATTGTATATTTTTAAACTTCATACCCCAAATAGGTAAAGAATATAGGGAAAATTTATTATACTTTGCTCTTGTTAAAAGTCCCTTTGCTAAACCAGCTATGTTACCAGTGGTTAAAAATATTTTTTTACTCTTAGGGTGCTTTATTGAAATTGGTAACCATTTGCCGGGTTTAACGCTTGGAATTTTTTTATGTAAAATTTTATTTTTAGTTTTAGCGAGTCTTAAATAAGAAGGTTGTGGATTTTTTACTATATATCTCATGCATGCTCTCACTTCCATATCATCACCTGGAGACGTAATCATCATATTTGGAAAAAGTCTCATTAGGCCATAATCCTGTAACGAGTGATGTGTATAACCTAAATTGCCATAACTCACTCCTGCTCCAACATTTACAATTGTTACTGAAAGATTGTGATAATCAACATCATTTCTAATTTGTTCAGCACATCTGAAGGTTGGAAAGTTACCAATAGAATAAACAAAAACGTGATTGCCTTCTAAAGCCATTCCCGAAGCTATTCCCATCATGTTTTGCTCGGCTACCCCAGCATTATAAAATTGCTTTGGAAACATTTTTGCGAATTTTTCAACTACGCTATAGCCAAGATCATTAACTATTAAAACTATTTTATTATTTTTTTTAGCTGCAAGAATTAACTCTTCGATAAAAATATTACGCATTGTCAACTTCTTTCAAGGCTTTTTTTAGTTCTCTTGCATTAGGTGATTTATAATGCCATGCAATATTATTTTCCATAAAACTAACACCTTTACCTTTTATAGTATTGGCTATAATAACTTTGGGTTTGCTTTTATTCTTTAATTTAAGTGCTTTTTTTAATTGAAGAATATTATGTCCATTTATATTTTTTACCTCACAACCAAAAGAGCTAATTTTTTTTTTAAGAGGTTCAATTTTTATAGTTTCAGACACAAATGTTAAGCTTTGAAGTTTATTATAATCAATAATAACGCAAAGGTTATTTAGTTTATGGTGCGCAGCAAACATCAAAGATTCCCAAGTTGTTCCTTCGTTTAACTCTCCATCACTAATTAAAACATAAACTTTGCGATTATTTTTATCTTTTTTAGCTGACAAAGCTGAACCAATAGCAACAGGTAGTCCATGTCCAAGTGATCCAGTAGAAAATTTTATACCTGGAACATGATGACTAGCATGACTCATTAATAATGAGTTATTTTCACCGTACGATAGTAAAGTTTTTTTACTTAAAATTCCTTTTTCAAATAAAATGCAATAAAGTGCTAAACATGCATGTCCTTTACTTAGTATAAATGTATCTTTAAATTTTCTTTTAGCTGATGTTTTTCTCAAAATATTATTAAATATGACAACTAAAATCTCTACAATTGATAAACATCCCCCTATATGAGAAGATTTAGCCTTGTGACTTAATAGTAAAATATTAGATTTTATAGTTTTAATTATTTTATTTTGTAATGCGCTCATTTAAAAATTTTAATATTATAGAATGGATGTAGAAAATATCTTTATTTGAAAGACCTTGATGACATCCTATTAATAAACCATTTTTCATTATATAGTCAGAACTTTTAAAATTATTAAGTTTATTTTTACTCGAAATTAACTTCTGAAACGCTGGATGTCGTAAAATATTTCCTGAAAATATTGGCCTGGTTTGTATATTATGTTTTTCCAAAAAAATTTGGAAATTTTTTCTAGTAAATTTAGTATTACTTTTCAATATAACTGGATATGCTAGAAAATTAGTTCTGACTTTACTGTCAATTCTTGGAATTACAAAGTATTTATTAAGTTTTTTAAAAAAACTTCTATGATAGTTAAAATTTCTATTTCTTATTTTTGAAAAGTATCTAAATTTTTTTAGTTGCTCTAATCCAAAAGCTGCTCCTATTTCAGAGGGCTCAAAGTTGTAACCAGCCTCTGAAAATACGAATTTTCTATCATAATTAAAGCCTTTTAATTTAATACCCAATCTTTTATTGATGTTTTCAGAGTCTTTAATCAAGGTAGACATTCTTCCCCAACTTCTCAAGACTTTTGCTCTTAAGTAATAATTTTTGTCATTTGTTAGCATTATGCCTCCGTTTCCAGCACAACTAATAACATGCGATCCATAAAAACTAGTTATAGATATATCACTATAAATACCTGTTGATTTTTTATTTATCGTTGCTCCCAAAGTATCTGCTGAGTCTTCAATTATTTTAAGTTTATATTTTAAAGCTATTTTTTTAATTTTTCTCCAATCAGGAATATTTCCAATCAAATTTGGAATTAATAAAGCTTTAGTTCTTTTAGAAATTTTGCTTTCAATTTTATCTAAATCGATTTGAAGAGTTTCAATATCGCAATCGACGAAAATTGGATTTAAGTTACTTAGCATTATAGAGGAAACAGCAGTTCCAAAATTAAGACACGGTGCTATTATCTCGCTTCCTTTTGGAAAGTTCATCACTTTTAATGCTAAAATTAAAGCTGAGGAACCTGAGTTTACCATCAAACCATAATTTTTTGAGAATAATTTAGCAATTTTATTTTCAAAAATTTCTACAGATTTACCCATTTGAGTAGAACGATTAAGAGTTTTTATAACAGCACTTATTTCTTTTCTGCCATAAACATTTTTACCGTAAGAAATTTTTTTTTGCATAATTCTAATTCAAATAATTTTGAATTTGTTCCTCACAAATTCTTTTATAACCTTTTAATTTAGCATAATTATTCCACTCTATAATTTTGCTCAGTGACTTATTTAAACTCCATTTTGGGTACCATTTTAAGAGTTTTTTGGACTTATGGTTGCTTAATCTTAAATAACTTGTTTCGGGCTTAAAATCTTTTAAATTACTCTTTGCCACCCCAATCTTCAGTCCCATTGGTTTTGAAAAATAATTAGCAATATATTTAACTGATTTACAATTTGAAATATTTGGTCCAAAATTCCAGTTTTGAACTACATTATTGAGTTTGTTTTTATACAGTTTTTCCGACAAAAGTAGATAACCACTCAAAGGTTCTAAAACATGCTGCCATGGTCGAGTTGAATGAGGGTTTCTTAAAATGATTTTTTTATTTTTTTTTGCAAACCTATATATATCAGGGATTAATCTATCCTCAGAATAATCTCCGCCACCTATAACGTTTCCTGCTCTAACAGTTGCCAATCTTTGATTAGAATTTTTTTTAAAAAATGAGTTTTCGTATGATGAAAATAAATGTTCTACACAAACCTTTGAGGAACTATAAGGATCAATACCGCCCAATCTGTCTGATTCTTTAAATATTTTATTTTTAGAGTTATCATAAACTTTGTCAGTAGTAATTATTATACTTGATCTAACTTTTTTAATTTTTCTTACACATTCTAAAACATTAAGGGATCCAACTACATTAGTATCAAATGTTTCTTTTGGTAAAAGATATGAATATCTGACAAGTGGCTGGGCTGCTAAATGAAAAATAATAGTCGCTTTTGAATTTTTTATTTCTTTATAAAGTTTTTTATAATCTCTTACATCGGCTATAATCGATTTTTTAACCACTTTGTTAATTTTTGCTAAATTGAATAAATTGGGTTTTGTTGTAGGACTTAAAGAATAACCTGTAACATGTGCACCCAAATATTTTAAAAAAATACATAACCAACTGCCTTTAAAACCTGTATGACCTGTTACAAAGACATTTTTATTTTTCCAGAAATGTTTGTCTATATTATAATGCATGAACTACTTAATTAACACTTGAATTAGATTTTATCAAATATTAAAAGGTAATTAACAAATTTTCTAATGAGTTTAATTAATAAAAAAATATTTCTTTTTTTAACTCTTATCTTTGCAATGTATTGTGCTGTCAAAATAGGTACAGCATGGGATACTGGAACTCACCTCATAATGGGTAAAAATAGACTTAACTATTTACTCTCATTTGGGAGTATTGATAAAGAATTATGGTTTAGTAAATATTTTCCAGGTATCTCTTATACATTAACTGCTTTTTTTGTAACAATTTTTCCAAAACAATACGAATTTCAGATTCTACACTTGTTAAACTTATTTATTTCAATAAGCGGTGTTTATGGATTGGCTAGAATATCTAAAACTATTTTTAATAAGAAAATTGCCAATATAGTTTTTATTATTTTTTTGTTTTATCCAGCCTACTTTG
>MDSW01087112.1_pt1 | contig 13859 bp, 14 predicted proteins | sample 811171 | NCBI WGS metagenome assembly MDSW01 (sample SAMN05326641, study PRJNA326480) | marine metagenome | isolation source: seawater | place: Atlantic Ocean: North West | collected 2012 | reverse complement strand
GTAATGTTGCCAAGCTATATCAAAATTGAGTATTAAGGGTTTTAACTCTTCGTACCAAAACTTTAAATTACCTCCTCCAGCAAAAAACTGTTGATCTTGCATTTCTAGTATTGGTTTATTTTGTATTAACATTCTATCCAAAGTTTTGTTAAATTTGTGTTGATCCTCAAATAAACGGATAGCTCTATCACATTCATCCTTAGTTATATAATTATCATATACACCAATAAAATTTTCTATATTTACATCTTTTACTGCAGCCATGCTACGATACTATACCTTGTTCCTTTCAATATGGGTTCTATTGCGTGTGGATACAAAAAATTACTAGGAAAAAAAACTATAGAATTTTTTTGTAGTTTAATCCTTTTAACTTCCATGTCTTTTTGATCTGTAAACACTAAATGCCCTCCTTTATAATTGTCATTTAAATTTATGATAACACTTAATGATCGGGTTGTCGTGGTAAAATGATCAATGTGTATTTCATATTTTCCACCCACTTCATATTTTAATATATCAATTTGATTAATTTTACTACTTCTCATTTTTGGAAATTTTATTTTGTAATAGGCGTATAACCTTTCTATTTCTTTTTTTATCAAGTCCCAGTAAAATTTATTTTTAGGTGTGTTAAAGTCTAATTGATATCCCTTTACGTTTCTGACCTTTCTATCTATTAATTCACCACTTTGATCTGAGCCAACTTTAAGATTTTTCTTTGCTTTTTTGTCTATTAGTGAAACTATTTTTTTTGAAAAATCAGGGTTTACTATATTGTTTAATGATACAATGGCCTCTAAATGGTCCATATAACTATTGGAAAAAATGGTTGTGTTAACATCGTCAATAATATAACAGGTTCTAAAGTAATTCAAAGTATGAAATTAACATATTCAATACCAAAAAAAATATATTGGATAGAGAATTTTTTAGACAAAGATACATACAAAGGAATACACAACGCTATTATTAAAGAAAGAAATAAAATAAACTTAGCACCAGTAACAGGAAGTTGGTCAAAAAAATTGACCAGAGGATTGAAAGATCCTGAAAGAGTAGAAGTAAGTAATTATCCACCTTTTGAAAAACTTAAAACATTAGTGCAACATAACCCATTTGTAAGTTTGGATGATATTACCACCATAACTACTACTATCCATTTTATGAAAAAAGGCACAGGTATTAATTGGCATAATGATCATAGTTGGAAGTATGGAGCAACATATTATATAAATAGTAGATGGAATATTCATTGGGGAGGTGAATTTATGTTTGCGGCAAATGAGGGTCATGGTTTTTTACCGTACACCGGAAACTCATTAGTTATAGTCAAATCGCCATTAGACCACAAAGTTAACACAATACTTAGCCCTATAATGCCTAGAATATCAGTCCAAATCTTTATGCGGTAAAATAAATATGTTATAATTATCTATGCCATTAACAAACGTACAGATTAGACCAGGTTTTAATAAACAAGTTACCGATATAGGGGCTGAGGGCCAATGGATAGATGGTGATAATGTAAGATTTAGATATGGTCTTCCAGAAAAAATAGGAGGTTGGGAGCAACTAACTAGCGAATCATTATTAGGAGCTGTCAGGCAACAACATGTGTATGCCGATTTAGATGGTAATATTTATGCAGCTCTTGGAACTACTAGAACTTTAATAATATATTATGGAGGTGCATTCTACGACATAACACCTTTAGCGACAGCTATTACTGGAGCAACTTTTACTACGGTAAATACCAGTCCAACTGTGACTGTAAACAAATCTACACATGGTTTAGAGGCAGGTGATATATTTACTTTTACTTCGGTCACGCCACCCACAGGGGCTGGCTACACAGCAGCTAATTTTACAGAAAAACCTTTTGAAGTTGTGTCAGTACCAACCATAGACACGTTTACAATAACAATGGCTACAAACGCAGGCACTAGTGTTTCAGCAAGTGGTGCTGCAACTATAAACCCATATGAAAAAGTAGGTCCATTATCTCAAACAGCGGGATACGGATGGGGTACGTCTACATACGGTGGAGCATCAGGTGTAACTAATACTTTAAATGGTTTATTACAAGACGACACAGCAGGAACAGGTGGCTCAGGCACTAGCATAACACTTACATCCACGACAGGGTTTCCGACCTCTGGGGTAATTAAAGTGGGCGCAGAATTTATTTCTTATACTGGTATATCCACAAATGATTTAACAGGTATCACGAGAGATGTTGCAGGAACAAGATCCGCACACTCCTCAGGAGCGTCTGTAGAGTTTTTTACTGCATGGGGTGAAAGATCTTTGACATCAAATGTAATCTTGGATCCTGCAGCATGGTCTTTAGATAATTTTGGACAAATATTAATAGCTACAGTTAAAAATGGAAGAACGTTTGAATGGAATCCAATAGCCTCAACACCAAATGCTCTTACCACTAGAGCCACATTGGTAACAAATGCACCTACATCATCAGTTATGACTCTTGTTTCAGATAGAGATAGACACTTAATAGTTTTGGGGACAGAAACAACAATAGGTTCATTTAACACGCAGGATAAAATGTTTGTAAGATTTTCTGATCAAGAAAATATAAATGATTACACACCAACATCAATAAATACAGCAGGTACTTTAAGACTAGACTCAGGCACAAGAATAGTAGGTGCAGTAAAAGGTAAAGACTATATATTAATACTAACTGACACCTCTGCATATGTAATGCAGTTTGTTGGCCCACCTTTTACTTTCTCATTAAGACAAGTTGGTTCTAATTGTGGTGCGATAGGACAAAATTCCATTGCTTACATTAACGGTGTGGTTTATTGGATGGGTCAGTCTGGTGGCTTTTTTGTATTTGACGGAACAGTTAAATCATTACCATGCCTTGTAGAAGATTTTGTTTTTACTAACAAAGGAGATAATTTAGGTATAAATTACAATAGTGGTGAATTAGTTTATGCTGGTTTAAATAATCTTTATTCAGAAGTAAATTGGTTTTACCCTAAATTCGGTTCAGATCTTGTGGATCGTATTGTTACCTATAATTATGATGAAAATATTTGGACAACAGGAACTTTAGCTAGAACTACTTGGCAAGACGCAACTTTGTTTGATGTGCCTTATGCAACAGAATTTAATTCTACGGGAACCCCTACGTTCCCTGTGGTTCAAGGAGTAACTAACTCAAACGGATCTACTTTGTATTATGCTCATGAGGTTGGTAATAACCAAGTGGATAGTGAGGGTAATAAAACAGCTATTGCAGCATTCATTCAATCTGGGTCTTTTGACTTAGATGTTGAGGGTAATGGACAATTTTTTATGTCTATGAGAAGATTCGTACCAGATTTTAAATTGATAGCTGGAAATGCTCAGATTACAATTAATTTAAGAGACTTTCCAACGGACACCGCAAACTCATCACCTCTGGGGCCATTTACAATTACAAGTAGCACTGATAAAGTGGACACTCGTGCTAGATCTAGGTTTGCAAGTTTAAAAGTTGAAAACACTGCTACAGATGAGAGTTGGCGATATGGCACGTTTAGAGCAGATATACAACCTGATGGACAAAGATAATGATTACTCCTAATGCATTAACTAGAACTGGCCTGATATCAACATCACCTACAGGACTAACGACAAGATTTTTAGCTAATAGAGATGGACGTTTTGTGCCAAGAGAGATGAATGTATTTCAACAAAGATTTGATCAAACTGCTGCTCCACAAGACTTAACTCGAGTACAATCAGATAAATTTGGTTTAGCACAATTAAGAGATAGCAGTAAAAACCTAGTTAAAAATAAATTGTTTCAAAGACTTACAGATTTTAAACCACCAAGTCTAATGTTGATGTCCGAATTTTTACCTGAAAGAGATCCAGTTATGGATCAAGTAAGTGATTATTTTTCTGGATTATATGGACTAGATAATATAGGTCGTATTGCAAAAGGTGATTTAATGCAAGGTTTTAATCCTATATCAGGTGGTGGATTGTACACACTTACTGGAGGTAGACTTGGTCAAGAACCAACAATAGGCCTTGATAGAGCTTACCAAAAAAGAATAGATACCATTCGTAACGTTGGTATACCTAGATTATTAAGAGCTGGTAAGGATCCAAGTAATTTGCAAAAAAGGTTAAATGATTTGATTGCAAGACAAGCTAAAGATAACGCTGCAGTGCAATTAATAAAATTAGCAAATGCAACACCTAAACAAAAACAAACCATAAGTGATTTTCAAGCTGGAAATGTAAACGTGGGTATGCCAGAACAACCAACAGGAGGAGCAGGTCCTAATGTTCCTACTCAAACATTTGCAGCTCCAACCCAACAAGGTCAAAGTCCAAGAGGCAGTATGACGACTGGGTTAGATATACCTGATAGAGGTAGAAACAGGTAAACATGGCAAAAATTAGTATTACAGTCCCTGAACCTAAAGAAGAGTACGAGCCCTCAAATCAAAGACAAATTATTGAGGCGATAGACACCTTAAAAAATCAATTAAATTTTTCTTTTCAGTTTGACTTAAAAGAAGAACAAGATAGTTTTAACTGGTTTATAGGATGACAATTCAATATAAAAATCAAGGTATAAATTTAGATTCGACAGGAACAATAAGTGTTTTGACTTGTCCTACAAACGCCACTATTCTTGTGAAACAAATACAAATAAATAATGGATCTGGTAGTTCAATTAATTTAAATGTCCAGGTCACAGATTCTTCAGCTTCTGCTACCTTTAGAATTTTTAACGAATCCGTAACAGGATCAGCCACTAAAGATATAATTAATTATACATTAGTTTTAGAAGCAGGTGATATTTTAAAAATGACAGCAGGCACTGCAGATGAATTTCAAGGTATCATATCTTATGCACTGTTAGATAGATCACAACAAAATGGATAAAAAAATTAATTTTAATTTTTTTCATTGGGGACCTTTTTTGTACAAAACGCTAATAACAGCAGAGGAAATGAAAAAAATAAATAGCTTATGTAGTAAAAAAAATAACGATTATAGAAAAAATTTAGCAGGAATAATTAAACATGAACATGAAATAGAATCAAAAAAAATTTTTCCAATTCTTTATCCTTATTTTCAAAGTTATTTTAAAGCTTTTGGTCAGCACTACAATCAAATAGAAGGTAAAAATTATGGTAACAAAATTGAACTTAAATCTGCTTGGGTAAATTATATGGTTGCAGGAGAATCTAATCCATTACATATACATGATGATGATATATCTTTTGTATTATTTACAAAAATCCCTAAAAATTTACTATCAGAATATCGAAATAATGTTGGAAATGCAAAACCTGGGGCTTTGAATTTTAGATATAGTTTAAGCTCTGGTAATTACGAAATATCCCAACATTGCTTTTTTCCAATAGTAAGAGATTTATTTATTTTTCCAGCTAATTTACATCACTATGTAAATACATTTAAATCTAAAGGAGAGAGAATATCTGTGTCTGGTAATATTAAGGTAAGTAATGGCTAAACGAAAATTTACTAATTTTGTACCAAGACCGAAACCTAGGAAAAGACCTAGAAGGCACAAAAAAAGGCTTTCAAAAGGAGAGAAAAGAGATTATAAGAAGTACAACAGACAAGGACGATAATTATGAGTAATGAACTACCAAGAATACCTGCAGAAGCAAAAGAAATAATCAAACACAAAAAGACAGGCCAAGTTTACGAATCTAAGGCTGCTTTTGATGCAGATGTAGCAGATCCCAATACTGATACAACTGATGAAGATTTTTCTCAGCACGTAGAGATTACAGTTGCAAAACTTACTCTGTTTGGCAGCACAAAAAAATAATGCAACCGAGAGGCGGCACAGAGTTACAACTAGAGATGTTGTATAAGCACTGTGATAATTCTTTATTAGAACAAACACAAATCTGTACATCTATACCTGGTAAAGTTCCTTTAGATCCAAATAAACTCAATATTCTTTGGCAAAAAAATTCTTACGATCAACCAAATCTTTTTGATTTTTTTAACGACCCTAACAGACATAAAGATTATGATTGGTATGTATTTAATTCACATTGGAATTATGAAAAATTTAGACATTACTTCAAGATACCAACTGAAAGAAGCATGGTAATAAAAAATGGTTGTTATCATTTCCCAAAAAGAAAAATTTATAAAAAAGGTGAGCCAATAAAATTAATTTATCATTCAACACCATGGAGAGGTCTAAGTGTAATTCTAGGGGCAATGCAATACATACAAACGCCAAATGTAACTTTAGATGTATATTCAAGCACAAAAATATATGGGGAGGAGTTTTATAAAGAAAATGATCACTTATACAAACCATTATTTGACCAAGCAGAATATTTAGATAATGTTAATTACTTAGGATATAAACCACATGAGTATATTTTAGAAAGAATAACAGATTACCAGATGTGGACACATCCTAGTGTGTTTGAAGAAACGTTTGGGATTGGTGCATTAGAGGCAATGAGTTCTGGACTGTATTTAATAACAACTAATTATGGAGCCTTATTCGAAACGTGTTCTGAGTGGCCTATATATGTGAATTATACAAACAATTTAAAATTTCTAGCTCAAAGATTTGCGCATGCTATTGATATGGCATGTCAATCACTACATCAGGATTATATACAAGAGCATATTGAAGAACAGCAAAAGTTTGCTAAAAGGTTTTATTCGTGGGAGAAGAAAGGAAAAGAATGGGAATCATTTTTGAAAGGAGCTTTACATGAGCGACAACCCACAAGGCTATGATCACGATGAGGTAAGAAAACCGATTTGGAAAGAAAAGCCACAACAAGAACATAAAGTCTATACTAATGAAGATACCTATCAGACTATAAAAGAAATAAAAAATACTACTAATGAGCATGGTGATTTACATTTATTCATAGCTACACCATGTCATTCAGAGGTGTCAATGCATTATGTTAATGCAATTATTAGTTTAACAAAGGCATGCCACAAAAGAAACATACCCATAGAATTTTCCTTAATAAAATCATCCTTAGTAACACAAGGACGTAATCTTTGTGTCTCTGCTTTTTTAGATTCAAATGCTTCTCATTTAATGTTTATTGACTCTGATATATTTATAGATCCCTCTACTATTTTTAAAATGGTAAAAGCTGACAAAGATGTTATTTCTGTACCATATCCTTTAAAAGCTTTTTTATGGGATAAGTCATTCAAACAAATGAAAGATGGTGTTATTCAAACACCAGAACAATTAGCACAAGCAGGTAATACTTATCCAATGAGGGTGCCTGATAAAGGAGACATTCAAATCAATAACGGGGTTATAGAGGTAACACACAGCCCAACAGGTGCCATGTTAATCAAAAAGTCAGTATTTGAAAAATTAATAAAAGCGTATCCTCAGAAAGAAATAAAACAAAATACGGTAATAAATAGCAAGTTAGTGCTTAAAAAGAATATGTGGAATTTTTTCGATACAATACATGACCCAATAGATAAGACCTATTTAGGGGAGGATTTTGGCTTCTGTAGATTATGGAAAGACATTGGAGGTAAATGTCATGCCTATGTGCTTGATGAAATAACACACGTTGGAGAGCATCAATATACAGGTAAATTCGCTGATGAGTTGATAAAGATTAAGTAAAATGGTATCATTAACAACTTATATCTAAAAGGAGAAAATTTTATATGCCCATTCAAGCTTTATTACCAGTAGCATTAGGAGCATTAGGAGCGTATCAAGGATACAGAAGTGCTAAAGAAAGCGGAGCTGGAGGAATAGGTAGATTATTAGGCGCAGGTTTAGGAGGTTTTGGTGGTTATACGATGGGGACATCTTTAGGTGGTATGTTTCCGGGCCAAGCTGCTACAGGCTCTATGGCTGGTAATGTTTTGAGAACACAAGGAACAAACCCATTACAAGCTCAAAGATTAGGTAGTGCAGCTGCAGAAACAATTAAGTTAGGTGGTGGCCCAACTCCAGCAAAAGGAAATTTATTAGATGTATTTTTTAGAAAAAGTCCTGGAGGTGAAATAGATCCACTTAAATTAGCATTGACAACAGCAGGTGGTGCGTTTGTATCTGGTGCTTTCAATCAAGGGCCTACAGATATTTTTATGCCAGGATATAACATGAGTTATCTTGAGCTTGCAAATCAAAGAGGTAATTTTAGATACATTGACCCAGAGACTGGAGAAGAAAAAGAATACAGCACAATTTATAAACCAGAAGAACAAGGTTTAGGAGACAGAAGAATTGGTTCATACTCAATGCCTGTGCAAAGGCTTAACACAGGTGGACTTGCATCAATTAACAAATTTAATGAAGGTGGTATAAATTATTTACCTTCAAAAGTTTCACATGACGAAAACGATTCTAATAACTACGTAAGAGCAAGTGGTTATGTGGAAGATGGATCAGGAGCAGGAGATAAAGACGAAGATACGATGTTAGCTCAATTAGCAGACGGAGAGTTTGTAACAAGAGCAGATGGTGTATTAGGCGCAGGTATCATAGCTGGAGGAAATCCAAATAGCATTAGAGATATGAGAGAAAAAGGTGCCCAATACTTTTATGAACAACAAAGAAGATACAAACGTGTATTTGATTTATTAAAGGGAAGTAATGGCAACGCTAAACAAAAAGAAAATTAAACCATTAGTAAGTGTTTTACCTATAGAGCCTAAAGACATAGAGAGGTTTTGGCCACTTTGTGAGTTTATGGTAGCTGAAGCTTTAGCTTTTTCTGGTAAATATGCTGATCCAGAATTTATTTTTAGAGAATTAAAAAAAGATGTAATGCAATGTTGGATAATGTTTGGTTCTGATGAAACAGAAGAGAATAAAGTATTTGGCGTTTGTATTGGACGAATAGCAGAATTACCAAATTATAGACAATACGAGATAGTTATCTGCACTGGTAAAAGAAGAGAGTTTTGGGAGACACAACTTGTAAACCAAATTACAGAATTTGCTAAACACAACACATGTAAAAGATTAAGTATAATGGCAAGACCTGGTTGGGAAAGAGTATCAAAACAATGGGGTTGGAAGAAAAAACATGTACAACTAGAGAAGTGGTTATAATATGAGTTTTTTTGGAGGAGGAAGATCAGCAGCACCGAGTACACCATCGCCACAAACATCGATTGTGAGGGAGGCACCTGGAATAGAGGAACGAAAAATAGAATTGATGGATATTGCAAGACAGGTTGCGCAAGATCCTATAGATCTTCCTGATATTCAAGTTGCACCTTTCTCTGGCCTAGAGCAACAAGGTTTAACAGCTGCAGGTCAAACAGGAGTTGGTGCACCAACTACCACAGCTGGTATCGGAGCAGTTTTAGCTGCACAACAGGCAGCTGGTCAAGGACCAAACATAAATCAATTTTTTAATCCATATCAAGATTTTGTAACTAATGAAATTTTAAGACAAGGTGCTGGAATGCAAAATCAACTAGCTGCTCAAGCCGTTAGAGCAGGAGCATTTGGTGGAGGAAGAGAAGGTGTGCAACAAGCAGAATTACAGAATAGAATTTTAGATGCAGTGGGAAGATCAAGACAAGCAGGTTTCAACACAGCACTTGGAGCAGCACAAAGACAACAAGCTCAGGAAATAGCGACTGATTTATCAGCAGCACAACAATTAGGTGGTTTTGGCCAACAGCAACAACAAATGGCTCAAGCAGATATAAATCAATTAATGGGTGCTGGTGGTGTTCAAAGACAGCTTGCGCAAGCAACTTTAGATGCACAAAGACAATCACAATTACAACAACAATTTGAGCCTTTCCAAAGAGCTGAATTTTTAGCAAACTTATATGCAGCTGGACCTAAAACACAATCAGGTGTTACCATGGCAACAAACCCAACAACAAGTCCTTTAGCTCAATCAATAGGGACAGGATTAGGAGCATTCGCAGCATATCAAGGTGCAAAACAAACATAGGAGGGAAATGAATAAAGTTTTAAATAGACCTATGTTTCGACAAAAGGCTCTGAAACTTGGAGCAATAAAACCTATTCACGCACAAACTGGTGTAATGGTTGGTGCACCTACTAGGGACATAAGAGGTGGAAGATTTAGACCACCTGCTATTAATAGAGCAGGATTTTTCGATAGACAAATCAGACCTAGAGCACAAAGATTTGCAGGTATGGCTGGCAAAACTATTGCTGATGTAAAAAATTTTCCTACAAGCGCAGTTGGACAAGTTACTAGACCGAATGTAAAAGTGCCTTTTGGAATGGGAGGAGGACTAGGTGGTTTATTAGCTGGTACTGGATTATATCAAGGTGTTTCAAATGTAACTTCAAAATTAGGTTTTAAAGATGATAGTCTGCTTAAAGCTGGTATAGATTTTGGTGTATCTGGTTTATTATTTATGAACCCTTACGCTAGAGCTGCGGGTTTAGCTTATGGTGGATTTAATTTAGCAAGAAGTGCTTTAGGTGCAGGCGTTGATTATGTTGCACAAAAGCCACCGGGTACTACAAAAGAAGCCTTAACAGTTGATACAGGTGGACCTATAGTTGAGGAGGGTTTACTAGAAGAGGGTATTAAAAATTTATTTAAACCAATTGATGGATCTAAAAAAAGAAGAAGAGATCCTAAACGTAATGTAATGGTGCAAGAGCAAATTGCAGAAAACAGACAAAAATTAATTGATGCAGGTTTAGAAAATTTATTACCTGAAAATAGATTTAAAGGCAGAAGAGGTGCCGTATTAAGAAGACAAGAATTATTAAAACAAAAAAAAGCAGCCGAAACTGCATCTCTACCTCAAGAGCAAAGGAATAATATTTTAGCATCAGAGGGAGATCAAATAGCACAGAATGCTACTGAAGAGGGCGGAGCTGCTAATTTAAATGTTATTCAAGAAGACGGAATAACAAATTACCAACAAACACCAGAGGAAACTAGAGAGCAAGGAGAAGCTATAGGTGAGGCATTAGCAAAATTAAATCAGGCACCTTTAGGAGAAACGACTGAAAAAGATAAACAGCAACAAGAAGAAGACGGTGACAACAATATTAATTTTGGCGGTCCCTCTAATGATCCACAATTTAACAAAACTATTCAATTAGCAAAAAAATATTACGATGAATTAAATAAAGGTCAGGGTTCACAAGCTAACCTAGTTTTCTTAGCTAATTTAGCCTCAGGTTTACTAACAGGAACAACTAGAAAAGCAGGAGTGGGCGGTGCTCTTGAAGTTTTAGGTCAAGCTTTGGGACCTGCGGTAAATAATTTTGTAACAGTAAAATTAAAAGAAGGTGAATTAAGAGCTAATATAAGAGAACAATCTCTTTCAGCAGCTTTAGACCATATGAAGTCTTTAAACACTGCTGCTAAAATAGATTACCCTGATAGAACACCTGGTGTATTTCAAGCGTTAGATCCAAATGGTGAATTAATAAACTTTTTTGGTTATCAGTTAAAAGATGGAACAGTGCAAGCACCTAGAGGTGAGATGGTAAATGGTAGAGAAACATTTGTCACCGTACCACAACAAGGTACTTTTAGTTTTCAAGGAATAAATGGACTTCAATTTAGTAAGTTTAGAAAACAAGCTGAATTTACAGGTTCATTAGCTGACATTCAAGACACACTTCTAAATAGATACAAAGCCTTTGCTACTACTCAAGATGTATTAAGAACTTTAGATCAAAAAGGAGCAAAAGCAGGTATTGCATTAACATTTGATGCTACGTTAAGAAGATTAGGAGAGGCTGGATTAGATTTAATAGGTAGAGATACAGCGTCTGCAAGTTTAGAAGAAGCTGAAGAATTTGCAGAACAACTTGCAGTCGATGAAAAACGACAGTTAGATAAGGCTTTAGAATTAGGACAAATAACAGAGTCTGAACACGAGGCAGGTTTAAAAAGAATTGACTATAAATCTTTAAAAGATCAAGCACTAGATAGAATTAGGGGATCAAAAGGATTCTTATCAGGCCTAACTAGGCCTGAACAAGAAAGATTAGCTGTACAAGAAGTTACTCTTGTTTATGCACTTGCTAATACATTTAAAGATCAAGACAGATTAACACAAAGAGATATTAACGCTGCGAGAGAAATTGTGAACATATTTTCTTTAACTAGAGGTTCTGCTGCTGTAAGAGATTCAATTAAAGCTATCTCTGAGCAATTGAGACAGGACATTTTAAGAAATGAAAGAAACTTTACAGCCACTGGTGGTTTGTTTAGCACTTTACAATTTTTAAGAAAATCAGAACAATTTACTCCAGATTCTGCATTTCAAATAGAGCAAAGTTTATTTGGTGCAATGGGAGAAAAAGAGTTTCAAGATGCTTTTAACAATGCATTTGGAGGTACTCAATAATGTCTTTAGAAATAATACAAAAACAAATAGACGAAAAAACTTTAGATCCATCAAAATTAACTCGACAACAAAGGGCTTTAATTGATGAGGCTATAAAAAGAGGTTTAATAAAAGGACCTACAATGGGACAATTACAATTGCAAAGAGGTTCCGCTGCAACAGACATAGCTATTATGGATGCTGCAGAAAAAAATCCGATTGGTACTCAATTACAATTAGAAGACTCAAACTTAAAAGGAAGAAATGAAGCTATATTGGGTGGTGACATAACAGGATCAATAGTTCCTTATATTTTAATGAGAAAAAAAATATTTAGTGCTGCAAAATCTAAAGTGCCTGGAGACAAAAATACTGGTCTTTTTGCAAGAACAAATTATTTTAGAAACGCAGCAAATAATCTTACTCAACGGCTACCGGGCAGATTTAAATTATTCGGTGGTGTTATGCAATTGTTAGCAAGAGGAGCAGATCCAACTGTAGGGAGGCTCTTAAAAAGTCCTTTAGGAAGGGCAGAAATGTATTCTGTATTAGGAGGAAGTGCAGGGGCAGGAGCTGGTTCAATTACTTATGATATATTAAATGAAACTGCTGGTATTGCGGCCATGGATGCTATCGCTTCAGATCTAGAAAACATGAGTCCAAGAGAAGTTAACACAGATATAATGGCCAATGCATTAGACGCAACATTCACAGCGGCAGCTTGGAATGCAGGAGCTGCAACTCTTACTCCGTTAATATTAAAAGGTTTTGGAAAGGTTGGTAGATTAGCAATCGGTGCAAAATCAAAAGATGCAAAACAACTTGTCAACATTGCCAGAGATAAAGGAGGATTACCGATTCCATTAGTTATGACAGCTAGAGAGGGAGTTGGATTATTAGGTGGTTTTGCAAATAAGTTTTTTAAAGTTCTTGGTATTATGCCTTTTGTAAATGGTATAGGTAGAGAAGCTCTTCAAGGTGCAGAACAAGCTGCAGGTAAACAATATTTAAATACAAGCGTCTTAAACTATGGCCCATTGATCAAAACAGGAATGTTATCATCAGTATTATTTAAACAAGCAGATGAGGCTTTTAAACAAAACTCTGCTTTAATTAATTCATCCTACGCAGGTTTTGAATCACTAGCAAATGTAATAGGTAATCCAAGATTAATACCACTAGAAAAAACTAAAAAATTTGCAAAAGAAATGGTTGATGAGTTAGCTATGTCCTTTCCTGGTATTAAGGAATATGCAGAAGATAAATTTGGTAGAATAGACATGAAAGAGTTACAAAAATTAGCAGGCGTATCAGATCCTTTAGCTTTGTTTTATAGAATGACTAATCAATTAGGAGATTTTGTTACACCTAAAGAATACAAAGGTTTGATTGGTCAATTAAATGCAGCTATAGAAAAAACAGCTTATCAAAATATAAGACCACAATTGTGGACAATCAGAGAAGCTTTAGAAAATGATTTGAATTCTTTTGGTGGTAAAATTACAAAAGAAAATTTTTTAAAAGAT
>MDSW01151665.1_pt1 | contig 13860 bp, 7 predicted proteins | sample 811171 | NCBI WGS metagenome assembly MDSW01 (sample SAMN05326641, study PRJNA326480) | marine metagenome | isolation source: seawater | place: Atlantic Ocean: North West | collected 2012 | reverse complement strand
TCGCGGACGAACCGCGCCGCCTCCGCGGACGGCGAGCCGCCGCTTCTGTCGCCGCCTCCGCCGGCGTCCTCGTCGGACGATCCGCGCGCGCGGCCGAGGAGCGTCGCCTCGAGGCGTTCGCGGAGGATCCGCTTGACGTACTCCGCGCGGACGTTCGCCTCGGCGTCTCCGGCGCTGGCGGCGGCGTCGGGCCCGATCTCCGGCATCGCGTCGATGCGCCACGGCCTCGCCGCCGCGGGGATGTCGCCGCCGCCTGGGGACGCCTGAGGCGGGCCGGGGCCGTCCCCCCACGTCGCCGGCTCCCCGAACACGCCCACGCGCGCCCCCTCGAGCGTCCAGAGCGCGATGCGCGCGTCGACGCTCGCGATGAGCGCGTAGCGGCGCGAGGGGAGGTAGTCCACCGACGCGATCGCGCGAGCGTGCGGACGCCACGCCGCCTTCTCCGCGAACGCGAGCGGCGAGGTTCGCGCGGGAGACGATGATTCTCCCTCTCCTCCCGCGCGCGCCACCCCCCTCTCGGGATCGTTCGAGGGGGGCGTCACCGACTCCTCCTCCGTCGACTCTTCCGCCGCTTCCGGTTCGGTCGCCGCCGCCGCGTTCGCCGCGCGCGCCTCGACGACGTCGAAGACGCGGACGTGCCCCGCGCTGTCCCCGACGAAGACCAGCGCGTTCTCCGGGTCCGTCGCCAGCGCGGTGACGTCCTCCGACTCCGCCGCGGCGCAGAACGAGGCGAACGGCGCGACCGCGCCCGTCCCCGCCGCGGCGTGCGCCGGGTCGTCTTCGCCGACGACCGCTCCTCCCCCCTCGGGGTGCGTCAGCCACGCGCGAACGAACCCGTCCGCGCCGCCCGAGAGCAACACCGGCCCCCCCTCGACGTCGTCTCGCGCGCTCAAAAAACACAGACGCTCGCACGCACGGTTGTACGCGTTGCTGGACTCGATCCTGAGCGTCGCCTTCTTGTGGAAGCTGTACACGTTCCACAGGATGATCACCCCCCCGTAGTCCCCCGTCGCGAGGGAATCCGTCCCGCGGCAGTGCGCGGCGCACAGGATGTCCTCCTCGTGCCCCGACAGCACCCGATAGTCGTCGAGCGTCGACGCGTCCGACTCGGGCCAGACGATGACTTTTCGGTTCCACCCCGCCGCGACGATCAGCCGCGCGTCCTTCTCCTCGTCCTGGACGTGCAACACCTGCGTCACCGCGCCCTTGGGCTGACGATGCACCATCTCCTTCAGCAGCTGCCCGTTGTTGTGGTTCCAGCACTTCACGCTCCCGTCGTCCGAGCCGGTGAGAAGCCGCCGCTCGCCGCGATCAAACGCCATCGCCGTGACGCGCGCCCCAGGGGACCCCCGCGACGCCGCGACGAACCGCCCCTCCCTCGCGCCGCCGTCCACGTCCCACAGGTGCACGTTCCCGCCCTCGTCCGCGCTCACGGCGACGTCGAACCCGTGGTTGTACGCGCAGGCGACCACCGGTCGGTCGTGGCCCTCGTTCTCCTTCGTCTTCAACCGCTGACGCCAAAACCCGAGCCTCGTCACGCCCGTGACGAGCCGCCGCCGCGCCGCGTCGTGCGCCATCGCCGCGTGCGACTCGACGACGCGCGTGCCCACCTTGTACTCGACGTCGTCCACGAGCGTCTGCGCGCACGCGTTCGCGCGGAGGTCCCACACCTTGATCACCTTATCCGTGCCCGCGGAGACGACGCGGTCGGTGGTCTCGTCCACCGTGACGAACGCCACAGACGCCTTGTGCCCCGCCAGCGAAGATACCACGCGGCCCGTGCTCGCGTTCCACAGCACGACGTCGCGGCTCACGCCGCACGCCGCGAACAGACTCTGGCGCGGGCACCACGCCATGTCGCGAACGCCGTTGGGGAAGAGCTTGAGGTCGAACCGGAGGCGGTGCAGCGACGACGACGCGGCGGGAGAACCTCGCGAGGGAGAGGACTTGGACGCCGGGCGGGAGGGCGAGGACTCCGCCGCCCCGGCCCCGGCCCCGGCCCCGGCCCCGGCCCCCGGGGGCCCCGCGTCTCCCGCCCCCCCGTCGCGTCGCGTCGGGTGGGCGTCGACGACGACCGCGCGCCCGTCCATCGACGCGGAGACGATCGCGTTCAGCTGCTCGACGTGCGCGACGTGCGTCACCCAGTCCGAGTGTCTGTCGTGCACGAGCGCGACGTCCTCCGCTCGAATCGCGCGCGTCGTCGCGCCCCCGAGCTCCATCGCCTCCGCGGGCGCGTCGAGGTCGCACACCAGCGCGCGAACCGCGCCGTCGGACCCGCCGAAGACCAACCTCGGCTCCCCGGCGATCGGCGCGGTGGTGAACCGCGCGGGCGCGCCCATGTTCCCGACCGCGCGAAACTTTCCCGTGAGCTCGATCTTGCCCCCCGCGCGAAACGTAAACACCGACACGGTGCGGTCCATCGCCGCGACGGCGACGCGCTTATTCCGCCCGGGCCAATCCGTCAGGTCCTTGATCGCGGTGATCCAGGGCGGGGTCTTCCCGGCGGTCTCCGCGTCGCGGTTTCTCACCGTGGCGGCGTGCGAGAAGTCCTCGGCGTGCCAAAGCATCCAGGTCCCGTCTCTGCTCCCGGTGGCCACCTTGTCGAGGGACGGGACGAACTCGACGCACGTGATGACGTCGGCGTGCGACGCCGCGGAGGAGCCGCCGCGGGACGCGAGGTCGTCCTCGTCCAGGTCGAGGTGCGTCGGCGAATCGGCGTACGCGGACGTGACCGCGCGGTCGTCGTCGTCGCTCGGCGCGGGGGCGCGCATGAGGAACATGAAGTTGGTGAACTCGTCCCAGTCCACGCTGCCGTTGCCGTCGGCGTCGATCTTCATGAAGAGCTGCCGGAGCTGCGTCTCCGTGAGCGAGCCGCCGCCCAGGACGTCCGCGAAGTGCTGGATGAACTCGTCGAGCTCGATGCCGTCGTTCCCGTCCTCGTCCGCGGCGTCGAACTTCTTCTTCATCTCGTGAAGCGCGTCGAGGTTGAGCTGGTCCTCCACGGAAGAGGCCATCTCGGCTTGACTCTCGTTCGGGGGGCGCCCGATTTAGGCACGCCGACTTCCGACTTCCGAGCCGAGGAGGACCGAGGGACGAACCGGCGACGCTCGAACGCGCGCCGGGAATCGGCCGACGAGGACGACGCGAGGGCGAAGACAGCGAGGGCACGCGCGGGGCCGAAGACGACGAGGGCGCCCACGACCCCGTCCGCGCCGCCCGGCGCGACGTCGAGTGCGGCCTCTTCCGACACACGAGGCGAGTCTTCATCAGTCGTGGTTCAACGCGGCTCGCGCGATTTCGTCCCGCCGGCGTCACAAGTGGGCCTGGCCAAGTCATCACCACGATCGGGCTATCCGGAAAGCCACCCCCCCCCCCCTCCGGGTGCACACCGGCGCGCGCGCGGCGCTCGCGTTCGCTCATGAGCGCGCTCTCCTCGGGTCTTCTCGCGAATCGAGTCGCGTCGCACGCTCTCCCCCTCGGTCGCGTCCGCGCCTCGTCGCGCCGCGCTTCCACCCGCGCGGCGAAGGAGATGTCCCCCCTGGTGATGCCCGTCGCCGAGGACGCGTCGTCCGCCGCGCCCGTGTCTCTGGTCGAGCTCCTCTCCTCGTGCGTGGACGCGGCGCGGAAGGGCTGCGCGGAGATCCGCGCCGTGCAGCTCCGCAGGCGCACCTCCGGCGGCGAGCTCGCGAGCACGCGCAAGGACGCGGACGACCCTCGCTCCGCCCTGACCGAGGCGGACACCGCCGCGCAGCTCGCGATCGTGAACGCGCTCCGCACCCAGTGGCCCGGTCTCCGCATCGTCGGCGAGGAGGAAGAGGACCCGAACCCCGCCCCGGGCGCGCCGCTCCGCCTCGACCTGTGCGACGACGTCGTCCGCGGCCCCGACGCCGCCTCACACGCGGGGTTAGCGGACTGGACCGAACCCCTCGACGCGCTGACCGTGTTCGTGGACCCCGTGGACGGCACGCGGGAGTTTGTCGAGGGACGGCTCGACGCCGTGCAGTGCCTCGTCGGCGTGGCGTGCCGCGGCCGAGCCGTCGCGGGTGCCATCGGGCTCCCGTTCCAGAGGACCGCCGACGAGTCGTCCGACGACGACGCGATCGACGCGGTGGACGCGACGGAGGCGACGGTGGTGTGGGGCCTCGCCGCGCCCGGCGCGAAGTCGGGCGCCCTCGGCGCGTGCGGCGAACGATTCCCCCCCGCGAGGCTCGCGCCCGAAACCGCCCTCGGCGCGGTGTGCGTCACGGGCGACTCCACGAACGCGAGCCTCGCCGCGGCGAAGCGATGCGCGGACGCGGCGGGGTACGCGACGATCGGCGGCGCCGGGAACAAAATCCTCGCCGTCGCGGAGGGGCGCGCGGAAGTGGCGCTCATGCACTTTGGGACGTCACTCTGGGACACGTGCGCGCCGGAAGCGGTCCTCCGCGCGGCGGGCGGGCGGTGCACCGACCTCTTCGGCGCGCCGCTCGTGCACGACCCCGAGCGGCCGGGCGGGGGGCTCATCAACGACCTCGGCGTCTTGGCGACCGGACGCGACCTCGCCGCGAGGGATGTCCGGGCCCCGGGGAGGGACCACGACGCGCTCGCCGCGGCGATGCGCGGCGACGACGAGTTGCGCGCCGCGCTCCTGACCAAGTACGCCGGGGAGGCGAACCCCGCGAACCGGAGGGAGACGAACGGCGAGGCGTTCGACGTGGCGCGGTGCCTGGACGGCGCGCCGCTCGAGGCGTCGTGGGTGGGCGCGAGGGTCTCCGAGGCGCTGAAGGGCGGCGCGAACGGCTCGGTGCTCGCGGCGTACGCCGCGCCGGAATCGTCGGCGATTCGCGGCTTGATGTCGGACGCGTGCCGGCTCGAGCTCGCGTGGCGGCCGAGCGACGACGGCGAGTGCGCGGGCATGCCGGACACGGTGTTCTACAAGAAGGTCGCCCTGGGCGACCTGGAGTACGCGCGCACGAAGGCGAAGACGCAGCCGATGAAGATCGCGCGGGACGTGAAATCGGCGGCGGTGGAGGCGGCGTTTTTAGCCGCCGCGCCCGTCGCCGCCGCCTTGGCCGACGCGGGCGTGCGCGTGCCGCGGTGCTTCGCCGCGGACCTGCGCCCGAGCGCGGACGCACCGATCGAGTCCAAGTTCGCGCTGCTCCTGGAGGACTACGCCCCGGCGCAGGGGTGGCGCCAGGAGCGGCTCTTATCGCCGTCGCAGGCCAGGGCGACGCTCTCGGCGCTCGCGAGGATGCACGCGTTGTTCACACCGGCGGCGATTCGACGACGCGCCGAGACGGCGAACGTCGCTTTCGACGAGGAGCCCCTCTACGCCGCCGTCGAGGCGGCGGTGTGGCCCGCGGGGGCGTACTGGCAGCCCGCGATGCAGCCGGCGAGCCAGATGACGGAGCTCGCGGCGACGTGGGAGGGGACGCACGCGCCGCGGTTCGCGGAGCTCTTCGACGCGCGGCTGGCGGCGCTCGGCGTCGACCACGCGACGCTCGGCGCGCGCCTGCAGGCGGCGGCTCCCGAGGTCGGCGCGGAGTCGCACCCGTTCGGCCTCGACGCGTCGTCCGGGGCGGAGCTGAGGGGGAAGGCGGCGAAGTGGCGCACGTTGATCCACGGCGACGCCAAGGCGGCGAACGTGTTCCTCCGCGAGGCGCGCGACGCGGCGGAGGGGTGGGAGGTGGGACTCATCGACTTCCAGTGGATGGGGTTCGGGCTCGGCGCGGTGGACGCCGCGCACGTCGTCGCCGCCTCCGTCGACCCGGAGACTCTGGGGTTCGGCGACGCGGCCGGCGACGCGTTCTGCGACCCCGACGCGGTGCCGGCGCTGTTGGATCACTACCACCGCGAGCTGTGCGTCGCGCTCGCGGCGAACGGCGCGGCGGCGTCGGCGGAGGAGGCGGCGAACGAGTGGACGCGCGAGGAGGTGCAGGAACAGTACGAAGCCGCCGTCCTGGACCTGTGCCGCGTCGTGTTCGGGTACCAGTGGGTCAGGGTCAAGGCGTCGCCGGAGTCGATCCTGGCGAACGCCGAGTCCATGAACAAAAACTCGTACAACAAGTCCATCGACAACGCGCTGTGGCTCGTGCGCGAGTGCGACGCCTTGCTCAAGCGCCGCGAGGCGAGGAGGGGGTAAACGAAAGAGGGAACGCGCGGCGTAGACTAAAAAATATGGTAAATGTCACGCGTCCTACCCCCGCGATCATCTTTCCTTATCATCGCTCGCCCCGGTCGCGGCGCGATTCTTCGCGCGGCTGAGCAGGTCCGCGAACGCGAGCCGTTTCGGCCCGGTCCTCTTGGCCGCTTTGGGCCTCGCCGCCGCCGCCTCCTCCGCCGCCTTGACGGCTCTCGCGCGCCCGCCGTCGCCCGCGAGCTGCGCCACCGCGGCGACGGCGTCGCTTCGGTCGGCCACCGCGGCTTTCAGCAAAAAGTCGCTCGTCTCCGCGCGCGCGTCCGTCCACCCGACCGCCGCGAGCGTCGCGGGCGGCTCCGCGGCGGAGTACTTCACGAGCTCGGCGAGTTCGTCCCTCGAGAACGTCCCCCGCGTCTCCGCCTTCTCCCCCTCTCCCGCGACGCCCGCCGCCTTCGCCTCCCGGCGCTTCAGGAGCTGCCGCTGAAACACCTTCTCCTCGATCGTCCCGGCGGCGAGGAGCCTGTATATCGTCACCGGTCGCGTCTGCCCGTCGCGCCACACGCGCGCCATCGCCTGGTGGTCGTGCGCCGGGTTCCAGCTCGTGTCGAAGAGCACCAGTCGACTCGCGCCGACGAGGGTGAGCCCCGCGCCGCCGGCGACGCACGACAGCAACATGACCCGCCCGCCGCGACCGGCGTTGAATTCGCGAACCAACCCCGAACGAACCTCCGGGGGCGTCCGCCCGTCCAGCCTGTCCGTCGCGAGGCCGAGAGACGCGCACAGCGCCCCGGCCGAGTCCAGCGCGGCGGAGAAGGAGGAGACGACCACCGCGCGCTCGCCGCCCGCGTCCGTCGCGCGAGACGCCAGCGCGAGTAATATCGCGCGCAGCGCCGCGAGCTTCCCGGACCCCGCGACGCCGCCGGCGAACCCCGCGGGGACGCGCGACGCGAGCGACGCGCGGAGTGCATCCACGGCGCCGCTCCGGCCGCGCGCGGCCGCTCGAGCCTCCTCCTCCTCCTCCTGATCCTCCTCGCCGTCGCTGCGACCCTCAGACGCGGAATCGCCCCAGGGGTCGTCGTCCTCGACGCGCGCTCTCTTGCGCGCGTTCATCGCCGCCTCCTTCTTCTTCCGCCGCCGCGTCTCCTCCGCGTCTCTTCCTGCCCGCGCGCGCCCGAGCGCTTGGTCGACGGAGTTCGCGAGCTGGCGCAGGAGCCCGATCGCGCAGAGCGCGTTCGCGTTACCGCCGCCCCCCCCCGCGGGCGCTTCGGTCCACGAGCGAACCGCCGCCGCGCCTTCCTCGTACAGCGCTCTCTGCGTCTCGGAGAGGCGGCAGAAGACCACCGTCTCCGTCTTCGCCGGGAGGTGCGCGGCGTTGATGCTCGACTCGCGGCGCAGGACCCGGTCCGCGGTGAGCGCCGCGAGCGCCGCCGCGGCCTGTTCGCCCGCGCGAACGTCCGCGGGCGTCGCCCCGGGCTCCCCCGCGCGGCGCACGGGCGCGGTGAACTCGCTATGGAACTCCGCCGCGTCGCCGAGCAAACCCGGGCACGCGAAATCCATCACCGCCGCGTACTCGTCGAGGTCGTTCTGCACGGGCGTCCCGGTCAGCAGCACGCGCATCGGCGCGTCCACCAGCTTGAGCGCCTCGAGCGTCTACGACCCGTCCCGCGCGTTTCGAAGCCTGTGCGCCTCGTCGCACACGAGCAGCTCGGGCGCCGCCGCCGCGGCGAGCGGCGCCAGCCTCCGAAGCGTCTCGTACGACGTCACGAGAATCGGCCACCGGTCGAACGCGCTCTTACTCTCCAGGTGCGAGGGCGCGTTCGCCCACCGCTCGTACGCCGCCACCGCCCTCTCGGTGCCCCCGCCCTCCGCGAGCGCCGCCTGCGCCCGCACGCCGCCGAGCCACTTGTTCGTCTCCGCGCCCCACGACCCGACGAGCGACGCGGGGCACACGAGCAACGCGCGCCGCGCCGTCGGCACCCCGCGCGGGCCCTGGCGAAGCATCGTCCACACCAGCGCGAGAGATTGGAGGGACTTACCGAGACCCATGTCGTCCGCCAGGAGGCACCCGGAGAGCGCGCGAGAAGAGAGGGCTTTTTCGTCGCCCCGGGCCCGGGCCCGAGGGGGGGAGAGGCCGTGAAGTGCGCGCCACATCCAGCGCACGCCCTCGCGCTGGTGCGGCCGGAGCTTCTTCGCCAGGAAAGGGTCGACGACGACCGCCACGCCGGGGTGGTCGTCGCGGGGGGGGAGCGTCTCCGCCTCCGCGGCGGTGCACAGGACGAGAGCCCCGGGCGCGTCCGGGTCGTGCAGCGGCCTGCGCGGTTCGAATCGAAAGCGGGGGGAGGATGGGCGGAGGCGGGGGTTGGCGATTTGAAGCGGATCGGGAACGGGGAGCGGGGCTGGGGGCGCGGCGACGGACGCCGAAGGCGCGGGATCGGCGCAGCGTCGCGATGACGCACCTCGTGATGATCTTCTTCTTCGCCGCCGCGGGCGGGGGGAGCGTTGGCGTCTCCTCCGGCGTCGCGGGCACCACCTCCCCGGCGCCCGGGGACCCCCCGAAGGCTTGGGCACCCTCCGAGACCGGGGTGGTCATCACCCCAGCGGGGGATCGCCACGAACCCGCGGGGGACGCGAGACCTTCCGCGCGGGCGCGAGGTGGGGTCATCATCGCGCGCGCACCCGACTCCGAGGACGCCCCCGCCGGGTGCATCTTCGCGCCGCCGCGCGCGGACCACTGCCAAGACGAGAAGTAGGCACTCGCGCCAGCAGTTTGGTTTTTTTTTTCTTTTTTTTTCTGACCGAAGAAGCTCTCCGCCGATTTCATCACCAGGCATTTTCATCACCGAGAAAATTAGACCCTCGTTCAGGGTTCACTCAAACTATCACAATGTGAACCCTGAACAAGGGTCTAATTTTCTCGGTGATGAAAATGCCTGGTGATGAAATCGAATTCTGCCCTCCGCCGGGGCTGCCGGCGTCGACGATCCGACGCGGGTCTGAGTCACGACTGAAATCACGGCGGCGACAGCTTCCACCGGACAACAGGCGTTTTTCTCGGTCAAGACAATGAAGCGAACACACCAACTCCGTCGTAGAAGCGCGTCGTTGCTTTGGAGGACGGCGGCAGTGTCCTCGGCGCACTGGTCATCATGCCGTGGTCTCCCCTAGATGCGGCGCAACGCAGACGCGCACGGTGCAAACTTGAGGATGACGCAGTCGCTGCGACGCCTCTCGGCCAGTTCCTCGAGATCAGATCGCACGTCGACATCTTCCACGAATACGTTTTTCCGCGCCTCGACAACAAGGACTTGCGCAACTTAGCCTCACTCGGCAGCGTGTTTCGGACGTTGATCTCTACATGTACGTCGTCACGCGCTCTTCGGATCAAGACGAAGAAGGATGGTCTAATTTATGACCACAGGAAGGTCAGGGAGGTGTCCTTTTTTGCTGAGCACGTCTCGATGTTGCACGGGTCGTTCTCCTGCGACAAGTGCAGGAACACCAAGAAGAAGAAGAAACACTCGTACAGAACGCTGGAGGACCTCGACCACCATGCGCGGAGTATCGCCGATACGAAAGGTGCGCGGAACAGGTGGCACCATAAGGATATGCGTAATATGTTCGATGCCATAATACGATGATGCAGTTATGATCACGAATCCTCGATAGATGGCGTCGAGACGGTGGGAGATCTTGGGCGAGTGCTCGAACCCTCCGCGTGGTTTACGAATCCTGAACAGCGGAGACGCCACGCGCGCGACGCGCGATACGTTTTGTCTATGACCCCCCCCCACGCGCTAGCTCAGACGGCTTCCAAGCTCCCCCTCGCTTCCAAGAACGCTTCGATCATCTCCCAACTCCGCCGCGCGGCCGCGTCGTCGTACCCGAACCCCGCGTCTCGATCGCTCGGCGTCACCTTTTCCGGTCGCGTGAATCCGTGCATCGCGCCCTCGAACTCGACCAGGCGGTGCTCGACGCCCGCGTCTCTCAAACCCTCGACGCACGCTCTCACGCGCTCCGGGGGATTGAACGGATCCTCCGTGCCGTGAAGAAGCAGAGCGGTGGCGGCGGGGTGGTCCTCCGAGGTCGAGGGCGAGGCTAAGGAGGGCGGGTGATCCAGCGACCCGTGCACGGAGACGACGCCGCGGAGTTGGCGCGCCGACTTCGCCCTCGCGAGGTCGAGCACGGCTTGCCCCCCGAGGCAGAATCCGACCGCGCACACGCCCAGGGACGCGTCCACCTCCGCCTGCGCCGTCAGCGCGTCGTAGCCCGCGCGCGTTCGCGCCGCGTTCGCGGCGCGGTTTTCGCGCAGAGGGTTCAGTATCGCGTCGCGGCGGGCCTTGTCGAAGACGCACGCTCCCGCGCCGAAGAGATCGAGCGCCAGCGCCGCGTACCCTAACCTCGCCAGGGCGTCGCAGCACGAGTGGATGAACACCTCCTGCGGCCCGATCGCGGTGTGCGCGACGAGGACGCCGGGCAACCCCCCGCCCGCGCGTCTCAGTGCCTCGGGATCCCACGCGAGGTACGCCTCCAGCGCGGTCGCCCCGTCGTTGTAGGGAAAGGTGCGACTCGCGACGGCCGATTCGCCCACCTTCCCCCACGGGAGCTCTTCGAGGGGCACGCCCGCGTCGAAGAGCGGCGAAGTCGACATCGCGCGCGGTCGCGCGACGCCGCGGCGGTGGTCGACGCGAACGGGAACCGAGCCGCGGGTGAGCGAGGGCGCGAACACGACCCGCGCGCCCATCGTGTGGCGAAGCGCGCGAGACGAGCCACTGGACACTTCCGGTGCATCTGGCTGGTCATCTCATCGCTCCACGCAATAATTCATCTCGTCGTTGTTAACAATCAATCGAGTCGAGTCCTTCGCGTCGTCACTCCAACCACGTCACCTCCGCGCCCTCCATCACCTTCGGCGCGAGCAAGTCGTCCACGCTCTGCACCAGCCTGAGTTCCCTGCACCCGATCCCGGTTTTCCCGCTCGCCTCCGCCTCCGCCTGCGCGTTCGCCGTCCTCCTCAGCACGCCCTGCAGCGACGCCACCGCCTGTTCCGCCGCGCGCCCGAGCGCGCCCGGGTGTTTCGCGCTCCACGCGAGCAGAAGCGCCGCGCACAGGTCCCCCGTCCCGGTGAAGTAACTCGGAATCCTCGGCACGACGATGCGGAACTTCGACCCGCACCCGCGCTCCTGCGGCTCCGCGGTGCTACCGAGGAGGGTGATGCGGGACGGCCCCGAGGGATCGTCCTCGCCGCTCTCCAGGAGGTCGAGCGACGTGAGCACCGCGCTCGGCGGCCCCGCGTCGTGCAGCGCCGCGCACGCCGCCAGAGCCTCCTCCTCGTTCGTGATCGTCATCCCGGTCAACAGCTCCGCCTCGAACTGGTTCGGGGTGAGGACGGTCGCGAGGGGAACGATCTCCTCGCGGTAAATCTCCACGAGCTCCGCGGGGACGTACAGCTTGCCGTTATCCCCGAGCACGGGGTCGCACACGTACGTCACCTCCGGGTTGAGATGCCGCAGCTTGCGAACGAGCCGCGCGACCGTTCGAAGCATCGACGCGCTGCCGATGTACCCGGTCAGGATGTGCGTGTACCCCTCGAGGAGGCCGTTCTGCTCGAGGCCCTCGACCAGGCTCTGCAGCTGCGCGCCGGTCATGACGTCGCCCTTCCAACTGCCGTAGCCCGTGTGATTGCTGAACTGCACGCTCAGGATGGGGTCCACGTCGAAGCCGTGGAGCTGCAGAGGGAACACCGCGCACTTGTTCCCGACGTACCCGCTCACGACGTGCGACTGAATCGTCAAGCACCGACCCGCGGAGGAGGTCGTGTTCATCGCGCTCGCGGACGCGGCGACGCGAAGCGTCTCGACGCGGCGCTGGATTCGGGGGCGAGGGTTGAGGATTCGCGAGTGGGTCGTGGACGCTCGCGCGCGCGCGACGCCCCGGGCGGGGAGAATCGTCGCGCGCCCGAGCGGCGCGAGCGACCGCGTCGTCGCGGTGGGGATGCGCGAGCGCGGGCACGCGCGCGAGCGTCGATGCGCCGGGGTGCAGTGAAGTACCCTCGAAGGGAGCTCAGAGCTTCTTGAGACTCGGAACGTGACCGCGCGAAGTTTCGGGACGGCGTCGGGGGTCATTCATTATCCAAACAAACCCCAACGCGCGGCGGGGTGTCGTCATGCTCGCGGCGCGTGTGAACGCGCTCGGCGCCGCGGGGGCGCCTCGCCCGGCGCTTCCCTCGCGCCGCGCGTCGAGATCGCCGCGCGCGTCTCGCGCGCACGCGCGACCCGCGCGGGCGGCGTCGTCCCCCGGCGAGGGTGACGTGGGTCCGACGTGGCGGCCTTCCACTTCGTTCGCGGCGCTCCTCGCGGCGCTCCCCGCGGCGCTCGTTTCCGGCGCCGCGCGCGCGCTCGAGGCGGTCGACGACGTGCCGACGATGTACGTCCCCCCCGGGTACGTCCCGAGTCCCCTCGAGGACGGCGACGGCGCGGGGCAGTTCCTCGTCCTGACCGTGTGCGCGATCTGCGGCCTGGTCGGCATGAAGCTCTCCCTGGACAGCGAGCAGGTCAAGTCCGAGGAGGCGCTGGCGGAGAAGGTCAGCAAACAGGTGGCCGCCATGCGCTCGGCGCCGTCGGGCCCGATCCCGGGCGTCCCCGCGACCGCCCTGGACCCCGAACGCAGCCCCGCGGCGTTCGACTCCACCGGTCTGACGCGCGTCGACGGCGCCATCTCCCCCGAGACGGCCGAGGCGCTCCTGGCGGAGGTGAACGCGACGCTCGACCGCGAGTTGGCGCGCGTGGAGAAATCCGGCGGCCTTCCCTCCGACGCGTTCGGGAACGTGTACTGCAAGGGCAACCGCTACGACCTGAAGCTCCCGATGGGCGGCGCGGCGGAGAGAGCGCTGCGCGAGGCGGCGGCGAACATGAAGCCGCTGCTCGCGGGGGCGGCGAGCGGCGAATCCGCGCGGCTGTGCGAGTTCGCCGCGCTCGTCTCCGACCCGGGGTCGAAGAGGCAGCCCGTGCACCCAGACACGAACTACCGCCGCGACCGGTGCGTGGTGACGTCCTTCGTGGCGCTGCAGGACGTCACCGAGGCGATGGGGCCGACGGTGTTCATCCCGGGGAGCCACGTCGCGGCGGCGCACGTCGCGTTTCGGGAAGCCGGCGAGGTGGGGGGCCCGGCGCTGGCGGCGCCCAACGGCGTCGCCACGCTCAACGTCGGGGACGCCACCGTCTTCGACTCGCGGCTGCTCCACTGCGGCGGCGGGAACGAGTCCAACCAGAGACGCGTGCTCTTCTACTTCTCGTTCGAGGTGGCAGGGTCGGAAAACCCGAACGCGGCGGTGTCGTCCATCAGGGACGAGCTCAGGGGGAAAATCGCCCTCGCCGATCTCGTGGGCGCGTAGGCGCGAGTAGTCTATGATATGTATCGTAACGTAGAGCGTCGTCGCCTCGCGATTGGATTGAACACGCGCGCGTTCGTCGCGCGTTCGCCTACTAGTGAGCTACCGCTATCGCGTCGCGTCGCACCGCGCGCCACCGTCAGAGGTCAGAGGTTATCCCACGGCGAGGGCGCCAAGTTCGCGGGTCTCGGCTTCGGCGGCGCGGGCGCGGGGGGAGGCGGCGCGGGCGCGGGCGCGGGCGCGGGCGCGGGCGGCGGCGCCACGCTCGGCGCCGCGTTCGGCGTGAAGGTATTCGCCGCCAGTCCGCCGAAGAACGCCCCCGCGTCGCCCGCCGCCGTGAACGACGCGCCTTGCG
>MDSW01116251.1_pt1 | contig 13860 bp, 9 predicted proteins | sample 811171 | NCBI WGS metagenome assembly MDSW01 (sample SAMN05326641, study PRJNA326480) | marine metagenome | isolation source: seawater | place: Atlantic Ocean: North West | collected 2012 | reverse complement strand
TCCGACGGCGACCGACCGATTCGTCCCGACGACCCCACGCGCGCGGTTCGCGACTCGTCGAGTCCCCGACGGGACGAACGCGCCGACGCGCGACCGGTCGCGCGCGGCAGACGCGGACGCGACGGCGCGCGACGACCGGACGCGCGGACGCGACGCGCGAGGGACGGACGGACGCGCGAACGCGACGCGCGTGAAAACGCGCCGCGCGCGCGGTGCGATCGACGCGACGCCGGCGCGGTGAAATCGAACGCCGGTGAAATCAATCGACGTTTCTTTGTTCCCCCGCGATGGTGGCGGTGTTCGTCCTGGGCGCGGCGACGCTGGGGACGGTGGTGATCAACGTGAAGCGAAACGCGATGAAAAAGATGTCGGGATCGATGTTTGAGGACGAAGCGCGACGCGCGGCGGCGGCGAAGGAACGCGTGGATGGGATCGCGAAATTGCTGGAGGAGGTGAACGCGAAGGCGAACGCGGCGGAGGAGAAGCTGGAGGCGGCGATGCGGGAGAAGAACGCGATCGAACGCGTGCTCGAGGAGATGGAGAGAACGAAGGCGAATATGAAGGTTGAGAACATGGAGTTGAGAGATTCGGTGACGGTGTTGAAGAATGATTTGAACAACGCCACGGAACGACATCAATTGGTGGTGCGAAAATGGCGCGACGAGTTGGTGACGTATCGGGAGAAGAGTCCGCAAGATTTCTTGGCCGAAGTCATCGGGTTAGTGAGTGATATGGATAACGAAGTGACGATTGAGGTCATTCCTCCCGAAGCTCCGAGAGCGGCGAAGGTGCACGAAGAAGTTCGCTTGGAGGAGTGCGAGTGGGAATACAATCCGCGCCTCGCCGTGGCGGATTCGACGCGCTTGTTGATGCTCGCCAACAGTGGACGTGTAGTCAAAAAGACTCGCGAGGAGAAGGTGAAGAAGGTGACGGGCGTCAAACCCGTCGCCTCGCCTCACAGAGCGACGACGCCCACGCGCGCGGCGCTCGGCAAGCTCACCAACACCGGCGTGCAACGCGCTCAAGGCGTCGCTCACAAGGCGGCTCGCTTGGTGCAAGCCAACCACGTGGCGAATACCCCGCCGCCGAAGGTTGCCACGTCCGATCGTTCGATAGAGTTTGGCGAGTGCTTACTTTTCGAAAAGCAACTCAAGTCGCCCGTGCGTGCGCCCAAGATTGGCGGCGGGCGAGCGGGCGTCATCGGCGGTTTTGAAGCCGAAGACGTCATGCCGATGCCGTCGAGTCCGGCCACCATCATGGATATCGCCATCCGTCGATAAATCGTCGCATGTTTCGCGTTTTCAATGTATTTTCAATTAAACGGACACTCGCTAAGTAAGTAAACGCATCATTTCCTACGCGGTCACGCCTTCAGCTTCAACCTTCACCTTTTTCTGCGCGCTCCCGTCGGCTTCGGCTTCGGCTTCGACGTCTCGCTTCTTGTCGCCTCTGTCCTGAGCCTCTTTCTCGATGAGAGAAATTAAAGTCTCCACGCGGCGACCGAGCTCTTTTGGCGTTCTGCTTTTGATGAACCAATCGAATCGGAATTGCCAGTGCTGGCGAATCTGCGCCTTGAGCTCGTCCCAATTCCCAAAGCCAACTTCGGGGATGGAGCACAACAAGAACCTATCCTCCTCTTCGGTGAACGATTTGAATTTGTTCGGACCATACGTCAACTTGAGCTCGCGCCACGGATTCTTGTACTTGGCGATCTTTTCTCGTACAGCCTTCAGCATGTCGTGTTGACGCTGAATCTTTTGTTCACCCTTTTCGATGTTGCTGATGATGCGCGGATGATCGGCAATCTCTTCGTAACGTTTCCAGAATACGGCGGCGTAATCCTTGACCTCTTTGAGAGTCTTTCCTTCCATCTCACTCGCAATAGACTCCACGTCTTCGCGCCCGTACTTCTCGCTGAGTCGGCAGAAGGCTTGGAAGTCTCGGCGAGACCATTCTGTGAAACCTTGAGAGAGGAGCGATTCTTGCTCAGCCTTTTCTTCCTCCGTGATCGCCGGAGGCGCGTTGGGATCGTCTTCCTCCGCTTCAGTGGGCGCCTCCTCATCTTGCGCAGCTTTAGCTTCCTCCTTCTTCTTGTCTTTCTGCCATTCGTACGTCTTGCGTCTAACATCCTTGTCGTAAATTTCTTGAATTCGCGCGGTGTTGTAAAACTGGAAGTCGTGCATTTGCTGCAGCTTGGCAATCTTCGGTCCCATTGGCTTGGATGGGCGAGCCGCTTGCGCCATGGCGCTGCGATAGTAATCAGACTCGTTGTAGTTCTTCTTACGTTCGCGTTTGGGAGGATCGATCCAGTTGCTGCTGATGATGGTCTTCATGTCAATGCCCTCTGGCAACGCGGCGACGTTTTTGTCGTCTTCGTCCTCGAATTCGTAAAGCGAGTTCTCGGCACCCATAGAGAACTGAATGGCCTTCTCCGTGAAACCTTGCATTTTGCTATTGAGTGCTTTGGTTTCTTCTTCCCCGCGAGCCATGATGGCGTCGACATCTTCGTCCGTGATCGACGTCGTCGACGAGTCGAAAATCTTCTCGGCGCCAAAGCGAACCATCGCCAAGAGTTCATCCTTGCCGAGGTTCTTCTTGTTCTCTTGCAATCGTCCTTGTTGAATGACGAGAGCATCGAGCGCAAGTTTCTTGTACGCTTTCTCGATCACCTTCTCCTCGACGCTACCGTCGGTGCAAAAGCGGAACACTTGTACCTCCTTCTTTTGACCGATGCGGTGCGCTCGATCCATCGCCTGAAGATCCATTTGCGGGTTCCAGTCGCTGTCGTAGATGATGACGGTGTCCGCAGTGGCGAGGTTAATACCTAAACCACCCGCCCGCGTGGAAAGCAAGAAACAGAACTTCTCCGAACCTTCCTTGTTGAAGGCGTCAATGTGGTCTTCGCGGACGGCGCCATCCGTGCTCCCGTCGATGCGACAATATTGGTAGTTTCTGTACATCAAGTAATCTTCCAAGATGTCGAGCAAACGAGTCATCTGAGAGAAGATCAGCACACGACTGCCGCGTTGCATGAGACGAGGCAAAAGCTTGTCCAAAAGCGCGAGCTTACCCGAGCTCTCGATGAGGTGATCCCCGGTGATGTACGGCGGACCCGGTTCGGCACCTTGGAACAAGTACGGATGGTTGCAGCACTTGCGAAGCTGCATGACGATATTCAAAAGCCGAGATCTATCCGCGCCACTGTTAACAATGTCGATGTCCTTTTGCAAGATGCGCTTGTAAAACGTTTTTTGCATCTCAGTCATGCCAATCTTGAGAATTGTCTCCTTCTTCGGCGGGAGGCTGGTTTCGACCTCCGTCTTCAATCGACGCAACAAGAAGGGGCGTAAAACCTTGTGAAGCTGAGACACGACGGCACCGGAACCACCCTCACCGTCTTCAACGTTCGCAAACCACTCATCGAACTGACCGGCGTTACCGAACACTTCGGGGAGCAAAAAGTTGAGCAAAGCCCAGAGCTCGTGAAGGTTGTTTTGAAGCGGCGTCCCGGTGATCAACATGCGGTTGTTCGCCGAAAACGTTCTTAGGACGATGGAAAGACGAGAATTTTCATTCTTCAAGCGGTGCGCTTCGTCGATGATGATGTAACGCCAGTGAAACTTCTTCAACGCAGTCTTCTCCTTGATGACCATTTCGTAAGACGTCACGCACACGTCGAAACCGCCCGGCACCAAAAACTTGGCCTTTTGCGCCTCGCGCTCTTCGGCGTTTCCGTGAAACTTGAACGTGCGAATCATCGGACACCAACGCTTAAACTCGTTCATCCAGTTACCGAGCGTGGATTTCGGCACGACAACCATGTGCGGTCCGGTAACACCCCGGTATTCGGCGAGGTAACCGAGAAGAGAAATCGTCTGCAACGTCTTCCCGAGACCCATCTCGTCCGCCAAGATGCCGTTGATGCCGTGATCGAACAATCGAATCATCCAGTTCAAACCCGCAATTTGGTACTCTCGCATCTTGCCAAACTTAATGCACGTCGGTTGAGACGTCAAACGCACCGCTTGGTAATCCTCAGCGTGTTCCACGAGCTCGGCGTCCTCCGACTCCTCCGCCGCGTGGCTCTTGTTGCGCCCGCGCTTGCCCTTGTTCGCCGCCTCGTTCGCCGCCTTCGTCCCCGACAAAAAGTGCGCGAAGACCTCGGTTTGCGCCAACAAAAACTTCCACTTCCCCGCCTTATTATCTCCCGCAATCTTCTTGTTCTGATCCTCTCGCACGCGTTCGAGCTCCATCGTCTGTTGCCGCTTCAACTCTCGCAGCCGCTCGCGCTCCGCCTTGGCCACCTCCTTCACCGGCGATTTCACCCCCTGCGTCGCGAATCGCGCGCGCGTCCTCGTCAGTCTTCGCTCTCACCCATATTTTCTTCCCGCGCCCGCTCGCCCTCGATCGCCCATCCCTCGATCGTCCTCGTCGTCGCTCGCGCGCGTTCGAACGGGTCAACCGCGCGCGCGTCGTCGCCGCGGATCTCCACGATCTCGATCCCTCCCCATCCTCTTCTCTTCCCGCGTTCCCATCGCGCGCCGCGTCGTAATCCGCGTCGCTGTCGTACGCACCGCATCCCCAGCCGCGTCGTAATCCGCATCGCTGTCGTACGACCGCTCGCTCGCGTCGCCGTCGTCGTCGCTCGCGTCGCTCGGCGCGTCCTCGAACGCGATGGCGTCCTCGGGGTCGACGTGTTCGTCCACCGCGTCGCCGGGCGCCGCGCCGTGCGTCGCGGACGTCATCGCGCGCGAGACGCTCGAGATCGATCGGTCGCTCGGCGCGTCGCGCGGGCGTCTGCGCGCGCGCGTCGCGACGCGATCGACGCGACGCGATCGACCGCGCGTGGTCCGTGTGTGCGACTGGTCCGTGTGTGCGACTAGTCCGTGTGTGCGACTGGTCCGCGCGCGAGGCCACCGCGTGACGCCGTGCGTCGTATTTAAGGTGACGTTTGCGCCGTGTGATAAAAAACGGCCGCGTCCGCGCGCGACCGGTCGCGCGGGCGACGCGCGGGGCGACGCGCGACGGCGACGCGCGACGGCGACGCGCGCGATGACGACGACGGCGACGACGACGACGGCGACGGCGGCGGCGACGGCGACGCGTCGCGTCGCGCGCGCGCGAACGGCGACGCGCGTCGTCGTCGGCGGGCGCGACCGACGGTTGGGCGCGACGCGCGCGACGGCGACGGCGCGCGCGACGGCGACGGCGCGCGCGACGGCGCGCGACGGACGCGAGATCGCGGACGTCGCGCGCGAGGCGGCGACGCAGGCGCTGAGCGGGATCACGGTGTCGCTGGCGATGGTGCCGGAATCGCTGGCGTTCACGTTCGTCGCGGGGACGACGCCGATCGTCGGCTTGCACGCGGCGGCGCTGATGGGGCTGTGCACGGCGGCGCTGGGCGCGCAGCCGGGGGTGATCTCGGGCGCGGCGGGAGCGACGGCGGTGGTGATCGCGCCGCTCGTGGCGTCGCACGGGGTGGAGTACTTGTTCGCGTGCGTGGCGCTCGCGGGCGCGGCGCAGGCGGCGTGCGGCGCGCTGCGGTTGGGGAAATTCATCAGGCTCGTGCCGCAGCCGTGCATGATCGGATTCGTCAATGGATTGGCGATCGTGATCGGGAAGTCGCAGCTGGAGACGTTCGTCGGGCTGACGGGGACGACGCTCGCGACGACGATCGGGCTCACGGCGTTTACGATGGCGCTCATCAAACTGCTGCCGAGGGCGTCGTTCGCGCCCAAGGGTGTTCCGGCGCCGTTGTTGGCCATCGCGTCGTGCGCGACGCTGACGAATGTGATGAAAATCGCGACGAAGACGGTGGGCGACGTCGCGCCCGTGAGCGGGGCGTTGCCGTCGTTTCACATTCCAAACGTTCCGGCGAGCTTGGAAACGCTCGCCGTCATCGCGCCTTACGCGTTATCCGTCGCCGCGGTGGGCTTGATCGAGACCTTGCTCACCCAACAACTCGTAGATGACATCACCGAGCGACGGACGGCGACGCACACCGAGTGCATCGCGCAAGGCGTTGGAAATATGGTGAACGGCGCGTTCGGGGCGATGGGCGGGTGCGCCATGATCGGGCAGTCGATGATCAACGTCAATTCCGGTGGTCGCACGCGCGTGGCCGGGATCACGTGCGCGCTCGCGATTTTAAGTTACGTCACCTTTGGCGCTTCGTTCATCGAACGCATTCCCATGGCCGCTTTAACGGGGACGATGTTATGCTTGGTTTTCGATATTTTCGATTGGACGTCGTTTTCGCGAGTGAAAAAGATTCCCAAGACCGACGCCGTCGTTTTGCTGCTCGTCACCGGCGTCACAGTGGTGACAAACTTGGCGGTCGCCGTGTTCGCTGGCGTCGTCTTGTCCGCGCTCGGTTTCGCTTGGAAATCTTCTCAGCGCATCGACGTCGTGCGCTCGCGAACGAGTTCCTCCGAGACGCTGTGCGAGTTGTACGGACCGCTCTTTTTCGGTTCGGTGCAAAGCTTCGCGGACAAGCTCGATCCGCGCGACGAGGAACTCGATCGAGTGGTGCTAGACTTCGCCCATAGCAAAGTGTGGGATTCTTCTGCGCTCGTCGCCATCGATGAGTTGGCGGAAAAGTACCGAAACTGCGGTAAGACGCTCACGCTCCGTCACTTGTCGCCGGATTGCGCAAAATTGCTGAAGAAGGGAGGCGACTTGGTCGAAGTCGACGTCGACACGGATCCCGTGTACGCGGTCGCGGCGAATTTGGACGCAGAGACGCTGTCCGCCGTCACGAAGACGTTGGGTGGACGGAAAGGACTTTCGCTGGCGGAGGAAAATGCGTTGAAGCGACAGTATTTGCGTTGATGATCTTGCCTATCTATTGTACATCTAAGTTTTGAGTTTCTCTTTCTTTTGTCTATCTTGAATCCGAGCTGGATCGTTTCGTTTTTTCGTGCTAAATCTTCCCACGCCGTCTTCGTAGTGGTGCCTGTCACTCTTCACAATCTGCACCACGTCCTCGTCTTCCAAGTCGTGCTTGAGTCCGACGCGTTGGCCGTAGTGCTTCGGCGACGTGCCCCAGACCAAGGCGTACTTGAGCTGCCGAGGCAAATCCGCGTGAAGCTGCGCGCAGAAGTGTTTGACCGCGATGCCACCGCGAGAATCACTCAGAACGACCGGCTCCTCGAAATCGGGCTTCGTCCCCATCTTTTTCGTGTACACGCGCACCAATCCCATGGCGTCCCACACGCGCTTCAGCAAGTAGTCCATCCCAAGATTCATGTAGCACGAGATGCAGACGGAATCTGGTCGTCGCGAAAGTGTGTTCACTTCCTCGATCGTCAACGCGTCCACCTTGTTGTACACGTACAAACAGCGCACGTACTTTCTATTCCCTTCCAAGACGTCGATGAGTTGGTCGACGTCGCAGTCCTCTCGAAACAGCACTTCGGCGTGGTGTATCTTGTACTCTTGCAACACCCGAATCACCGTCTTTTCGTCAATTTTCGTCAGCCCGCCAGGAACGGTGGAATTCAGCTGCACTCCACCCGCCTTTTTCTTCTTCCAGTAAATCCCCGGCGGCTTTTTATTCAACCGCAATCCGACGGCTTCGAGCTCGCGCGTGAGAATGTCCTTGTGCGCGTATCGCGAATTCGCCGCCTCCGACTTGCACGCATCCAGCACCATGAGAATCAAATCCGACGACTTGGCCACCGCGATAACTTGTCGTCCGCGTCCCTTACCCTCGCTCGCGCCTTCTATGATTCCAGGTAAATCCAGAAGCTGTATCTTCGCGTCGTTGTAGTGAATCACGCCGGGTATGCACGTCAGCGTGGTGAACTCGTACGCCGCCGCTTCGCTCTCCGTGCCCGTCAATTGGCTCAACAGCGTCGATTTCCCGACGGATGGAAATCCAATCAGCGCCACGCGCCCGTGCCCGTATTTCACGACGTCGAAACCTTCGCCCGGGCCGCTTCCGGCCGCTTTCGGCGGGTTCAAGAGCTCCGACCGAAGCTTGCACAGGCGCGCCTTGAGCGCGCCCAGGTGCGAACTCGTGGCTTTATTCTTCTGCGTGCGCGACATCTCGAGCTCGATGTCCTTGATTCGCTCCAAGATACCCATGGTGCGAGAGGTTCAAGGGGGAGACGCGGCGAACGCGCTCGCGCCGCGTTGTGGCGAACGCGCGAGCGGGACGAGCGACCGCGACCATCGCGAAACCGCGACGAGCGTACCGATGACGACAGACGGTAATTATTGTACAAGTACACTGAAAACTACTACTATTTCGTGCGCGTCCTCGCTCGCACGGTGCGAGCGCTCGCGCCGCGGATTCGGCGCCTCGCCGTCAGCCGCCGCCGTCCGCCGCTTCCTTCTCGGCGCGCTTCTTCGCCCGCTGTCTCGCCTTCGCCCCCAAGCGCGTCTTCGACCGCACTTTCTTCCGCACTTTTCCATCGCGCACCGCCGCACCGCTATCCCTCTTTTTCCCGCTTCCCTTTTCGTCTCCGCTCGCCCTCGTCCCCGTCGTCTTCGCGAACGCCCAGTCCGCCGGATGCGAGAACCAACAATCCGCCTTCGCGCACGCCGATCCGTACGAGCACGCCGCGATTTTCTTCTCCGCGTGTCCATCCCACGCCTTGGCGTGTTCGATCACGACGTGCTTGCCGTCGAGATAGTTTTTCGGATGCGCGTTGTAACGCAGCACGCACTCGCGCGCCTCTTTGTTTTTGCGAAAGTTGACGAACGCGAAGCCCTTGCACTGGCCCTGGGCGTCTTTGCTCATCCACACGCGCTCGATGGTGCCGGCGTCTTTCAATAACTCGCGAACGCTCGCCTCGGTGGCGGAGCGCGGGAGGTACCTGAGGTACACCTCGGTCCTGTCGACTGCACTTTCGCTCGCCGCCATGGCGAGTCGAACAGTGCGGCGCGGGGGGCCGCGCGCCGACGTTCGCCGATGGTGTTCTAAGTGACTATTACAAACTAATTTACGATCGAACGAGCGTTTGAGGAACGGGTCACGATCCTTTCTCATTCGTCCATGCGCGGCGACGAGACGAAAAAGCCGTCGCTGTCGAAGAGGCGCTCCATCGAGCTCGCGCGCGCGATGTTCAACGTTTCGGCGAAAGCCTCGTCGTCGTACCCTTTGGCGTCGATCGTCATCCCCGTGAACGAGCCGTCGACGCCCGAGAGACTTTGTAAAAACTCCTTCGACGCGCTGTCGAGATGCGGACCCCTGGGCGTGCTGAGCGTCGACGTCAACTCTTCGTTTCGCGCGCGCAACTCTTCGTACTCGGCGCGCAACGCCTCCACCTCCGCGGACAGCGCGTTCACCCTCGTCAACGTCTCCTCGCACGTCTGCTCTAACTCCACCATTCTCCGCATCTTCTTCATCCTCGATTTGGCCGCCGACAACCGATTCGCCTGCATCCTCCTCTCTCTCTTCTCCTCCTCCGTCGTCGTCCCCCCGTTCGCCCCCCTCGGCTCCTCGAGCACCGTGCGCAGCGACGGCTCGTGCGCGTCCGCCTGCGAGTACGACCGCGCCCGCGCGTGATGCGCCGGCGCCCCGATCACCGTCGGCGGCAATCCCTGCCGCGCGCTCGTCTCGCGCCCCTTATCGCTCCCGCCTCGTCCCGCCTCGCGCGCCCACGCGCTCGTCTGCGCGCTCTCCAGGCTCTCGCTCAGCGACCGCTCGTGTCTCGGCGCCCCCCACTCGCGCTCGCCGTTCGCCTCCGCGCGCGGGCTCGCGAGCGGCGATATCTCCGACATCCCTCGCGTTCGTTCGCGCGTTCGTTCGCGCGTTCGTTCGTTCGTTCGTTCGTTCGTTCGTTCGTTCGTTCGTTCGTTCGTTCGCGCCTCTCGACGACACGCGCCCTCGATCCGCGCGACGCCCTCGATCGCGCCCTCGATCGCGCCCTCCCGCTTCCCGCGATCGCGCCGCGCGCGTCGTTCCGACGCGTCTTCCGACGCGCGCGCGCCGACCCAATCCATCCCACGCGCGCGCGCGTTCGAACGAATCCGCCGACGTACTCGGCTAAACCCTAAACCCTAAACGCGCTTTCGTCGAAAAAAAAAATAAAGATGGCGCGCGACGCGCCCGCGATACGCGACGAAACGACGCGATCGGCGCGTCTGTAATATTACGGACGCGCGCACGGCGAACGCGACGACGACGCGAGGATCGACCGACCGAACGAACACACGGACCGTCGCGATCGCGGCGGCGACGGCGGCCCGCGCGATCGATCGGCGAGCGGCGAGCGGCGCGCGGCAGACGACGGCGCGGCGTCGGGCGACGGGCGCGATGTCGCGGTACATGGGGAACTTCGCGCGACCGGAGAACGCGATCAAGCGCGCGGTGCGCGCGACGCGACGACGACGACGCGACGCGGGACGACGACCGACGGGGGACGGGAGAGGGTTTGGATTTGAGATTCGAGCGCGCGGCGACGACGGGAGGGGCGAAGCGAAAGGACGAGGGCGCGCGAAGACTGACGAGACGTCGCATCGATCGGACGCGCGGTGCAGGAGGAGCTGATCAACGTGGGACAGAAGCAGGCGGCGCTGCTGTCGCTGCACGAAATCGTCACCAGTCGGCGAAACAGGCAGTGGACCAAGGTTCTCGAGGAGGTCATGTTCAAGTACGTCGAGCTGTGCGTCGAGCTGAAGAAGGGCAGGCTGTGTAAGGATGGGTTGATGCAATATCGCAACACGTGCTTGCTGGTGAACGTGCAGTCGCTCGAGGAGGTGGTGAAGCGATTTTTGAAGCTCTCGACGGAACGCGCGGAGACGGCGCAGGCGGAGTTCGGCGCTACTCTCGACGCGGACGTCGATCTCGAGGCCGAGTTCACGCCAGAGTCGCTGTTGGCGAAGGCGTATCGACTCGACCACGAGAACGAGGCGACGGAAAAGGAAACGGTGACGCCGTGGTTCAAGTTTTTGTGGGAAACGTATCGCAACTTGCTCGACATCTTACGCAACAACAACAAGCTCGAGGGTTTGTACGCCATGGTCGTGAAGGACGTGTTCAAGTTTTGCCTCAAGCACAAGCGCACGACCGAATTCAGGCGCGCGTGCGACTTGATGCGAACGCACTTGAACAACATGGTCAAGTACAAGGATATGCGCGACAGACCGGATTTGAGCTTACCCGAGACGCAAAATCTCTACATGGAAGTGCGTTTCGAACAGCTGAAGGCGGCTACGACGCTTGAAATGTGGCAAGAAGCGTTCCGATCGATCGAAGACATTCACGGGTTGATGCTCTTGCTTCGCCGTTCGCCCAAGCCGCAGATGATGGCGTTGTACTTTGCCAAGTTGACGGAAATTTTCTGGATTGGTAAAAATTACCTCCACGCCGCGTACGCGTGGATGAAGCTTTACAGCGTTAGTAAAACGTATAACCGCAGCTTGACCCCTGAAGACGAACGCGCGTTGGCTTCGGGTGTCGTGTTGGCGACGATGTGCATAACGCCGTACACTGAAAAGTCCGTCTTTGGCGACATGGACTCCGATCATCAATTCGATCGCGACTCTCGCATGGCAAGTTTGCTCGGTTACCACATCGATCGTAGTCGCAGCATCAGCGATGTGCTCTCGCGTGAATTGTTGGCGGCCGAGATCAAGCGCAGCGGTTTGTTGGCCAAGGTGGACGACGACGTCAAGCGTTTGTACGCCCTCATGGAGCAAAGCTTTTCCCCGCTCGATCTGTGCAAGAAGGCTGACGTGTTGTTTAACGTGTTACAAGGCACGACAATTGAAGTCAGTGAAGCCTCGCCGGTTTCCTCTTTCGACTTCAACTCGTTCTTACCGAGACTGAGATCGCTCGGCATTATTCGCATGGTGCACCAGCAATCCAAGGTGTTCGAGACGATGAAGATTGATTCTTTGAAATCCTCCGTGCCGTTCATGCCGTATCACGAAGTCGAGCGTATTCTCGTACAAGCGATTCGAAGTGATTACATTTCCGTTCGAATCGACCACGAGACTGGATCGATGAACTTTGTCGGCGATCGCCTCGAGACGGGTTTCGTCAAGACGCACCTCTCTCGCGCCGCTCGTCTTTTGCAAGAAGGCATGAGCAAGCTCGCGCCCAAGACACCCGCCGATGTCGGCGCTCGTGTACTCGGTGCCGAATTGCGCGCCGCCATCGAGGCCGAACACAAGCGTGCGCTGGCGCGCAAGGTGGTCATCGAGCGCCGCAAGGAGGAAGCCGAGCGCGCCGCCGCTGAGCAAGAAAAGGAGGAAGAGGCTAAGCGCGTCGCCGCGCAGCGCAAGCACGAAGAAAACGAGGCCAAGCGCCTCGAACAAGAAGCTCGTGCTCGCGAAGAGAAGAGAATTCGTGCGGAAATGGAGGAAAAAGAGAAACAAGAGGCTCTCGAGTTGCTCGCCGAGCAAGCCAAGCGCGCTGGCAAAAAGGCGCCGATTGTCCTCGAGGAGGGCGTCGTCCTCGACAAGCGAGCCATCATGCAAGATGCTATTCAAGAACAAATCAAGGCGCGTCAAGAGCAAGAACGCAAATTGAACAGTCTCGCTAAACGCATGGATCACGTCGAACGTGCCAAGCGCGAAGAAAGTATCAGTCTCATCGAGAAGGCGTACAAGGAGCGATCGGTGGATGACGAAAAGTACCACGCCGAACAACAAGTCGCGATGGCTGCGAAACATCGCGCCAAGTGGGAGGCGGAGAGCGCAGAAAAGCAGCGTTTGATGCGTATGGAAGGTCCGCGCGCCGAGTTCGCGCGTGGTGTCATGATTCGTCGGGCCGAGCAATTCGCCGCTCAAGAGGAGGAACGCGCGAGAAAGCTCGAGCAAATGAAGAAGCACAAGGAGGCTGAACGCTTGCTCCAAGCGAAAAAAGATTACATCAAGCGTCTCCAAGACATCGAGGCCGCGGTGAAGCACGAAAAGCGCGAAAAGGATCGCATCGCGCAAGCTGAAAGACGTCGTCAACAAGAAGAAGAGGAAGCTGCTAGAAGACAACGCGAACAACCGCCGGCACGCGGCGGCGACGATCGCTGGGGCGCGTTCGCTGGGAGCGCGTTCGGCGAGCGTCGTCGGGTCGACGAAGCCCCAGCGCGACCTCCGTCAGGTGGTAGCCGATGGGAACCGTCAAGAGGTGGTGATCGTTACGAGCCTCGTCGCGACGACGGCCGGGGCGGCGGATTCGGAGATCGCGATCGCGCGCCGTCGAATAGATGGGAGCGAGGCGGCGGCGATCGCCCGCCGTCGAGAAGCGGCGATGACCGCCCGCCGTCGAGAAGTGGCGGTGCTGACGATGGGAAATATCGCCCGCCTCGACGCGACGATGCACCGTCTAGAGGAGGAGGTTGGTAGACACCGCAAACAACATCGCTTCACATTGATTGTAAATCGAGAGCATCGATCGTCACATTTGCCGTCACATCCATTCATTCATCACGCTCGGCGCCGCGTCATGTGCACCGAATCTATATTAATGTTACGCGTCAGCGCTCGCGCGCGCAAAAATTTGAAAATATTCTCCAAGAGCGCTTCACAAACCTCGGCCGACGCCCCGGAGCCGGAGACGCCGAGATACGTAATCGAATACGTCGCGTCTCCGGTCTTTTCCACGTGCTTTTGAAGTCGCCCGATCCCCGACCCCGACGTGCACTTGTAATACGCTCTTGGATACTTCTGCCCACTCAAAAACTTATTTCCGTACTTGCGCCATCGAAACCCATCGTCCAGCCGAGTCGGATCTTCGCTCGTTTTCACCTCGACGATGCGCGCGTCGCCGCGCGCCGTCGCCGTCGTCGCCGTCGCCGTCGTCATCTCGCGCCGCTTCCGCGACGATTTCGCCGTCGACCGCGCCTTCTTCACCCCCCCCCCCCCCCCCCCCCGCGCCCCCCGGCCCCCCCCCCCCCCCCCCCCCCCCCC
>MDSW01125820.1_pt1 | contig 13861 bp, 6 predicted proteins | sample 811171 | NCBI WGS metagenome assembly MDSW01 (sample SAMN05326641, study PRJNA326480) | marine metagenome | isolation source: seawater | place: Atlantic Ocean: North West | collected 2012 | reverse complement strand
GAGGAAGAGGGGGGGGGGGGGCGCGATGGGCGGTCGGACCCACCGCGTGTGACGACAGTCTACGACGACGCCGGCTGCCTGGCAGTCTGCCTCGGCCGAGAAGACGATTTTGCGCCGTCGGCGTCAAAAAGCTTCCCAAACTGCGAACTGCCGAGAAAAAGGAGACCACCCGTGTTATGATACTTTCGTCTTCTCCTCCGCTCTCCTCGACTCTCACATCCCTCGTCACCTGTCCCCCTCCCCCCTCCTCCTCTCCTCGTCCACCTCCATGGCGTCCGCCCTCGCCCCCGTTCCTCCCCATTCCTCAGCCCCCCTCGAAGACGAACCCCCCCCCGCCCCGAACCCGACCCCGCCGGGTCCTCCTCGCCCTCCTCTCTCGCCGCCGCCGCCGCCGGGGTCTCTCCGCCCCCCGCCGCGCCCGTAGCTCGGGCGCCCCCCGCACATCCCCCTGAACCCCCGCGCGTCGAACCGGTGGTGCCTCGGGTCGTCCGGGTACTCCTCGTCCATCATCGGGTCGCCGAGTCGTCTCGTCGTCTCGTCCCCCAACTCGTCCTCCCCGCGGCCCCCCCCCCCGATCACGCACCCGTTGGCGACGAGCGACGCGCGCACGAGCGCGTGCTTCACCCCGAGGCGGTACTCGCGCCCCGCGGCGAGCGCGGCGTGGTACGTCGCCACGCGCACGTCCGATTTCCGCTTGACGAGCGTCTTGGCTCGGCTGTCGATCCTCGCCGGAATCTTCTCCGCGGCGACGAGCCCCGCGACCTCGCGCTCCATTGCCTCCGCGTCGCACCCGAACTTGGTCGCCATGATCCGCAGGTCCAGCTGGCTGTACGGGGCGCAGTACTGAACGACGGCGCGCTCGCGGATGCTGGCCGCCAGCGCGTCGGCGTGGTCGTGGAGGTGCGGGTCGAGCCTCATCGCGGGCCTGAGCGTCTCGACGCGCTCGAGCACGTCCCTGTATTTGTTGGCGCGGAAATCGTCGACGAGCGCCCGGGCGTCCGGGTTGGCGTCCAAACACGCGCGGAACCCGGCGGCGTCCGCGCCGTCGAACGACGCGCGCCGCAAAAACTCGGCCCGATCCAACGCAGCGATCGCGCACAGCGCCCCGGCCAGAGCGACGTCCGCGGGCGCGAGCATCTCCGCGAACGCGTCGCCCTCACCGCCGAGGTCCAGAGCCGACGCGGCGCCGAGGCTCGAAAACTTTCGAGCCGCCGTCGCGTACTGCCGCGACTCGAGCGCGGCGAGGCCGGAGGCGCACGCCAGAGAGGCCGCGACGGAGGCGTCGAGCGCGGATGGGTGGGGTTGCTGCTGCTGCCCGGGATGAGGAGGGGTCGCCGCGAGGGGGGAGGAGGAGCTCGCGCCCGCGGAGGGAGGGTGGACGATCGCCGCCGCGCCGCCGCCGCCGCCCCCGGCGGCGTGTTCCGCCCTGGCGGCGTAGCTCGCGACGTGCGCGAAGTTCTCGCTCTCGACGCCGACGCGCACGATGTTCACGCACATCTGGACGACGTGCCTGGGCGTGGTGCAGTAGTCCCTGGCGCGGGAGTAGCACTTGAAGGCGCTCTGGAAATCGCCGCGCGCGCGGTGGAAATCGCCCAGATCGTTGTGCCCGACGCGGATGGACTCCTTGATGCTGTTCGTCTTGTACCCGTTCAGCTCCGCGTCGAGGATCTCCTGGCGCTTCGCGTTGCGAACGTCCACCTCCTTGATCCACCGGTCGTCGAGCGCGTACGCCTCCCCGAGCCGCCCGGCGATCTTCTCCACCACCGCCGCGTACGACCGCGTGTCCTCGCCCTGCTTCAACAGATCGTGCGCCGAGCGAAGCGCCTCCAGGCCCAGGGCCTCGTCCTCGGAGTGCTCGGCGACGAACAAAAGGCGCGAAACCGCGGCGCGGGGGGCGTACGCGCTCACGATCGACTCGAGGTCCACCGGAGGGGGGGAGTCGTCCGCGTCCATCGTGAAGCGATGCGGGCGGGGGGGGCGCGAGGGAAGAGGCGCGCGGCAGATCTAAAGCGACGACGCGTCTGCCTGCCCTAAAAACAAAACACTTTCAAGTTCTGACGCGAGGGCAAGAACGGAAAGCGGCCCTGGACTGCGCGTCTCGGGGCGCGTCGCCGGCGACACTCGTCGGCGCTCGCGTGATGCATGATTCAGCACTTCGTTTCATAAAATAACAACGCCGTTTTTCGCTCGCGTCTCGCTTGCCTCGTTCCCCTCGCTTCCGTTTGTTCACCTCGCCCCCCCGAACGCGTTCCCCCCCCGCCTCCCCGCCCTCGGCTGCTGCACGGGCAGGATCGCCGGGAACGCGTACGCCACGTCCTCCTCCCCCCCCTCGACCACGAGGTCGCACGCGTCGGGCGCCGTTCCTTCGCGTTCTTTCGATCGCTCCGTCGCTCGCCCCGTCGTCCTCTCGGCGGTCCCCCCCTTCCTCCCCCCGCCCCCGCGCGTGCGCCGGCGGTGTTGGCTCGAGGCGGCCCAGATCACCCACCCGTGGTCCGGGAGCGCGTGCAGATCCTCCTTCGTCCTCAGCGGTCTGAGGAACCTCAGGTTGGGTTCGACGTGCGCGACGTAGCTGACGTCGGTCCATCCGCACGGCAACTCCTCCGCGTCGGCGATGGCGGTTTTCAGCTCCGTGAGCGTCGCGTCGCGCTCCAGGACGGTCGCCGTCGTCGGTAACGCGTCCGGGCCCTCGGGGGTCGCCTCCGGGTCGTCCCACCGAACCGCGTAGAAGGTCTTCGTCGCGCTCCGGCCCTCGACGGCGGTTCGGATCGCCGCGGCGACGAGGATGGACCCTCCGGAGCTCCGCCAGACGGTGCCGACGACGGAGACGAGCAACACGCCCGTCGCCGCCGACGCGGTGGTGTCGTTGAGGTATCGCTTCATCGCGCTCCTCTGACGCTTCTTGGACTCGAGCTCCGCCTTACGCGCCGCCTGCTCCGCGTCCAACGCCGCCTTGGTCGCCTCCGTCGCCTTCGCCTTCTCCTGCGCCGCCTTCGTCCGCGTCGCCTCCGCCCGCGCGAGCTCCCGCTCGGCGCCCTTCGCCGCCCGCCGCGCCGCCGACTCGAGCTTCGCGACGTCGACGGGGCGAGGCGAAGTGGCGACCCGAGTTTGGGCCTCGGGGCCGGATCCCGCGGGAGGAGGCGCGAGCGGGAACGGCGCGCCGGTGCCTCCGCCCGGGGGCGGCGCCGCGAGCGACGCGAGGACGAGGCGCGAGGGACGCGAGGGACGGTCGCTCTCTTTTCGTCGGCGGGACGACGATTCGTCCGATTCGGCCGAGACGTCACGCGCGACGACGCGACGCGCCGAGCCCTCGAGCGCGAGCGCGGGGGGCGGCGCCGCGGCGAGCGCGGCGAGCGCGGCCGCGACGAGCGCGGTCGCGCCGAACGCGGCGGGCGACGCCGCGGACGACGCGTCCGCGGGTCCGCGGGCGGACGCGGCGAGAACGATCGACGCGCGGCGGCGGGCGCTTTTTCGCGCCCGCGCGGGAGCGTCGCGTCGCGCCGCGACCGACGCGCGGCGCCCGTCCTCGGACCGCGACCGAGGGGGCGCGCGAGGACGCGATACCTCCGCGAGCGATGCCAGGGTCGCCATCGACGCGTCGCGCGCGAGAAGCAACGCGAGAAGCGACGCGCGCGGAGCCGAGTGGCGCCCGCGAAACGAGGACGGCGCGCCGTGTCAGCGCTGACGTGGGAGTAGATCGACGACGCGACGTCGTTCGAGCAGGGAACCGGTCTAACCGGCTGGTCGTCGATAAAAGAGGTTTGTTCTCCCTGGACCAAAACACCGTCGTTCGCGCTCTCGAGCGCTCTGCTTTCGCCTCCGTCGACTTCCTCCGTCGCCGCCGGTACGATAATATGACATAAAACTATGATACTTCCGCTCCCCTAATATGATGAGAGTCACCTACCGTTCCTTCGTGAGGAGGTCTGAGACCGCCGCCTCTAGGCTCTCGCTGTCGTGCGACCCCGGCCCCGCGTTGATTTCAAAGTTGTGCACGCGAATCTTCTCCCCGTCCGGGCCCTGCGCGTCCTCGCCGAGCCTGTACGCGAACCGCCGCTCGCTCGGCAGCTGCGCCTCGGCGAGGATGATCTTCAGCGCCCACTGCAGGCGCCACTGCTCGCGCGCCATGTTGCTGACGTTGATGTACGTCTGGTTGAACATGGCGATGATGACGTTGAGCATGAGCATCGCCATCTGCACCTGGAAAATCACGCCCAGGAGGGTGTATAACGTCTTCACCGTCACGCGGTCGGTGTCCTCCTCGGGGAACACATCGTCGAAGCTCGAGGCGGTCGTCGACACCGCGAAGAGCTTCCAGAGCACCTCGCCCTGGGAATCCCGCGTCCATATCGCGTCCCAATCCGTCACCGCGGAGGACCCGGTGACGTCGTTCCGCGCCGCGATCTCCGCCGCGCGCTTCGCGGCGACGCCGCGCGCCCAGCTCGCGTCGAGGACGAAGATGGCTTGCGAAAACGCCGCGAAGACGATGGCCCACAGCGAGCTGAACCTGACGACGTCCTTCACGCACCCGATCACGATGACGGTCAGGAACCCGACGCTCTCGTACCCCGCGGCGAAGTACAGCGTGAACCCCCACGCGGTGATGGCGGCGAGGGCGAACACCACGTCGTCGGCGACGCCGGGGCCGTTGCTGAACTGCCACGTGAAGAAGTGCGCCGCCTGAAGCACGATGTGCGCCAGATTCAGAACCAGCGAAGGCTGCGGCGCGAGGACGGAATGGACGTAAAACGCGAGGGCGCCCCTGGCGTTCGCGAGCGAACTCTTCAGCGCCGCCCAGCGACGCGCGAGATCTCCCTCCGATTCGAGGCGTTCCGCGGCGTCGTCCCCGTCCGTCTCCGCGGCGAGCGCCCCCGAGGGATCGGGTCCCTCGGGGCGCAGCGCAAACGGCGAGCCCGTAGCGTCGGACAAAGACGCGTCGGATGAAGAAGCGTCCGACACACCGGCGCTCTGCGTTCGCTCCGACCCCTCGCGTCCGGACGCAACCGCGTACCCCAGCTCGAGGAGCCTCGCCCTGAGCGCCGACTCCTGCTTCGCCGCGCCCGCGCCGCGCTCGAACGCGGTGTGCCTCGACTTTGGTGGCGCCGTCGGAGACGCGCTCGAGGAAGGGTCCTCGTCCTTCGACTCGTCCGACCCGGAATCCTTCGAAGGGTCCTCGTTCTTCGAACCGTCCCTCCCGTCTTCGCCCTCCGTCCCTCGCTCTCGGGGAGCGTCCCTCTCCTGCTTCGTCTCCTTGGGAAGGCACACCTCGTAGTACACCTCCACGAGGAGCTTCCCGAGCGGGGCCCTCTCGGGCCCCCCCTCGGCGCGTCGTTTCGGTCCGCCATCTTCTTTTTCTTCGCCGTCGAGGCTCAGCCTCGCCGTCGAGGTCTCCGTCTCCTCCGCGCCCCGCCGTGAAGAGGCGTCCGCGTCGTCGCCTCCGTCGTTCACCTCCGCCTCCTTCGCCGCCTCCGCCATCTTCCGCCGCAGTTCGCTCGGCCCCAGAAATTCCTGGGCCTTCTCGCGCACGCGCTCGATCGAGCTGAACAGGGACAGCTCGCCGCTTCCTCGCGAGCGCTCGTCCTCCGCCGACGCGGGAAGCCCGGAGGAGAGCGATTTCCGGCGTTTTTTCTTCTCCCTGGGCTTGAGCGTGAGCCAGACCGGCCCCGGCGGGACCATCCCCGGCGCGACGTACGGCACGTCGTGGTACTCGACCGAGCACATCCCGAGCTCGTCGTCGAAGTCGAAATCGTCGTGGTCGACGACGCGGAACGTCAGCGCGTTGCCGCTCCGCCGAATCCCCGGCGGCGCCGTGAACGAAAACGCGCGGCTCCACGTCGGGTTGAGGTCGTCCTTCACCACGTGCGTCCGCGCCCGGACCCCCGGCGCGGCGCACACCGTGACGTACGGATCGCTGAGCGACCCGTCCGAGTCCGCGGAGACCAGACCCCGGGCTTCCAGCACGTTGACGTGCAGGAGCGTCATCACGCGGTCGTCGTAGTCGTCCCCGTGCTGGAGCTCCCTCTGCCGCGCAATCTGGTACAGCCCCACGCACGACCGCTGAGACAGCCAGTGCTCGCGCAGAAGCCTCCACCGCCGCCGCGCGCGCACGCTCGACGCCGTCACAAACACGGGGCTGGCGTCCGCGTCGAGGTCCCGGGAAACCTTTCGACGAGTCTTCGACGCTGGTTTCGTCGTGAGACTCATCTTAAACGCGGCGGAAGAACTTCCGTCGTTTTCGTCGTCGGAATCGACGAGCGCCGCGGATCGGGTGAGGCATTTCACCGATTTCGCCCCCCTCGCGCTCGGGTCGCACATGCTCCCGGTCTTTCCGAACTTCGTGCCCCTGCGCGGCCTGATGACCCTCAGCTTCCGCGGCATCTGAAGCCCGTTCGTCTTGGACTCCATCCGCTGCCCCGGCAAGCAGTAGAGCGGCATGTCCGCGTTGACGTAGTTGAGCCTGACGTTGTGGAGTTGCCTGTAGTACGCTCGGACAAAGTACGCCACGTCGCGGCAGTGCTGCGCGAACATCCCCAGCGCGCACAGAAACGTCACCCACTCCACCACGGTACGGCTCGGGGAGCGCCACTCGTGCACGTCGCCTCGTTCGCTCGCGTGCATGTTCACCTGCCAGGTGAAGATGCCCAAGAACACGGCGTAGAAGGCGATGTTGCGCTGGAACGCCGCCTTGCCGAACTTGGCCCACTTCATCTCCAACACCGCGACGAGGATGGGGTGGTTCAGCAGGTGCAGGTGACCTCTCTTGAGAATCACGTCGATCACGCTCGGGTCGAGCGAGTGGGGGTCCTTACCCACGGTGTCGATGTTTTCCAGGCTCAGGGAGTAGTTCGTCACCGGGCCGTAGGTCCACACGACGGAGAAGCGCCTCTTCAGGATGGCGTTGAACGCGCGCGCGTTGCCCTCGTGCGCCGTCTGGATGAACGGGGTCATGCCCGCATTGTTTCGGTCCGACTCGGGGAAGCCGCACTCGTCCACGAGGAAGTCGTGCATCTCGAGCTGGTTGTTCATGACGCACATGTGCAGCGCGTTGTTTCCGTACGCGTCCACCGCGCGCATGACCGCGTCGCGATTTTTCTCCCCGCCTTGCTCTCGCGCGTGGTCGAGCAGGGCTCGGACGATCTTCTTATCGCCCATGCTCGCGGCGAACGCGAACGGGGTCTCGCCGAAGTACACGCGCCCGGGGCCGAAGAAGGCGCCGATCGCGTGCGCGTCGAGCCGGGCGCCATGCTTCAGGAGGAAGAGGACCAGGTCGAGGTCCCGCTGCACGATCGCGATGTGCAGCGCGACCTCGCCCTCGTACAGGCCGGGCGCGTCCGTCATGCACGAGCGCGTCTGGTACGGCGCGTTGACGAGCGACGGGCCGAAGCGCTCGACGAGGTACTTGGCCATCTTGATGGACTCGGGGGTGTGGAACAGCACGCACAGGTGCAGGACGTTCTCCCCGACGGGACCGCGCGCGAACACGTCCGCGGTGCACCCGCACACGGGGCAGGGGGCCGCGGGGGAGACCCCGACGTGGTGCGGGCGGCAACACGGCGTCGGGGGCCAGATGGCCATCAAATCCGAGAGCGTCCCCTTGCTCACCGCGTACCACGGCGTCCCGGGCGTCTCGAACATGCGCGCCTGCTCGGCCACGGCCTCGTCCGAGCCGATGACGTCATCCGAAGAAGACGCCATCGCGACGACGAGGGTCCAGAGCGCGGGCGCGGGAGAGGAGTGCGCGGGGGCGAGGGGGAAGAATCCCCGAACCCCGATAGACCCGGAGGGTTCCCGCACGTCCTTCGGGGCGAATCCGGCGGGGTGACGCGGCGGTTTCCGCGGCGGAGAGCGCCCGGGGTCGACCGGTCGATCGACGGGTTAAAAACTGTCCCGATTCCGTTTCACCGACGCGCGTCGGGCGGCGCGGTTCATCATTGATTTCTTCGTCGACGTGCTGAGGCGCGTTCGCCCCGCCGCCTGGCCATTCCGTCATCCGTCGCTCGCGCGCGCTCCAGTGGAACACCCCAGGGCGCGGCGCGTCGCGTCGTCTCGCGCGCACGGCGGATCCTCGCGGCTCGGCGCGCGATGGGTAAGAAGCGCGCGCGGCGCGACCCCGACGCGCCGATGCCGGAGATGAAGGACCAGGGCGGGCTCGCGGCGGTGGCGCGCGCGATGGCGAAACAACGAGCGGCGGCGGGTCCCGGGGCGCCCTCGGGCGACGAGCGCGCGAAGGCGGGGAACGAGGCGAAGCGGGCGAAGAAGGACCGCTCGAGGGCGAAGGAGGAGCGGAAGGAGCGCTCGAAGAAGAAGGAGCGCTCGGAGAAGAAGAAGGCACGCTCGAAGGAGCGCTCGAGGGAGGACCGCACCGACGCTCGCGGTGCGCGAGACGATGACGGACCCCCCGCCGCGCGCCCCCGATCCTCCTCGCCCGTCTCCTCGGGCTCCTCGGGCTCGGACACGTCCGCGGCGCGGCGCCTCGCCGGCGACGACGCGGAGGACGACGCGATTCTCCGCGCGTTGAACCCGCCCCCTCGCGCCGGCGCCGCGCCCGCCCTCCTCGCCGCGGCGACGAGGCTCGACGCCGCGTCGCGCGCTGCCCTCGCCGTCCCCTTCCTCTCCCGCGCCGCCGTCGCCGAGCAACTCCGCGCCGAGCGCGACGAGGCCATCTTCCGCGCGTGCGGCGAGGTCGCGGCGAAGGCCGCGGCGGTGGTCAAGCGCGCCCTCCGCGCGGGCGCCGCGCACATGGGCGCCAGGCCGAACGCCATCCCGGGCCTCGACGCGCAGGGCTCGCTGGCGGATGATCTGCGGGCCCGCGCGGTGCGCGTGGGGGCGGGCCCCAGGGGGGACGCCCCCCTCGGCGCCGCGTACGGCGCGTGCAGGCTCTGGGACCAGGTCGAAAAACACAACGCGATCGCGTGGGGAAGAGCGCGAGCCGCGGTCGAGGCGGCGGACGCCGCTTCCGCGGGCGTCGGGGGAGGGTTGGGCGCGAACGCGCGCGCGAAGGGGGCGGAGGACGAAAGCGGGCGACAGGACGCCGATTCCGCCCGGGGCGAGAGGAGAGCCTTCGAGGCGTTCGAGGCGTATTACCGCGCGGCGATGATCGAGGCGTACGGCGACGACATCGAGGCGCTCCGGGGATCGTCGAACGGCGAGCGCGGGTCGAGGGACGACCGCGCGGACGCGGGGGTGATCGTGCGCGCGATCGAGTCGGGGGCGGACGTCGTGCCGCCGCTGCAGAGGGCGCTGGCGTCGCGGTTCGCCGCGCTCGAGGAGGCGGGGCAGTTGGCGACGAGAGGCGACGAGGAGGAAAGCGAGGACAAGGATTCCGACGCGGGGGAGGAATCCGACGACGCGGATGAGGACGATGAGACGGAGGGAGAGTCCGACGGGGGCCCTTCTTCCTCCTCCTCTTCTTCCTCTTCTTCTTCTTCTTCCGCGGAGGAAGCGAGGGCGGAGGAAGCGAGGGCGGAGGAATCTGAGGAATCCTCGTCTTCGTCGGAGCGCGACGACGCGGTGGACTACGAAATCACGCCCGTGCAGAGATGACGCCGACGAGCGAGTTGGAGGGTTCGAACGCTCGTAGAACGCTCGCAGACGAGAGCGTACGTCACGAAGGTATATTTTCTTCACGCGCGCGATCTCTCGTATAGAACCGCGCGAACGTTTCGGGAACGTCTCCACGAGACCCGGCGCTCCGCTACCGCTCTTCCAGGTACTGGGCTCTCATTAGCATTCACATGATATACGGCTAACTATGGGACACGAGTGGTACATTCGCTTCGAGCCCGGTTGACCCGGGGACGCGCGGGAGTCGTCTCGAGCGCGTCGGGCGCCGGTTCGGTTTTTTCTCTAGATGAGGAGCTTCTCGATGGAGTCCTTGAGGGTGTTGATCTGGGACTTGAGCTGCGACCCCTCGTTGGTGGTGACGGAGCACGAGATGACGGGCCTGGACACGCCGCACGCGCGGCCGAGCGCTTGCTTGGACGGCACGAAGACGTACGGCACGTTCTTGTCCTCGGCGAGGAGGGGCAGGTGGAGCAGAATCTCCAGCGGCTCGGTGTCCGCCGCGAGGACGACAAACTCGGAGATGCCGCGGTTGAGCGTCTTCGTCGCCTCGTTCGCGCCCTTCTTGAGCTGCTTGTAGTTCTGGAGTAGGAGCGGTGGAAGAACGGGGCGAGCGGAGCGGAAGGCGGTCAGCGAGACGCGAGGTGAAAGAGGCGAGGGGGGATCGCGTCTCGGGACGATCGATCGACGCCGACGATTCGACGATTCGGATTCGGGGGGGGGCGCCGGGACGAGGGAGGATGGGACGGTTCGCGGCACGCACCGCCGCCTGCTGGACGATGTCCAGGATGGTGATCGTCAGCTGGGCATCCGCGAGGGGGTACGCCTTGGGGTTGACTTCGGCCATGGCGTCGGTCGGGGACTGCGCGATGGAGAGGAGGGGGGTCGGGGAACGTCAGCGCGCGCCTCGACGCTTCGCGGAGGAGGGTTTGGTTTTCCCCCGACCGCCCCGGGGGCGGGGCGGCGAGGAAAATCGACCGATGGGGGGCGGCGGTCGCGCGAGGACGCACGTGTTAAGCTTCACTGCCTGGCGGTGGCTCAGCTGCGCGAGGAGGATCCGGGGAACGACGCAGTCGCGAAGTCCGGGGCGGTCGAGAGGCGTGAGGACGGGAGCGGGTGGGCTCTCCGGCGCGCGCGCGGGTGTGGGCGGGGGCGGTGCGGTCGCGCAATTGTTCGACGGCTGGCGGCGGAGCGCAGTGCGGTCGGCCGGACGATACGAGTATGACCGACCGGTTGTTGTTGCCTCTCGTCCTCGTCGTCGCGTTCCTCTCCTCTCCCTAGTCTCATCATCAACACCACTCCCCTCGTCGCCCCCCACCGGACGGGACGTCCCCGCGATGGGGCCTAAACGTCGGCGGCCCGGCGCCCCCGCGCCGGCGCCCCCTCCTGGCCCCTACCGTTCCAAATACGACGACGGCTCCCTGCCCCCGATGCCCCCCCCCCCGTTCCCCCCCGGCGCGCCCCCGCCCGACGGCTTCACCGCCGACGCGCGTTCGTTCGCGCCGGAGGTTCACCGCGTCTCCCTCCGCGCCGTGCGCGAGCTCCGCTCGCGCGGTCCGCGCGCCGGCACGAGCGTGGACCTCGGCCCCGAGCCCGCGTGGCTCTCGCACCGGGCCGACGCCTCGTGCGTCGTCGCCGTGTTGGGAGGGACCCCGACGTGCGCCTTCTTCCCCGATCGCGACGTCCTCGCCGCGGACGCGCTGGGCGACGTCGCGATGATCCTCGCGGTCCGCGCCCCCGCGGACGGAAGCCTCCTCGGACGCGACGAGAGCGAGGCGGAGATGAGGGCGAGCGTGGAAGCGCTGGACCCGGACGCGTGCGGGTGCGACGCGTTTCGCCTCCCCAGGCGCCGGACCCTGACGCTCGCGTTCCACGACGAACCGGACCGCGACGCGACCCTCCGCGAGTTTCGCCAATTTCTTCGCGTCGCGGAGAAGACTGTTGTGTCTACGGAGAGACGCGAAGAAGAAGATCGACGAGCTCTCGTCGGTCTAGGTCTCGGCGCGGAGGTGGTCACTCCTCGTCTCAGCCTCGACTCGAGCGCGGAGTACTTCCGGTACTACGGCCTCATCTCCCAGCAGGAGAACATGCTCCGCGACGACGTTCGCACCGGGACGTATCGCGCGGCGATGTCGGAACGCTCGCGCGCCGCCTTCGCGGGGAAGATCGTCGTCGACGTCGGGTGCGGATCGGGCGTCCTGAGCTTCTTCGCCGCCTCCGCGGGCGCCAGGAGGGTGTACGCGATCGAGGCGAGCGAGATGGCGGCGCACGCGGCGGCGCTCGTGGACGCGGACCCGCGGGCGAGGGACGTCGTGAGGGTGGTCCGGGGGAGGGCGGAAGATTTCGCCGACTTCGACGCGCTCGCGAGAGCCGCCGGCGACGACCCGGACGACTCCCGATTATTCGGCGTCTCATCGACGAGAGAAGGCGGAGCTCGAGGCGAAACTCGCGGCGGCCCGGGGAGGTTATTTACGGGGAAACAACAACACCACCGAAAGAAAAAAGAAAGACTCGGAAAAGGCGCGGACGTGATCGTGAGCGAGCCCATGGGCACGGCGCTCTTCAACGAGCGCATGGTGGAGACGTTCGTTCGCGCTCGGGACGCGTTCGGGCGCAGAGACGTTTCCTCGGGGGTTCCCGTTCCGGAGATGTTCCCGCGGCTCGGGCGGCTCCACGCGGCGCCGTTCGCGGACGACGCGCTCTGGGCGGAGATGGACGCGAAGGGCGCGTTCTGGGCGGAGGGGAAGGACGCGCACGGCGTCGACGTGACGCCGTTGGCGGGGGCGGCGCGGCGGGCGTATTTCCGCCAGTGCGTGATCGACGCGTTCGCGCCCGGCGTCCTACGCGCCGACCGACCGTGCTCGTTCGAGTGGGACTTCGCGCGTCTCGAACCCGAGGCGCTCGAGGCGATCGAGATGCCGCTGCGGTTCGAGGGCGTGCGCGGCGGGGTCGCGCACGGCGTCGCGCTGTGGTTCGACGTCGAGTTCGCCACCGCCGCGGAAAAAACGGCGGAGGCGAAAACCGGGAAGTCCACCTCAAGGTTCCTCAGCACCGCGCCGGGGCTCCCGACGACGCACTGGTACCAGATGCGGCTCGTGTTCGAGACGCCGCTCGCGATCGATCATCCCGAGGGGGAGGCCGGGGCGACGGTGCGGGGGAACCTTCGCCTGACCGCGAGGGACGATCGGAGCTACGACGCGGAGGCGACGCTGGAGACGGAGGGAGGAGGCGAGCGCGAGACGGCGAGGGGGACGTGGGACCTGAAGGATCCGTACTACAGGCAGACGCTGTTCCCGCAGCCGGGGTACACCAAGGCGCAGACCGCGAGGTGGTACGGAACGGAGACGTGAGTGAGTGAGCTTTACGAGCGCACGAGCGCACGAGCGCACGAGCGTGCTGGCGAGAAGCGTACTCGCGAACCGAGTGTCTTTATACGTACGTTTTTCTCCTTCGTCGCGCGCGCGGGGCGCGTCGCTCTCGTCGCGTTCGTCGTCTCTCGTTCTTCGCGGCTCCGTCGGCGCGGCTCGGCTCACGCGCGCCCCGACGAGGCTCGGCGGGACCCCGCGGCGCGCCCGCCTCCGGCGTTCTTCGGGTTCGTCTTTCGTACGCGTAGGCGCGCCGCCGAAGAGGCCGAGGAGGCCGAGGCCGCCTCCGCCTTCGCGTTCGCGCGCGCCGCCGCCGCCTTCACCTTCGCCGCCTTCGCCGTCGCGCGGTCTTCGCGCCCCCCGGCGCGGCGCGACGACGCGGCATCGACCGCGGTGTCGAGCGTCCCGCGAGCCTCCGGAGGGCCCGCGCGGCGACCGAACGAAGCCGAAGCCGAAGCCGAAGCCGAAGCCGAAGCCGAAGACTCGGCGGCGTTTGACTCGCGCCGGGACGCGTCTTCGGGACCCGTCGGACCCTTCGTCCCCCCGCGTCCCCCCGCGGCTCTCGCGGCGTCCCCGAGCGGAACCACGCGCGCCTCCGCGGCGGGCCCGTCCCCGCGTCCCGCTCTCGTCCCGGAAACAGACGACGAAGACGAAGGAGACTCGTCCCCGGACGCCCCCTCGCGGTCCCGCCCCCCGGGCGGTTCCTCCTCCGCCGACCTCGCGCTCGCCCCGACGTCGACGCGCGCGGCGGCGTTCGCGCTCGACGCGGAGGCGCCCCTCCTCGGCGCCGCGCCCGACTCGTCGCGCGCCGTCGCGCCGCGCTCCGACGCGGGGGCGGCGTTCGCGGTCGCGGTCGCGGTCGGAGGCGGCGGCGAGGGGAAGGCGGCGATCGGAGGCGGCGAGGCGGCGATCGGCGGCGGCGAGGCGGCGATCGGCGG
>MDSW01131474.1_pt1 | contig 13863 bp, 13 predicted proteins | sample 811171 | NCBI WGS metagenome assembly MDSW01 (sample SAMN05326641, study PRJNA326480) | marine metagenome | isolation source: seawater | place: Atlantic Ocean: North West | collected 2012 | reverse complement strand
TTCTGCTCCGTCATATCGCCACCGAGGAGCGCGACATAGGCGGAGCCGACCGTGGCGGTCCCGGTTTGCACCATCATGTCACTCGGACTCGCCTCGGCCAGCACCCGGCCGTCGTTCATGGCGATCAAATGCTCGAATTCCTCGGCCTCTTCCATGTAAGCGGTCGAAACTAGAACGCTCATCTCTGGGCGATCTCTGCGGATCGCGGCGATCAAATTCCAGAACTGGCGCCGCGACAGCGGATCGACGCCGGTCGTCGGCTCATCGAGCAACAAGAAATCGGGATCGTGGATCAACGCCGCGCACAGCCCCAGCTTCTGTTTCATGCCGCCTGATAGCTTGCCCGCCGGACGGTCTAGAAACGGCGCGAGGCCGGTCGCGCCGGTTAGGCGGTCGATACGCGTGGCGCGTTCGGCCCGGTCCTGACCGAAGAGCTTGCCGAAGAATTCGAGATTCTCGCGGATACTCAGGTCATGATAGAGGTTCTTGCCCAGACCTTGGGGCATGTAGGCGATACGCCGCCCCATATCGTTGCGGATACGGGCGCGGGACATGTCACCGCCCAGCGTCTCGATACGACCGGTTTGAAGCTGCTTGGCTCCGGCGATGAGTCCCATCAAAGTCGATTTTCCGACGCCGTCCGGCCCGATCAAACCCACCATGCGCCCTAACGGGATGCTCAGTGTCACCTCACTTAGGGCGGTTACTTTGCCGTAGCGATGGGTCACCGCCTCGAGTGAAGCGACAGGGATGGGCATCGCCGAGCCGGTCATCATTGCCCTGTCCTATCGTTGGTTCCGCCGTCATCCATCATCGGTGCGGGCAGGGCTGTCGCCACGGGCGGCGTCAGCCCTTCGGGCCAATCAGGCAAGCTGCGGTCGGGTCCGACCAAACGGACCCAGGCAACTCCGCGCACGCCGGTTTTAACTTGGGCAAGACGGGCTTCAACGAGTTGCTGCGGAATGCGGACGCGAACTCGGAACATCAGGCTTTCGCGTTCTTCGATTGTTTCGACCTGCTTGGGCGTGAATTGCGCCTGTGGTGCGACGAAGCTGACGATGGCCGGGACGGCAATATCAGGCATGACATCGACAACAATACGAGCTTCGTCACCCAGTCTGACGCGCGGTGCCGCAGTAGCCGGCAGAAAAAACTCCATGTAGACGTTGCCTAGGCTCACCAGCGTTAGCACCTTGCCGCCGCTGCCCAGAACCTCGCCGGGCTGCGCCAGGCGGTAGAGGACGCGACCGGCCTCGGGAGCATGGAGCGTGCTGTCAGCGATCCGCGCCTCAATCTCGTGCAGATTTGCGACATCGGCATCGACCACGCGTTCCTTTGCGCGCACGTCGGCTTGTGCTGCCTCGAGGCTGGCCTCGGCCACTTGAGCCTCGGTGCGGCGGATATCGTAGTTTGCTTTCGAGATCACGTCGCGCCCGCTCAGTATCTCGGCGCGCTCGAGCTCGCTTTTGGCGAGTGCGAGACTCGCCTTGGCTTTGGTTACGCCCGCCTTGGCCACGGCCACAGAGGCCTCTGAGCTGGCCACAGCCGCCTCAGCGCGCGCCTTTTGGGCTTCAAGCTCGGTGGTATCCATGACCGCAAGAACGTCGCCCGCTGCAACGAGGTCACCCTCGCGCACCGAAATCGTGGCCACACGTCCCGACAGACGGGACGAGACATCGACGAGATCGGCTTCGACCCGACCGTTGCCCCGCGCGAAACCCTCGGGCGGTAATCCGCTCGGCGCGAGGAAGATCGTCCACAGCGCATAACCCAAAAATGCCGCGAGCACGCCGAGCACAAGAAGAATGGAGATTTTGCGTGACATCCCTATTTGGTTCCCTTCGTGTCATGTCCATGGACATTCACCGGTTCGACCGGAGGCTTACCGCCATAGAAATCCTTCAGGATCGACACGGCCTGCTCTGCTGTCTCGACGAAACTAAAGAGGTCTCGATCCTGCGGAGCGATCATGCCTTCGGCCACAAGGAAGTCGAAATCTATCGCTCGGTTCCAGAAATCCGGTCCGAACAGAACGATCGGAAGGCTTTTCATCTTTCGCGTTTGTACGAGGGTCAGGACTTCGAATAACTCATCAAGGGTGCCATAGCCCCCCGGAAAGGCCACGAGTGCCTTGGCCCGCATCAGAAAATGCATTTTTCGCATTGCGAAGTAGTGGAAGCGGAACGCGAGATCCGGTGTGATGAACGGATTTGGCATCTGTTCGGTGGGCAGGGCAACATTGAAGCCGGCAGTGCGCGCTCCAACACCAAAAGCACCAAGGTTTGCAGCTTCCATCACGCCCGGGCCGCCGCCCGTAACGACGACGAAATCCCGACGTCCCTCTCGTTGAAACTTCCGCGAAACGAGTTCAGAAAAACGCCGTGCCTCCGCGTAGTAGCGTGACCAATGGACCCGGCGTTCGGCTTCCAGAAGCGGTTGTTGGGATGTCGGGTCGTTCCGGTGGTGCGCCCGCGCTTCATTCAGCTGCTTTTCCGCTACATCCGGCGAAATGATACGGGCACTGCCGAATACCACCACCGTCGAGTGGATCGCATGGTTGCGCAGCGCGCGCTCCGGCTTGATCAGTTCGAGCTGCACCCGCACCGGACGCAGATCGTTCTCAGCCAGAAAGTCGGGATCCTCGTGCGCCAGGCGAAACGCGGGACTGTGCAGGATGTGCTCGGTCAGCACTCTGTCCCTTTCCTCGTCAGTGGTCATGGCAGTGAGCCCGGACTGTGACTTGCACCGGGCCCGGGAACGCTCACTGTCCAACCTTTCCTGGTTCGCAGTGCGTCCGCGAATTCCAATGTCGCGGCTTCTTCATCATGCACAACGAAGGTCTGGCGGGGTGGCGCCGCAAAACAATTCGGTACTGAAGTGTCGGCATTTCTCTGTGGCGGCTTATTCCGAGGTCTTCGGGCATCCACTTCTTGAAAGTGAACGCAGTCGTACAGCATGCCGTCCAAAAGATCCGTAGTCGCTTCGGTTGGGAGAATCAGCCCTGTGAAACCAGCTTTGGTCAACTTTGGAAGAAGGTCGCTATCGTCGATTTGCTCATGTGTCAGCAGAACGAAGTCAATTGACTTCGGGTCGAAATCGAAGGGTTTTCGATTGCGGGCAGGGGTTTCCCGCCCACCTTGAAACATGCCACAATCGACCAGAAATCGCACGTCGCCTGCTTCGATCAGGAAGCAGGATCCGGTCACTTCGCGCGCAGCGCCCAGAAAGCTGATCCTCGGGGCCATCTCACTCATGCTCCCCAGCGTCAGGGGCCTTGGAAATGCCGTGGAGATAAATGGCGAATACCCGTGGCGCATCGGCGCGCATTTTGCCCATGTCGCCTGCGATCAAGGATTGCATCACAAGCCCCTGGATGGTGCCGATGAACAGCGTGGCCGCTGCTTCGATATCGAGGTCGTCGCGCAATTCGCCGCAATCCTTGCCACTCGTAATCATGTCGCGCAGGCGTGCTGCATATTGTTTCATCATGCTCTGTGCGAGGCGTTTGGCCGGTGTCTGTCGAGCGCCTTGAAGTTCTCCAAACAGCATTCTTGGTGCGCCCGGGTGATCGGCTACGAAGGCGATGTGGGCGAGAAACATCGCCTCCATCTTTTCCGTGGGCGACGCGAGATCCCTGGCAGCGCGATCAATCCGGGTCATCAGGTTCTTGGCCACCCAATTCATGACCGCTTTCCAGATCGCGTCCTTGTTCGGGAAATGACGAAAGATCGCGCCTTGTGTCAGCTTCATGTGCTTTGCGATGGCCGCCGTCGTGATGCTGTCTGGATTAGACGATCCGGCCAGGTCGATGACCGCTTCCACGGTGATGTTTCGGCGCTGTTCCGCTGGGATCTTTTTGGGCTTTGTCTTCGTCAAAGGAAGGTTTCCGTTTGCTAAAATTGTGCAACTGCCCAAGTCATGGCAGCGGTCACGAGCTTCTCACCGAACGCTACCAAGTCCGCCGTACACATTATATATTGATTATAAATAGTAATCAATTACTATCTTGATTCTGGTATGCTCGTCAGTATAACGAACCACCGTCTCGAACTGACCGAACTGACCAAACTGGGCATCAAGGATAATCGATGGAGGCGGAAACCTGATGCCAATTGGTGAGGCTACGTGACACGCAAAGAGAGCGGTAATCAGAACGAACGATCATCCATTTTGGCGACGTTGTTGCGTTGCCACCGATGAGACGAAAGAAACAGGCGTTATTTGATTATGCCCAAGGAACTTACGTGTTCAGAACCAGCCCTTCGGCAAACGTTCGATAGAACGAATAACAGGAGCAGAGAACATGCAGATTAGGCGTCATTATATAAAGATTGTGGCAATCATTGTCGCACTTTTCGGCGTTCTAACGGTGTTGTCGGGCGGACGCGTACTCTTCGGTGGTCCAGAGATTCGTGCCTCGGCCGGGGCGGTGGTCCTTTTCGTTTTATGGTTCAACTTTCTGGCCGGTTTTGCCTATATCGCGACCGGTATCTGCTTTTTTTTGCGAAAAGCTTGGGCGGTCAGGCTTTCCATCGCAATTTTTTTCGGTACGGTCCTGGTGTTTGTCGCCTTTGGGGGGCATGTCCTGCTCGGCGGAGCTTATGAGATGCGAACAGTCTGGGCTATGAGCCTGCGGACTGTCGTTTGGGGTACTGTAGTCAGCATTGCGATCTACGGTCGGACCGAGCTTGTACGAAAGCCTCAAACTATTCCTCCTGAAACTGTCAACGGCGGAGCAAAATCAGGCCACTGGGCGGAGTAAAAATCGGCCACTTGCGGCGCAGGCATGAGACCGCCGGGAGGGCGTAGCCCGAGTGGGGGTCTCATGCCTGCGTCGCAATTTTTCGGGTGGGGATCAGCCTGCCTTTCGGGCACGGCTTTGGGCGAGGCGGTAGCTGTCGCCGTTCATCTCGAGGATGTTGACGTGGTGGGTGACGCGGTCGCGCAGCGCGCCGGTCAGACGTTCAGATCCCAGGGTTTCCGTCCTTTCGTCAAAGGGAAGATTGCTGGTGATCAGGGTTGCCCCGCGTTCGTAGCGTTGCGAGATCAGCTCGAACAGCAATTCCGCCCCGGTCTTTGAGAGCGGCACGAAGCCCAGTTCGTCGATGATGAGCAGCTTGCAGGTGGCCATCTGTTTCTGGAAGCGTATGAGACGCCGTTCGTCGCGGGCTTCCATCATCTCATTGACCAGTGCGGCGGCAGTCGTGAAGCCGACGGACAGACCCTTCTGGCATGCGGCCAGGCCGAGACTGAGGGCGATGTGCGTCTTGCCCGTGCCGCTGGGACCAAGCGCGATGACGTTCTCACGGCGCTCGATCCATTCACAGCGCGCCAGTTCCAGCACCTGCATCTTGTTCAGCTTCGGTATGGCGGCGAAGTCGAAGCTGTCATCTTTGGAGATGGCGTGTGCGTTTCGAGACTGCCAAAGCAGATCCACGACTACTTCATCCCGCAACTTTCTATGATATCCGGAGACAAGTGGTATCCGATGGTCGCCGCATACGAGGATTTTGTCACGTGGGATTTCACTTTTCACGAGCTGTTTGCCGATCTGACGGGATGTTTAACAGATAAGGCAACTTTCGACATTTGGCTGTCGGATGGTGGCTTGTTCTGCTTGCCACGCGCTATCCGGTGCGGACCGCATGTTAATGAGACGGTCACATTTTTCCAATCGACCGGGAACCAAGGAACTCACTCCACCGGGATCAAACGTATGCCGTTGGATGTACGATAGGTTCCATCCGGCTTACTGACGAATGCTAGGCACTCGTCCATCTTCCTTGGCCCGGTATCCAGTTTGATGCAAAGTCGGTCGCCCGCCAGCGTCCATCTGCCGGTTCCAGTGCCAAGTGGCGAGTGCATGACGACCGTCCCATCATTTCCGTACTGCAATGAAACAGACAGTATGCCTTTTCTTCCTTGGAAATTGTGACCGATAATCCGATCTTCGATTTCATTCGCTGAAAGTGATTGCTGAGCGCTTCCCTCAACGCAGAGCGCAACAAGAATGGTTGCGACCAGGAATCCTGTTTTAAGGGATTGAGGCAGCGGGCAACGCCAGCTCTTAGCTGAGCACCGCGCCCTTTTATGTCCGGATCCATATGTCATTCTCGGAGATGACCTGTCTGTGAAATGCTTGTGTTGATTGCAATTTGCTTCAAACCGCATGACGTTCTCCTTCCTTTTTTGAATCGATACCTGTCCACGGCTCGGCGGGCAGAAATGTTTTCACGAGGTCTTTTTTCTCTCCCGGACGTATGGAGTTCACTTGTTTGAACGGGAGGCTGCGAAATGTCCGTCACGTTTTAGCTTCGCAAAACCAAGATCGCCGAGTATGGCGTAGAAAGCGGGCAGGACGACCAGAACCAGCAGAGTGGCGGAGAAAAGGCCAAAGACGACCGAAATCACGAGTGGCTTCAGCGTCTGGGCCTGGGTACTGGTTTCCAGGAGCAGCGGAATCAGCCCTATCATCGTGGTCGAGACCGACATCAGGATCGGGCGGAACCGCTCCCGGCTGGCCTGGCCCGCAGCACGAGCCAGTTCCATGCCTGTCGCGGCGCGGTCCTTGATCACCTGCACCAGAAGAATGGCGTTGTTGACCACGATTCCCGCCAGCGATGCAGCGCCTATCAGTGATGGCATCGAGATGTTGTAACCCATGATCAAATGACCCAGTACCACGCCGATGAAGGCCAGCGGGATCGACAGCATCACAATCACAGGTTCCACGTAGCTGCGGAACTGGAAGGACAGCACGACATAGATGCCGATGAGTCCAATCAGGAATCCGCGCAGGATAGAAACCACAGTCTCCGCGGAATTGGCGCTTTGGCCGGCGATCTCGAACGCTAGGCCGGGAAAGTCGCGCACAAGCGTCGGCAAAAAGTTGCGCGACAATTCTGCCACGATGGCGTCGGCGTTGCCGATGCGGGTGTCGACATCGGCCTGCACCGTCGCGGTGCGTCGTCCGTCGACATGGGTGATGGAAGACCATCCCCGCGCCGCCTCTAGGATTGCCACGGTCAGAAGTGGCACTTTCTGGCCGTCGGGCAGGGTAATTGTGAAGTCGCGCAAATCGTCCTTCGAATCCCGATCTCCGGCCGCATGCTCTAACTCGATTTCGTGGGAGATGTCGCCTTGCTGAACGGTTGTAATCACCCGCCCCAGAAATGCCGCGCCGATCTGGTCGGCCACGTTGCGCGCGGTCAGGCCCAACCCGGTTGCGCCCTCGGCCAGGCGTAGTCGCAGTTCTGGTTTGCCGGGACGAAGGTCGTGGGTGGCGTTGAACACCCCGACATAGGTTTGGATCTCGGCCAGTAGCCGGTCGGCGGCTTCGGATAGCTGATAGAGTTTCGGCGCCGACAGCCGAATCTCGATGGCAATCCCTTGCGGTCCTATGCTCGGCTCCGTAAGCAGGATCGCGAGGACGCCGGGCACATCGCCGATCTCTTTGCGCCAGAGCGTTACGATCTCATCCAGTGTTACGGTTCGGGTTCCCGCGTCCAGCAGGTCGGCGGTGATGGTGGCGACATGCGGGCCGGTTTCGTCCGCCGTGGCGTTGTAGTTGAAACGTGTCTGCACCGATTTCACCAGCGTCGCACCTTCCGGCTGGTCGAGTGTGAAAATGGCGTTCACCCGGGACAGTGCGATGCGCACCCGCTCGGCCACCTCCGTGGTGCGTGTCAGCGGCGTCCCTTGAGGCATCAGGATCCGCGCCTCCAGCACGTCACCGTCAATTGCCGGGATCGCCTCGCGCTTAAGATACCCGCCACCCAGCAACCCCACGGTGAGGATTAGCGCCGCGATGGTCACGCCGGTGACGAGGTATCTTCGGCGGATCGCCATATCGGCCAAGGCGCCGATCCGGCGTTCGCGAAACCTCTCGAAGCGCGCATCAAAGCCCGCTCGGAACCGCGATGCTGGCTTTTCCACCCCTTTCAGCCCGTGGCTCAGGTGATGCGGCAGCACCCAGAAAGCTTCGGCCAGGCTGGCGGCCAACGCCGCGATCAGCACCATCGGAACGACTTCGAGGATGGCGCCCAACTCGCCGGCGAGAAAAGCGAGGGGGCCGAAGACCGCGATTGTGGTTGCAAAGGAGGATAGCACCCCCGGCATCACTGCCAATGTGCCTTTCACCGCTGCTTCGGTGCGCGAGGCCCCGGAGGAGGCGGCTTCGGCGATGGCGTCGGAAATGACGATGGAGTCGTCCATCACGATCCCGATTGCCATCAACAGAGCCACCAGCGTCATCATGTTGAGCGACAGGTCCTGCAACGCCATCGCTGCGAATGCCCCGAGGAAGGCGACTGGCAGTCCCATCGCCGCCCAGATCGCGAAACCGGGCCGGAAAAAGAGGCTCATCACCACGACGACTAGGATCAGCCCCAGCACACCGTTTTCCACCAGCATCTTCAGCCGGTCGCGCACAATGCTGGTCATGTCCTTGACAATCTCAAGCCGAAGCGTGTCCGGCAATGCTTCTCGCTCGGCCGTCACCAGTTCCTCGACGTTATCGAAGACTTCCAGCGCGTCGGCGCCGAGGGCCTTGTCCACTTGCAGGAAAACCGCGCGCTGTCCGTCGAGGAAGGCTTGTTCCTCTTCCGGCGTGTAGTGCTCGGAAATGGTCGCAATCTGCCCCAAGGTGAGCTCGGCGCCGTTCGGCCGCGACAGCACGACAAGGCTAGCAAGGCCGGCTGCACTGCGCCGCTCGTCGGTGAAGCGGAGGCTGATCTCGCGGCCGGCGGTTCCAAGCGTCCCTAGCGGTCGGTCGACGCTTTGTGCACCGATCTTCGCGGCAAGTTGTGTGACGGTCAGGCTGTGCTGTTCCAGCACCGCACGAGGAATAGTGATACGAAACTGCCGATCGCCAAAGCCCGACATCGTGACTTTTGCAACCCCTGGAAGGGCCGACAATTTGTCCTGAAGTTCCACTGCATATCGCTCTAGGTGCATGGGCGGCAGATCGCCCGCCACGGCGACCGAGGTGACGTTGTCGGTGCGATGGAGCTCGCGCACGATGGCGGGGTCGGCTTGATCCGGGAAATCGTCGATCGCCGTCACCTCGGTCCGCAGATCGTTGACAAACCGTGCGCTGTCACCCGATGGGGCCATTGTGGCGATGGCTTGCGCAATGCCTCCTTGGGCAGTGCAGGTCAGTTCCTCCAGGTTTTCGACGCTCTCGACTGCATCCCAGATACGCCGACAGATGGCGTCCTCGACCTCTTCCGCAGAAGCACCACGATAGACAACGCTGATCTCCGCTTCGGTCGGCCTGAAATCGGGAAATGTCTCGCGCTTCAACGTCGGCGCGGCCATGAGCCCCGCGGCCAGAATGAGCACGAGCAGCAGATTGGCGGCAGTGGGATGCCCGGCGAACCAGCGGATCATTCCGTAAACTCCGCCGGCAAGACGATGATGCCTGGTATCGCCGGTATTAGATCGTCGAGGATCACCTCTTCACCCGCCGCGACACCATCCTTCAAGATCACCGAGCCTGCCTGCCGCCAGTCGACTGACACCGCGCGCAGTTCCAGGCGTCCCTCGTCATTTCGAAGATAGATGATATCGCCTTCATGGACCGCGCGGTCGGGTAGCGTGACCTGCGCATGGTTCTCGGGTCCGGTCAGGATGACCTCGACATACATGTTCGGCACCAGAGGCAGGCGCAACGGTGGGTTTACCCCGGCATAAGGGGCATTCACCGCGATAACGGCGGGAACCGACCGCGCCTGCGGGTCGAGCGCGCTTTCCACCCGCACCAGCCGACCCGTCCAGTTCTGCGACGGGTCGGAGACAAGGCGCACTTCGGCCGAGACGCTTTCGAAACGTTCGGCCATGTTTGCCGGGGTCATCGGGCCACCGTTCGCGGCCGTTCCCAGCAGGCGGCGGAACGATTCCACCGGGACCTGTGCGATGATTTCGGCGCGGCCGATGTCATCGGCGGAAACGAGCAACTGGCCGGTTCCAACGAACTGGTGTCGCTCAACATGCACCTTGCTGACCCTGAGATCGAACGGTGTCACGATATCAGTCTTGTCGAGATCGCGCTGTGCCCGGTCCAGAACCGTATTGGTACGCGCCACTTGTGCGTCGAGGCGGGCGCGGCGCGAGGGAATAAGGGCGTGTGCATTGCGAAGCTCTTCCACGCCCCGGCGTACCTGCAAGGCGGTGCGCTCCTGGGCGTCGAGCGCCGATTGGGTTGCGACTCCACGTCCCGCCAGGTCGCGGATTCGCGCCAATTCGGACTCGGCCAGCTTAAGTCGCTCAACTTCCAGCGCCAGAAGACGGCCGGTATTCGCCTCATCGACGGCCAGTTGCGCGATGTCCGCCTGTAATGCGGCCAGATCGGATTCTGCCTGGGCGATAGACAGTTTATATGCTGTCGGGTCGATCCGAAGAACAGTCGTTCCTTTGCTGACAATATTGCCGGTATCAAGATCGGGATGACGCCAGACCACGGTCCCGGCGACCTCGGCCACCGCCTCCCAGTTTCGTGCTGCCTGCACATTGCCATAGCCCCGCACGGCGGTTCGTACGCGCGTCATTTCTGCCGTTACGATGTGCGCGACGACGTTGCGTTCCGATTGCTTCATCCGCGCCGGTGGTTCTGCCGTTGAGATTAGCCATGCGGCGGCGCCCAGGCCGAGAGCAATCGGCGGAAGAAGTTTCAACAAGAAGGGAACCCTCACGATCGGTCTCCTCCCGTTTCCAATCCGAACATACATAGTTGCAGCCGGATCTGCCGATCCCCTTCGGTCACCAGATCGTCTGCGCGACCGTTTGGGGTCCAGCGTAGCGCGAAAACCTGAACAGCCCCCGTCAGCATGGGCTCCATATCGAACGTACCGATCTGGATCCGTCGACTACACTCACGTAAAGCCGTGTAGGGCTCTTTCAGGATGCCCATCCGCAATGGTGTCATGATGCGTACATGTGTTGGAATGACGGCTGCTTCGGCACCGAATGACCAGATTGCAGACAACGGGCTGGGACAGTCGGATAGACCTCGATCAGTTTGAGTTGTAACAAAAGAGTCTTCCTAAGCCGAAGTATAGTAGGGACCCATTTCTGGCTCGTCTTATTCCCTGAGCGTCTCGTGGGATGTTTGATTTCCCTAAGTACGGCGATCCACAGGTTCTTCTTGGTCGAGAAATACCAACAAAGTCTGGCTTCGGTGATGGCGATATGACCTGCGTTCATTAGAGTGAATAAGACACATCCGCTAAAACCGGGTAGCGATAAATACGTCGTTGCAACGGCTTTCCGGTGGTGCTCTTCCGATTTTTTCCTGATCGTCACCATCTGCTTCTCCAATAAGAAAGTAAGTAATTACTATCTTAATTTTTGTAATGCAATAGCGCATCGAATTGATGACCGATCCTAGTTTCATTCGGTAAGTTCGGCTCCTCAGCCAGCGAGGTGATATTCTGCAGCAAAGCTGCCTGCCTGAGCCGGCATCTGGGGCTCAATTACCCTTGGGTATTGTTCGAGATGATCTTTACATGGAAAGAATCGAATTGCTGTCCAGCGCGATAGACCCCTGCGCGCCAAGTGTTGTTTGGCTCTGCTAATTGATTCGGGCGGCAAATCGCCGCCGCGGCGCGATGGACGGCCGGCGGGCAAGGCTTCGCCTGCGGAACGAATTAGTTCCGGAAGCGAGGCCGAAGCAGCGCCGGTCCGTAGATGAGGGCGAAACCGCCGAAGGCTAAGGTCCAGAAAAGACCTGAGAGTCCATAAAGTACGGATGCCTGATCAGGCCAGGTCCCTGCGATGAACCGGGTGGCGACGGCTCCAATGAGCGCGACGTAGATTGCAGTCGTTCCGGGACCGGCATGCAATACCTGTCCGGTATGACCCAATGTGGCCCGGGTCATCACCGCCATGGTCATCAATCCCACGGCGCCGGCCATCCACAGATGTTGAGCCAGCGCTTGGCTGACCAGACCGGGGGAGAGCACACCGGCAGCGAGGACGATTGCGCCCAGCGGCAGGAAGAAATAGCCGAGATGCAGTATCCACAGCAGCGGCTCGGCCAGGGTCCGGTCCCCCGCCCACCGAACGAGACGTGCCAGATGCAATAAGCCGGCTGTGAGCAGCAACCACACCGCGGGCTGCGCCTCCGGCGCTGCAATCCAGGCGAGGAGTGCCGCGAACAGCGTTAGCAGTGCGATTTTATCGAAAAGCTGCATCGGCGGTACGGGCAGCCGCCCCGGCCCCTTTCGGACCAGCCAGTTTCGGGTGAAGGAGGGCACTATTCGCCCGCCAATGACCGCGATCAGCATGATCGCAGCGCCGAGCCCGGTTCTGAGACCGTAGCCCTGGGCCGCATAGTGTCCCTGCGCGGCTTCCCAGTGGAAGACGGCGTTGGCCACTGTGAAGACCGTGAGCATGGCGAGAACGATCAGGTTGCGCCAGTTCTTGCCCACCGTGATTTCACGGGCGAGCAAACCGGTCAGCGCCAACGGCATGGCGAGATCGGCGAATGCCGTGACCAGCGGCGGCAGAAGAACCGAAAACGCAATCGCGAGCCGGCCGATGATCCACAACGCGAATAGCCTGCCGAGCGGCCAGCCGACGATCGGCAATCGCCCGGTCCAGTTTGGAACGGCGGTCAGAAGAAACCCTGCGATCACGGGTGTGAGGTAACCGAAGAGAAACTCGTGGGCATGCCAACTGACCGGATCGAAACGGGTGGGTAATTCGAAAACGCCGGAAAGCATCGCTATCCAGGATGCCATCGCAAGGACCGCCCAGATCCCGGCTCCGAGGAAAAAGGGCCGGAACCCGAAACTCAGGATCGCCGGGCCGCGCCAGGCGCGCATCTGTTCGCCGGTGGTGGTCATTCGTCTGTCCCTTCGAAGCCGATCCCCGCCTCGGTCAGGATTACGTCGAGCGGGATGTCATGGGGCTGGGGAAATATGGTTTTGAGTTGGGCCGCCTCGAAGCCGATGCCGATGACGAAGGGTTTCGGTTTCAAACTCGCCAGTGTCCGGTCGAAATATCCCCCGCCATATCCGAGCCGATAGCCGTCCCGGGTCCAGCCGACGAGCGGCGCAAACGAAATGTCGGGAAATACGATGGGTGCGTCTGGAGGCGGAACGGGAATGTTCCAGTCGCCGCGAACCATGCGCGTCTTCGGTGTCCACAGACGGAAGGTGAGGGGGGCTGCCTTGGTTTCCACCAGCGGAAGGGCGATGGTAACGCCGGCTTCGTGCAATTCCGCCATCAGGGTGCGCAGATCGGGTTCGCCCTTGATCGGCCAGTAAGCGGACAGGACCATGCCACGCGCGCTGTCGAAACGGCTTCGCAGCAGCTGCCGGAGATGTCCTGCCAACGCCTCTCCAACCAGCTTTCGGTCGACGGCTGATAACGCCATCCTGTTTGCTCGCAGGCGGGTTCGCTCCGCCTTCCGCCAGCGTGCGACATCGCGCGCCTGCTCGGGGTCGACGCCCAGGGGATCGAAATAGTCCGGCGCGATCTCTGCAGCGTAGCAAGGCGGTGAGGAGAAGCCGCCTTGGCAGCGAAAGGTCTTGAAATCGTCACTCATGATGTCACCTCGGAACTGCTTCGGACCGTGGCTCCCAAAGTACGGGCCGCCTGAGAGGCCATACCGGAGAGGCGCGTGGCGACCGACTGGGGTACGGACGGTCTTGGCGGCATCAATTTTCCCGCTTTTCCGCCTCGCCGATCAAGTCGACCGTTTTCAGTGCATGCGCCCAGGCTGCACCGGCGCGCATCTCGGATGCAACCCAGATCGCCTCCATGATCTGTTGGCCGGAGGCACCTTCGCGCCGCGCGGCCTTCACATGGCCTTCGATGCACCACGGGCATTGAGTGACATGCGCGACGGCCACTGCAGTG
>MDSW01111277.1_pt1 | contig 13863 bp, 13 predicted proteins | sample 811171 | NCBI WGS metagenome assembly MDSW01 (sample SAMN05326641, study PRJNA326480) | marine metagenome | isolation source: seawater | place: Atlantic Ocean: North West | collected 2012 | reverse complement strand
GTTTTGTTGTTGTACTCGTTAATTCTGTTTGCAATAATTTCTTTATTCTGATCATCTGCTCTTCCAGAATTTTTTCCTCTTTCCAATAACCTTCTTATTAATTCTTCATCTTCCACCTTTAAAGATAACATTGCTGAAATGGTAGTTTCTTTTCCTTTCAATAAATTATCTAATGATTCTGCCTGAGCAGTAGTTCTTGGAAAACCATCAAAAATAAATCCGTTTGCATCCGGATTATTATCTAATTTAGAAGAAATCATACCAATAACAACCTCATCTGGTACTAAATCCCCTCTATCCATAAGTGTTTTTGCTTCTAGTCCTAAAGCGGTTCCTTCTGCAATCTCACCTCTTAAAATATCTCCTGTAGATAGATGAACTAAATTATATTTATCAATTAATAAGTTAGATTGTGTCCCTTTTCCGGCACCCGGAGGCCCGAATAATACTAAGTTTAACATAGTGGTTTTTAATTAGTTTTTAGTTTATAAATATGCGGCAAATTACGGCCAATTTCTTCATAATCTAGTCCATATCCTACAACAAATTTGTCAGGTATTTTTTTACCAATAAAATCTATAGGGATTTCCTTTGTATAAGCTTCTGGTTTATACAACAAAGTGGCTATTTTTAAGGATTGAACCCCTTGTTTGTTAAAGAGTTCTACTATTTTTTCTAATGTGTTACCTGTATCTACAATATCTTCTAATATTATGATATTTCTTCCTTTTATATTGTGGCTTAATCCTATTATCTCCTCCACTTTACCAGTTGTTTGTGTCCCCTCATAAGAAGAGAGTTTAATAAATGAAATCTCAGAATTTGAAAGAGTTATTTTTCTTATTACCTCTGAAGCAAAAAGAAACGAACCGTTTAAAACTGCAATAAATAAAGGGTTTTTAATTTCAGTATTATTTATGTTTACCGCAATGTCATTTACTATTTTTTCTATTTCTATATCTGAAATAAAAAGTTCAAAAGTTTTGTTATGTAATATTATTTCTTTCATTTCTTCCAAGTAGAAGAAGAAACTTCTACTTCAATTTTTTCTTTTGGTATAATTTTTACCGACTTGTAATTCGTTCCATTTTTTTCGTTAAATGGTCTGTGTTCATTATCGCAAAAAGGAAGTACTTTACTCAATCCACAAGAGCAAATACTATACTTCTTATCCTTTTCTAATACGATTGTCTTCATTTAATTATTACACCAAACTTTTCTTAAAATTAATTGATCTTCTGTCGCATTTTCTTTTCTTTCTAATTCTAATACAGGATAATAATTTCCAATATTTAAAATCAAATCTTTTTCAGAAAATTTCTTTTTGATGGTAAATGTAACCTCATCCTTACACGATTTTAAAATATCCGATAATTTTCCTTCTATTTCCTTCCCATTTACTTTTGTTATCTCATCCTCTGGAGCAATTCCATTTCTATCTGTTTCAGAATTTGGCTCTACTTTTTTAATGATGACTTTCTCATTTTCTTTGACAGCTATAAAACCAAAATATTGTGCAGATAAATTGGTATTATTCTTCTCTTTCAGATTTATTCCAACCACTTCCAACGCAGATTTTAATGTAGGAATATAATCTTCTATTCCATAAATATGGTTTTCAAATATTTCTGCAACTTTCAACCCTCCAAACTTAACACAACTATTTCTGAAATCATCTTCCGAATAGCCTTTCCCTTTTAAAGCAAACTCATCATAAAGCTCTTTCATTACCGAATGAAGACTTTCTTTACCATCTGTATTTCGGATGATTTCCAGATCCACCATCAACATACAAAGTGCTGCATCCGGATAAATGGATGTTTTCCTATCCGGGGCACCTAATTTATAACCATCTAGCCAATTATCAAAACCACTATCAGCTACCGACAGATTATATCTTCCATAGTTGGTGAGATGTCTTTCTAAATTCTGATTTTGAGTTTTAACAAATTCTTCCCAGTTAAAAACACCAGAATTATACAACATCAAATCTCCCATATAAGTAGTAACACCTTCCGCCACAAATCCAGTTCTAAAATAATTTTCTTTAGTATAATCATAAGGATACATCTCTACTGGGCGAATTGCTTTTATATTCCAAGTATGGTATAATTCGTGAGAACAAACCCCCAATAAATCTTCATATCTTTTGTCCATTATTTTCATTCCAGGTCCTAAAAGTAAAACTGTGTTTTTAGTATGTTCTACTCCATGATAACTTCTGTATGGTGTGATTTGAAATAAAAAATGATATTCATCTACCGGGAAACCTCCAAAATGTTTAATCTGACTTTTGGTAAAAGATGTAAAATCGTTTTTTAATTTCTCCCAATCTGGCTTACACGGTCCTTGAAACCACAAATGGAAAGGAATTCCATCTACTTCATAAATATCGTGTTGTAAACTATCTGAACAAATTATCGGAGATTCAGCAAGTAAATCATACCCTTTCACCTTCAAAATATTTCCATTTTGTTCCATAGAGGAAGCGATTTCATAATTATCAGGCAGTTCCAGATTTAAGATGTATTCTTCCTCCATTCTATCTACAATATAAAACATACAATGCACAGGATTTAAATAGAGTTGATGCTCATCCAGATAACAAGCCCCTGCATCTAACTGATTAGCATAAAAATTATAGAGAATTGTCAACTCCTCTACACCTTCAGTATTTACTTCCCATAAATCTTTAGTAATCTTTTTAAATGGAATTTCATTATTATTTTCATCAAAAGCAGACCACTTTTGTATGTTTTGAGAAAAATTTGCAAGCTCGTATCTGCCAGGTCTCCATGCAGAAAGTTGAAATAGCATTTTTTCTGCACCATTTGTATTGGTATTTAGTTCAAAATCAACATAATGTCTATGAGGATTATTGTAGGAAATATTATAATATATCATTAATAAGAATTAAGATGCAAAGATATAATTTTATAGTCAAAAATTTCAATTATATATAACACTTCATTTTTACTATATTTGCATCAAACCATAAAGTGTTGATTAAGAAAGATGAGATAAAATATGATTGTAGTTTTTTCAGACCGGGAAAAAAGTTGTATGAAAAATATCTCAGTAATAGATGTTTTGAGTAATATTGCAGTCTTAAATAAAAACTTAAATAAATAAAAAATGAACTTTGATGTTATTGTATTAGGTAGTGGTCCTGGAGGGTATGTAACGGCTATACGTGCCTCTCAATTAGGTTTAAAAGTAGCAGTTATTGAAAAAGAATCCCTAGGAGGAGTCTGTCTGAACTGGGGATGTATTCCTACTAAAGCATTATTAAAATCTGCACAAGTTTTTGAATACATTAACCATGCAGAAGATTATGGAATTACAGTAAAAGATGTAAATGCAGATTTCCCTTCTGTCATAAAAAGAAGTAGAGATGTTGCGGATGGAATGAGTTCTGGAATTGCGTATCTTTTAAAGAAAAATAAAGTAGAAGTTATTAATGGTTTTGGTAAATTAGCAAAAGGAAACAAAGTTACTGTAACTACTGACGGAATATCTACTGATTATACTGCAAAACATATCATTATTGCTACAGGTGCAAGAAGTAGAGAGTTACCAAACTTGCCACAAGATGGAAACAAGATTATTGGATACAGAGATGCTTTAAGTTTACCTACAGCTCCTAAAAAAATGGTTATTGTAGGTTCAGGAGCAATTGGAGTTGAATTTGCTTATTTCTATAATGCAATGGGAGTTGATGTAACACTTATAGAATTCATGCCAAATATTGTACCTGTTGAAGATGTTGATGTGTCAAAGCAATTACAAAGATCATTTAAAAAGTCAGGAATTAAAGTGATGACTAATTCTTCTGTAGAAAGCGTAAACACGCAAGGAAACGAATGTAAAGTATTAGTAAAAACAAAGAAAGGGGAAAAAACTATTGATTGTGACCTAGTACTTTCAGCAGTAGGAATTCAAGCTAACATTGAGAATATTGGGTTAGAAGAAGTAGGCATTAAAACAGAAAATGGAAGAATCTTAGTTAATGATTACTACCAAACCAATGTAAATGGATATTATGCAATTGGAGACGTTTTAGCGACTCAAGCCTTAGCACACGTTGCTTCTGCAGAGGGGATTACTTGTGTAGAAAAGATTGCAGGACACAACCCAGAAATTATTGATTACGGAAACATACCTGGTTGTACATATTGTTCTCCTGAGATTGCCTCAGTTGGTATGACAGAATCCGCTGCAAAAGAAGCTGGATATGAAGTTAAGGTTGGAAAATTTCCATTTACTGCTTCTGGAAAAGCGTCTGCTGCAGGACATAAAGATGGTTTTGTAAAAGTAATATTTGACGCAAAATATGGAGAATGGTTAGGTTGTCATATGATTGGTTATAATGTTACAGAAATGATTGCAGAAGCAGTTATGGCTCGTAAACTAGAAACTACTGGTCATGAAGTATTAAAAGCAGTTCACCCTCACCCAACTATGAGTGAAGCGGTTATGGAAGCTGTTGCAGATGCTTATGATGAAGTAATTCATATATAACATATATTCTAAGAATAATTTCAAAACCCCTTCAAAGAGTTGAGATTTTTTATATATTTGAAAATCAATCAAATATATTATATATGACAAAACAACTTTCACTACTAATTCTTTCATTTTTCTTTACAATTTTCACATACTCTCAATCCTATACACTAGAAGGAGAATGGTATAATGAAGAAAAAGATGCTATCATCACAATTAAGAAAAAGAAGAACAAAACTTACTCTGGATATATCACATGGATGAAATTCCCAAAAGATGAAAATGGGAACCCAAAAACAGATCCTCTTAATCCTAATGAAACATTGAGAAACAGAGAAAGAATGGGAATGGAAATTATGTATAATTTTGAGTATGACAAGGATAATCAATGGGATGAAGGAAGGATTTACGACCCTAAAAGTGGAAATACTTATAAAGGAACAATTACTATGAACTCAAGAAATAGATTAGATTTGAGAGGTTATGTAGGGATTTCATGGTTCGGAAGAACATCTAACTGGACAAGAAAAATAAAATAAAATATATAACCGAATTTTTAAATCGGTTTTTTATACTTTTCAATTCTATATTTAATAGATTTTCATATATTTGAAACTTGCTTAATATTACAAAATATGGAAACAATTAAAACAGAAATTGAGGGATTAATTATCATAAAACCTAAAGTATTTAAAGATGATAGAGGGTGTTTCTTCGAAAGTTGGAGTAAAGAAGCATTTATAAATAATGGATTAGAGATTGATTTTGTACAAGATAACCAATCCTTTTCATCAAAAGGAGTTGTAAGAGGATTACATTTTCAGAATCCTCCTTTTGCTCAAGGAAAATTAGTAAGAGTAATTCAGGGGTCAGTACTTGATGTAGCGGTAGATATACGCAAAGAATCTCCTACTTACGGAAACCATATTTCCGTATTATTAAGTGGAGAAAACAACACTATATTTTGGATTCCTCCAGGTTTCGCTCACGGATTTTCTACTCTTGAAGACAATACCATATTCGCTTATAAATGCAGTGAAGTTTACAATAAAAATTTTGAAGGTTCTTTATTATGGAATGATAAAGATTTAAATATTGATTGGAAAATAGAAAACGCAATTATCTCTGAGAAGGATAAAAAATCTGAACCGTTTAGTAATTTTAAAAGTCAATTTTAATGAAGAAAATAATTCTATTCAGTCTATCCTTATTCTGTCTCTCTATCCTGTTCTTTAACTTCTTAACTCCATCAGATCAGGGAGGAAGAATTGGGGACATAATTCATCAAAGAGAGTTCAACTCTTACTTTAGAAGCTTTACCTTAACCACTCCTGATTCTATAGAATTTGCTGGAGAATATGCTCCTATCTATGCAAACGACATTTGGGAAAGATACGATAAAGAAATACATAAGAATGTATACTGGCAATCTAATACTTTATTTTATTTTAAAAGAGCAAATAAGTATTTTCCTATTATTGAACCTATTTTAGAAAAAAATAATATTCCAAATGACTTTAAGTATTTAGCTATTATAGAAAGTGGATTAGAAAATGTTGTTTCTCCTGCAGGAGCAGCTGGATTTTGGCAATTTATGAAGGGAACCGCAAAAGATCGTGGAATGGAGGTAAACTCAGAGGTAGATGAACGTTATAATTTAGAGATCTCTACCCAGAAAGCATGCGAATATTTACAAGAAGCTTACGACAAGTTTGACAGCTGGACTATGGCAGCCGCTTCTTATAATGTTGGTATGAATGGAATTACAAGAAGATTGAAAGAACAAAACTCTGACAATTATTACGACCTACTATTACCAACAGAAACGTCTAGATATATTTTTAGATTATTAGCAATAAAAGAAATATTTGAAAACCAATCTAAATATGGTTTTGTAGTTCGAACATCAGATTTATATAAATACCCAGATACAAAGAAGATTATCTTATCTCAATCCAATGTAAATCTAGCAAACTACTCTGACAGTTTAGGTGTTAATTATAAAATTCTGAAAGAGTTTAACCCATGGTTGAGAGATAAAAAATTAACAAACAAATCTTCGAAAAGATATACAATAATATTACCTAATCCAGCAGAAGTTGATATTTTTAAAAAGTAGATGAAGGAAGATAAGATTGAGGTAATTGGAGCAAGAGTTCATAATTTAAAAAATATAAATTTAACGATACCAAGAAACCAGTTAGTTGTATTTACAGGCAAAAGTGGTAGCGGAAAATCTTCTTTAGCATTCGACACTATACACGCAGAAGGACAAAGAAGATATTTAGAGACTTTCAATGCTTATGCACGACAATTTTTAGGAAATACAGAGAGACCTGAAGTGGATAAAATAACGGGGTTAAGCCCTGTAGTATCAATTGAACAAAAAACTACTAACAGAAATCCAAGATCTACAGTAGGAACTATAACTGAAATTTATGACTATTTAAGATTACTATTCTCCAGAGCAGGGAAAGCCTACTCTTATAATACTGGAGAGGAAATGGTGAAATATACAGATGAGCAAATTGTAAAACTGATAAAAAAAGAATTTAAGAGTAAAAAGATAAATATATTATCTCCAATTGTTAGATCAAGAAAAGGTCATTATAGAGATTTACTAAGGAAAATCTTAAAACAAGGATATGTAAAAGTAAGGATAGATGGGGAGACAAGAGATTTGATTCCTGGAATGAAATTAGATAGATACGTTACACATGACATAGAAATAGTAATTGACCGATTAAAAGTAAAAAAAGAAAATAATAATAGACTCTTATCATCTATAAAAACCGCTCTTAAACAGGGGGATGGAGTATTAATGATTCTCGAACAAGAGAATGAAACTATTAGATACTTTAGTAAAAACCTAATGTGTCCTACTACGGGAATTGCATATAAGAATCCTGAGCCAAATAATTTCTCATTTAATTCTCCTAAAGGAGCTTGTAAAAGTTGTAATGGATTAGGATTTCATAAAAAAGCCGATTTAAAAAAAATTATTCCAGATGAAAAATTAAGCATAAACAGAGGTGCTATTGCTTCAATAGAAGGACAGAATTCCAAATGGTTTTTAAAGCAACTAGAAGTTATTGGTAAGAAATTTAATTTCAATCTAAACACAGCAATTAAAGATATAAATAATCAAGGGAGACATGCAATTTTATATGGTATTCACGAAAATTTTTCTATTAAAGTAAAAAATGTTGGAATTACTAAAACCTATAAGATTCAATTTGATGGAATTATTAATTTTATTGAAGAACAATCACAACTATCTTATGTAAAATCTATTTCAAGGTGGGCAAATAAATATATGAGTGAGTATAATTGTGAAAGCTGTCAAGGAAGTAGGTTAAATAAAGAATCTACAAGTTATAGAATCGGAGGTAAATCAATAAAAGATTTAAGTGTAATGGACCTTAGTAATTTCTATGAATGGTCTATACATGTTCATAAAAAATTAAACAAAAATCAATTAAAAATAGGTGCTCAAATATTAAAAGTGTTAGAAAAAAGAACTAAATTTATTTTAGATGTTGGACTTGGATATCTTACTTTAAATAGAAGTTCTAAAACTCTTTCGGGAGGAGAATCTCAAAGAATTAGATTAGCTACTCAAATAGGATCTCAACTAACGAATGTATTATATATTTTAGACGAACCTAGTATTGGATTACATCAAAGAGATAATCAAAAACTTATACGATCTTTAAAAAATCTACGAGATATTGGAAATTCTATAATTGTAGTAGAACATGATAAAGACATGATTATTGAATCTGATTATGTAGTAGATTTAGGACCGGAAGCTGGATATTTTGGAGGGGAGATTACTTTTTCTGGGAGTTCCAAGAAATTCCTGAAGGGAAAAAACTCTACATCCGAATACATTAACGGAAAAAGAAAAATAGAAATTCCTAAACATAGAAGAATTGGAAATGGTAAGAATATAAGATTATTAGGAGCAAGTGGAAATAATCTAAAAGATGTAAATCTAGAAGTACCATTAGGAACTCTAACTTGTGTAACCGGAGTCTCTGGTAGTGGTAAATCAACCTTAATAAATAAAACTCTATACCCTATTTTAAATAAATACTTTTTCAGAAGTGTAAAAGAACCTCTTCCTTATAAAAAACTGGAGGGTTTAGAGAACATAGATAAAGTTATTGAAATAGACCAGTCTCCAATTGGAAGATCTCCAAGATCTAACCCGGCTACATATAGTACTGTTTTCTCACAAATAAGAAATCTTTACACTTCTTTACCAGAATCAAAAATAAGAGGATATAAATCTGGACGGTTTTCTTTTAATGTATCAGGAGGAAGATGTGAGGAATGTAAAGGAGCTGGTATGAAAACGATAGAAATGAATTTTCTGCCAGATGTTTTAATTCATTGTGAATCTTGTAATGGTAAACGATACAATAGAGAAACATTAGAAATTAGATACAAAGGGAAATCTATATCAGATGTGTTAGACATGACGATTAATCAAGCAGTGTCTCACTTTGAGAAAATTCCGGCTATTTACAGAAAAATCAAAACCCTTCAAGATGTTGGGCTTGGATATATTAGATTAGGACAAGCCGCAACTACTCTATCCGGAGGGGAAGCTCAAAGAGTCAAACTTGCTTCTGAACTTTCAAAAATAAATACAGGAAATACTTTGTATATCTTAGACGAACCTACAACCGGTCTTCATTTTGATGATATTAAAGTTTTATTAGAAGTAATCAATAAAATAGTAGACCAAGGAAACACAGTTATCATTATTGAACATAATTTAGATGTAATAAAAACTGCAGACCATATTATTGATATAGGCCCTGAGGGAGGTGAAAAAGGAGGTATGATTATTTGTAACGGAACTCCTGAATCAATCGTTAATGGTATGGTAGGATATACTTCAAAGTACTTAAAACAAGAATTACAAGATTAGAATTATGAATAAAGAAGAAAAAAAACTTAGAAGAGCGTTAGATTCAAAAAGTTGGAATGAAATAAAAACAAAAGATTCTTGGCAGATTTTTAAGATAATGTCGGAATTTGTAGATGGGTATGATACTATGGCAAAAATTGGTCCCTGTGTTTCTATTTTTGGATCTGCCAGAACTACAGATGAAAATCCATATTATCAATTAGCAGAAGAAATTGCATTTAAACTTACACGAAACGGATATGGAGTCATTACTGGAGGAGGTCCTGGAATAATGGAAGCTGCAAATAAAGGAGCTAAAAAAGGGGAAGGGAAGTCTGTAGGTTTAAATATTGTATTACCGTTTGAGCAATCTGCCAATCCATATATTGATAATGATAAACTCATAAACTTTGATTATTTCTTTGTCAGAAAAGTTATGTTTGTGAAATATGCTCAAGGATTTATTGTTTTACCAGGTGGTGTAGGTACTCTAGATGAATTATTTGAAGCAATTACTCTAATTCAAACCAAAAAGATAGGAAAATTCCCTATTATATTAGTAGGAAAATCCTTTTGGGGAGGGTTAATTGAATGGATTAAAGAAATTATGTTAAAGAAAGAAAACAATATCAGTCCGGAAGATTTAAATTTATTTTCGGTAGTAGACACAGCTGAGGAAGCACTTGAAATTATTAATGAATTCTATACAAAATATGGTTTAAAACCTAATTTTTAAAACAGATAGCTTATTTTCTGAATTTTTAGTACTTTTACGCCTTGTATAAAACTACTAACTGATTATGAAGAAAATATTTTTACTGCTTTCGTTATTAATATGTACACAATCCTTTTCTCAACAGAGAAATTATGAAGTCACTGAAAAAGATGCTTTTCAACCAATGTTCTCTATTGGGTCTGGATACTACAACTCATTGGGAGACATAAAAGGTCCTGATGGAAATTATCTTCTTGGAAACATGGGTATTAACACAGGAATCAGAATCAACCTTTCTGAAGATTTAGATTTATCATTCTTATTTACTTCAAATGCAAAATTACATGAAAATGCTGGAGTAGAATCCTTTGAAACAGATTTAAGCTCTTTGGGTTTTAATTTAGATTATACATTTAGTAATATCTTAAAAAACACTAAATTATCTCCTTTTGCTACTTTTGGTGCACAATGGATGTATTTTAGCACCAATTCAAATCCTCAGGAATCTGGAATAAACTTACCTTTAGGATTAGGTATTTCCTTAGATGTTTCTGAAAGAATTAGATTTGACATAGGAATGAATTACCACTTATCATTTGCGGATATTGACCATACTATTTCTGAAAATAATGATAATTTCACAGTAGTTAATTTCACCTTACATTATGATTTATTCACCCCAAAAGCTGATGATTACAACTATTATGATGAAACTAATTACACAAATGTAAACTTTAAGGCAATGGATTTAGAAGATCATGATAGTGATGGAGTGCCAGATATTGATGATAATTGCCCCAGCACACCTAACGGAGTAAAAGTTAATGCGTTTGGTTGTCCTTTTGATGGAGATAATGATGGAGTACCAAACTATTTAGATGAAGAATTAAATACTAAAATTGGAGCAGTTGTAAATGAAAGAGGAATTCAGTTAACAGATGAAGAGTACTATAGTATGTACTCTGAATATGAAGCTGCATCAAGAGAGTACGCCAAATTCTACAACGAATCTGAAATCAAAAGAGATAACTTTAAAACAATCAACGAATACTTAATTGCAAAAGCAAATGCATTTAATTTAAAATACAATGAAAGTAATCAAGACAGACCAACTGGAAAGAGGTATAAAGTTCAGATTGGAAGATTTTCAGATGATATTCCATCTTACTTAATCAATAAATTCTTAAGTTATGAGGATCTAGAAAGTATTCCTCAGAAAGACGGCAGTTTTATTTATGCTGTTGGGAATTATCAAATTATTGATGATGCTGAAAACAGGCAAATGAATATTGAAATGAAGGATAGATTAGCTGTAACTGAGATTATTGTAGTGGAAAATGGTTTTACTTCGGAGTTCCAATATCCTGTTGATGAGGAGGTAGAGGAGGAAGAAAAAATGGAAGAAATAATTGAAAAGAATATCGTGACTTATAAAGATTCGGATTCTGTAGCGATAGATACCGCAACAATTGCAGAAAATACAGAGAAAGTAATTTATAGAGTTCAATTAGGTTATTTTGAAAAAGAACTCTCTTCAAACATATTTGAAGGATTAAATGTAATTCCAATTAAGAAAGGCAGTGGAACATTCTATCTAATTGGTTCTTTTACAGAACACCAAAATGCTCTTATCAAACAATCAGAAATGAAAGCCAGAGGTTTTAAAGACGCTTTTATTGTAACTTATAAAAATGGGGAAAGAATTAATATAAGTACTGCTATAACTACTGAAAAAAGGAACAGAAAGAAAAAAGAAGAAAAAGAAAGAGTGGTTGTTACTGAGAATCCAACTTACAATATTCAGTTTATAGTGCAGATAGGAGTTTGGAGTAATATAAATCCAAATACTAAAAGTAAAATAGATGCCATTGGTGGAGCTGAGAAGGTTTTAGATAAAGGAAGTCTATACAAATATATTGCTGGAAGATACTCCTCGTTATCTGAGGCGGAATTCAGGAAATCTGAGGTTAGACAAAATGGTTTCTCTGACTCTTTTATATACGCCGAGAAAGATGGAGAAAGAATTAAAATACAAGAAGCTATAAAATTGTTAAATAAGTAAGAAAAGGAGAGTTAAAACTCTCCTTTTTATATATGATTAATTTTGTTTGGATTGTTTCTTAGATCCTTCATAAATATCAAACCGAACAAATCTACATTCTAGTTTTCCATTATAAACCTTTATCTTCTTAGAAGGTCTTAGCCCAATCATCTTCAGGTTTTCAATATCAGAAGATATTAACCAAACACTACACCCTTGATAGTTATGTTTTAAAGTATCTCCTATTTTTTCGTAAAACTCATTTACTCCTATTTGCATCCTTTCTCCATAAGGAGGATTAAATACAACATGAGTATTGGCCTGAACTTTTGATTCAAAGAAATCTTCCATCTTTACTTTTATATCATCTCTCATCAAAGCATTATTCACATTTGCTCTACAAGATCTTAAGGATTTCTGAAAATTATCTGCACCTGTAATAACTCCGTAATATTCTTTTTCCTTTTCTAAAGAAACATCTCTTATTCTCTCCCAAAGATCTAAATCAAAGTTCTGCCACCCCTCAAATCCAAATCGTTTACGAAATATATTTGCAGGAATATTATTTGCAATCATAGATGCTTCTATCAATATAGTTCCTGACCCACACATAGGATCGTGAAAATTAGAAATCTGATTCCAATCAGAAAGTAATATTAAACCAGCTGCTAGGACTTCATTTATTGGAGCATCTACAGAAGCTAACTTATATCCCCTTTTATGAAGAGAATATCCAGAACTATCTAATGAGATTACAAATTTATTTTCTCTAACATGTATATTAATCTGAATATCTGGAGAATCAACATCTACATTTGGTCTTTTACCATATTTGTCCCTAAAATAATCTGCAATTGCATCTTTTGTTTTTAAAGCGGTATACTTACTATGAGTAAAAGTATCTGACGTACCAGAAGATTGAATTGCAAATGTATTATCTATTCCAAAATATTGTTCCCAATTATAATCGTATATTTTTCTGTATAACTCTTTTTCATTTCTTGCTTTAAACTCAAAAATAGGTTTTAAAATCCTAATTGCAGTTCTTAAGTTTAGATTAGCTTTATACATAAAACCCTTATCCCCTACAAATTCAACTGCACGATTTAATATATTGATATGCTGGGCTCCTAGTTTTTTTAACTCTTCAGATAATACCTCCTCTAAACCCATCATGGTAGTAGCCACCATTTTATAATTCTGTTCTTTCATGTTTTTCAACAGTTTAATTAATCCTTCAAATAATAATAAGATTAAACTTTAAGAATAAGAAAAGGTCTATCAAAACTGATAGACCCTCTTTTAAATAATAACTAAAACTAAATCAGATTAAGACATTGCATTTACATGCTTTGTCAATTTCGATTTTAAGTTTGATGATTTATTTTTATGTATAATATTTCTCTTTGTTAGTTTATCTAACATAGCAACAACCTTTGGTAATAATGCAGTAGCCTCTTTCTTACTAGTTAATGATCTAAGTTTCGAAATAGCATTTCTAGTTGTTTTATGGAAATACTTATTTAACAATCTTCTTTTTTCAGATTGTCTTATTCTTTTAATTGCAGATTTATGATTTGCCATACTCTTTAATTTAGTTTATGTAGCCCGACGGGGAATCGAACCCCGGTTACCAGGATGAAAACCTGGCGTCCTAACCACTAGACGACCGGGCCGTCT
>MDSW01098140.1_pt1 | contig 13868 bp, 18 predicted proteins | sample 811171 | NCBI WGS metagenome assembly MDSW01 (sample SAMN05326641, study PRJNA326480) | marine metagenome | isolation source: seawater | place: Atlantic Ocean: North West | collected 2012 | reverse complement strand
CTAAAAAAGAAACAGCGAAACCTGCAGCTAAAAAAGAAACAGCGAAACCTGCAGCTAAAAAAGAAACAGCGAAACCTGCAGTAAAAAAGGAAAAATAATTGGCTCAGAATACTAATATTGGTGGATTGGGTCAAATGAGTGAATTAAAAAATCGCTTATTATTTCTTCTTGGGGCATTAATAATTTTTCGTTTAGGGGCCCATATTCCGGTACCTGGAATAGATCCGTTAGAATTAAAAAAGTTGTTTGACTCACAGAGCGGAGGAATTCTAGGAATGTTTAATATGTTTTCTGGAGGTGCATTAAGTCGTTTTACTGTATTCGCACTTGGAATAATGCCATACATTTCAGCCTCTATTATTATGACGCTCTTAACCTCAATGAATGCAAGGTTGAAAGATCTCAAAAAAGAAGGTCAAGCAGGACAAAGAGTTATAACCCAATATACAAGACAAGCAACTGTTGTTTTAGCAACTTTTCAAGCTTTAGGAATAAGTGTTGCTTTAGAAGCACAACCTGGACTTGTATTGGACCCAGGACTAATTTTTAGATTAACAGCTATTGTTACATTGGTTAGTGGCACAATGTTCTTGGTTTGGTTAGGGGAACAAATTACTGAACGTGGGATTGGTAATGGTATTTCGTTAATTATTATGGCGGGTATCGTTGCAGGATTACCCAGTGCTATTGGTAATACACTTGAGTTAACTAGGACAGGAGCTTTTTCTATTCCTTTAGTTTTCTTCCTTATAGCGGCAGTTGTCCTTGTTACTGCTTTAGTAGTTTTTGTAGAAAGAGGACAAAGAAGAATTACAATTAACTACGCTAAAAGACAAATAGGAAATAAATTATATGGAGGCCAATCTTCCCATTTACCACTTAAAATAAATCAAGCTGGTGTTATACCTGCTATTTTTGCTTCAAGTGTGATTCTTTTTCCAGCCACAATAGCAGGCTGGTTTGGTTCAAGTGAAAACATGTTTTGGTTAAAAGACTTAAGCGCTGCTATTTCTCCAGGGCAGCCGATTTATATTTTATTATTTGGATCAGCGATTGTATTTTTTGCGTATTTTTATACTGCTATTACTTTTAATCCAGATGAAACTGCTGACAATCTCAAAAAAGGAGGGGCATTTGTTCCTGGAATAAGACCTGGAGACCAAACTGCTCGCTATATAGATACAATCATGGGGCGGCTAACCTTGATAGGGGCAATCTATATAACTGCTGTATGTTTAGTTCCTGAGTTTCTTATATTAAAGTTTAATACCCCTTTCTATTTTGGCGGTACTTCTTTACTTATTATTGTGGTTGTAACAATGGATTTATTAACACAAATTCAATCTAGAATGATGTCTTATCAATATGATGGCTTGTTAAAAAAAGCTAACTTTAAAGCAGGATCAGGCAGAGGAGGCTTTTAGTCATGGGCAAAGAAGATGTTCTAGAAATGGAAGGCGAGGTATTAGAAAACTTACCTAACGCAACTTTTAAAGTTAAATTAGAAAATGGACATGAAGTTTTGGGATATATCTCAGGGAAGATGAGAATGAATTATATTAGAATTTTACCTGGAGATAAGGTAACCGTTGAAATTTCGCCTTATGACCTTTCAAAAGGAAGAATAACATTTAGAGAAAAATAAATATTTATTTGTTAGAAATTGAGGAAATATTATGAGAGTAAGAGCATCAGTAAAGGCAATATGCAGGAACTGCAAAGTAATTCGAAGAAAAGGAGTAGTCAGAGTTATTTGCAGTAAAGACCCTCGTCACAAACAAAGACAAGGTGCATGTCATTAAATTTTAGATTGTTAAGAATGCAAAAAATAGTTATAATTTAAGGCTTTATTAAAATAATGCCATTTTTATTGGAGTATCGTGTATGGCCCGTATCGCAGGAGTAAATGTACCAGATAATAAGCATACCGAAATAGCTTTAACAGCTATATACGGTATTGGTAGAAACACGGCTAAAAAAATATGTGCCGCTGCTGGAGTTGAATCAAAAATTAAACTTAAGGATTTGAATGAGTCGGATGTTGAGAAGTTAAGAGACCAATTAAACAACTTTATTGTTGAAGGCGATTTACGTCGAGAAGTGCAAATGAATATTAAACGCCTAATGGATTTAGGATGTTATAGGGGTGTTAGACATAGAAGAGGTTTACCTGTAAGAGGACAAAACACAAAAAATAACGCCAGAACGAGAAAAGGTCCAATTAGAGCAATTAGAAATTAGATAAAGGTTAAATACAATAATGGCAAAAGATAATATAAGAGTTAAGAAAAAAATTAAAAAAAGCGTAGCGGAGGGAATTGCTCATGTTCATGCTTCTTTTAATAATACTATTATTACAATTACTGACCGTCAAGGTAATGCATTGTCATGGGCAACTTCTGGTGGAGCTGGATTCAAAGGATCAAGAAAAAGCACTCCTTTTGCAGCCCAAGTTGCAGCTGAAGCAGCTGGTAAAGCTGCCCAAGAATTCGGTGTAAAAAATGTTGAAGTTAGAATAAAGGGACCTGGACCTGGCAGGGAATCATCTGTTAGAGCATTAAATGCTGTTGGTTTAAAAATCACAAGTATTCAAGATGTAACTCCTGTTCCTCATAATGGGTGCAGACCCCCAAAGAAAAGAAGAATTTAATTTTGTTTAGTCATCAAATATTAGGAGAATAGAATTGGCTAGAAATCTTGACCCAAAATGTCGGCAATGTCGAAGAGAAGGAGAAAAACTTTTTCTTAAAGGTGAAAAGTGTTTCACCGATAAATGTGCGATAGAAAAAAGAAATTATCCACCTGGACAACATGGACAAAGAAGATCATCAAGATTGTCTGATTATGGTGTTCAATTAAGAGAAAAACAGAAGCTAAGAAGAATATACGGTATCTTAGAAAAACAGTTTAGAGGTTATTACGCTGAAGCTGATAGAAGGAAAGGAATTACTGGTGAAAATCTTCTTCAATTATTAGAGTCTAGGTTAGATAATATAACTTACAAAATGGGAATGGGAGCATCAAGAACAGAAGCACGTCAAATGGTTAAACATAATAGTATTTTAGTGAATGGTAAAAGGGTTAATATACCTTCATATCAGGTTCAACCCGGAGACGAAGTATCAATTGATGGTAAGGCAAAAGAACAATTAAGAATTAAAGCAGCTTTAGAAGCCGCAGAAGAAAGAGGCTTTCCTGAATGGTTAGATGTAGACATAAAGGCTCTAAAAGGTGTTTTAAAAAATAAACCAGAAAGAGATGATTTACCTTCAACCATTAATGAATCATTAGTTGTAGAGCTTTATTCTAAATAATTTAGTTAAGAAAAAATAAAAAGGATACCTATGGAAATTAATCCAACAGAATATTTAAAACCAAGAATTGTTGATGTAGATATTGTAAGCCCTCAAAGAGCAAAAGTAGTTCTTGAGCCAATGGAAAGAGGATTTGGGTTTACTTTAGGAAATTCTATTAGAAGAGTTTTACTTTCATCAATTCCGGGATTTGCTATTACTCAAGTTAAAATTGATGGCGTTGTTCATGAATATTCAACATTAGATGGCGTTCAAGAAGATGTGGTAGATGTGCTTTTAAATATTAAAAAGATAGCACTTAAAATGCATGATACCAGTGAGGCTACAATTATATTAAATAAGAATGAGGAAGGACCTGTAACTGCTGGTGACTTTGAGGTTGGACACGATATTGAAATAGTTAATCCTAATCATGTTATAGCAAATTTAAATAAAGGTGGAAAATTAAATATCGAAGCAAAAGTAGAAATGGGCAGAGGCTATCAACCCGTACCTGTAAGAACAAAAGGAGTGGAAAGTGATAATGTTCTTGGCTTTATCATGATTGATGCTTCCTTTAGCCCGATTACTAAAGTTAGTTATGTTGTTGAAAGTGCCCGTGTAGAACAAAGAACAGATTTAGATAAATTAATTATGGATGTTGAAACAAACGGAGTAGTTGATGCAGAACAAGCAATTAGGGATGCAGCAAGAATTCTTATGGGGCAATTATCTGTATTTGCTAATTTAGAAAGTGAATTAACTGAAGTAGAGGTTCAACAAGCACCTCAAATAGACCCAATTCTTCTGAGACCAGTAGATGATCTTGAATTAACAGTGAGATCAGCTAATTGCTTAAAAGCAGAAAATATTCATTATATCGGTGACTTAGTTCAAAGACAGGAAAGTGATTTACTAAAAGCACCAAATCTTGGAAGAAAATCATTAAATGAAATTAAAGATATTTTACAAGAAAAAGGCCTCTCATTAGGTATGCCTGTTGAAAACTGGCCACCAGCTGGTGCAGAAACAGCTTAATTTGAAAGAATATGGAGTAATAAGATGAGACATGGGAAAAATCACAGAAAGCTTAATAGAACAACTACTCATAGGAAAGCTATGTTTAAAAATATGGCAACTTCATTACTTAAGCATGAAATAATTCGAACCACTTTACCAAAAGCAAAAGAGTTAAGAAAATACGCTGAACCACTAATTACTCTCGCGAGAGAATCAAGTGTTCATAATAAGCGTATTGCATTTAGTCGATTAAGAGATAGAGATATTGTCACTAAATTATTTGGTGAAATTGGACCGAGGTATAGCCAAAGAAACGGTGGCTATACAAGAATCCTTAAATGTGGTTTTCGTAAAGGTGATAATGCTCCTATGGCGTATATTGAACTCGTGGATCGTCCAGAAGAAAATAAAAATGAGCCAAATGAGAATACAAGCCCTATAAAAGCCCAAGAAGAGCCTAAAGAAAATATTGCAAAAGAAAACAAACCAAAAACAAAACCTAAACCGAAAAAAGAAACTGAGAGTAAAAAAGCTGAAAAAGAAGTTTAATTGGTTTATGTTAAATAGTTTTAAAAAAGCCAGCTTTGCTGGCTTTTTTATTATTTTCAATTAATTTTATAAAAAATCCATATAATAGATATCAAAACAAATGAAAAATCTTATTAAATAATGAAAAATAATACTGAAAAAAAAGAGAGTTTAACCGATATTTTAGAACAAATTGATTTGCTACTTGGCAAAGAAAATTTAACAGAAAATATTAGAGATACTGAAGATCTAAAAAAATATAATCTTATTAATAATTTAACAAATAAGGAAAATTTAAAATCCCTAAATAATTTATTAAGCCATCTTCATTCATCAGATATAGCAGATATTCTTGAAGCTCTTCCATTAGAAAGAAGATTAGCAGTATGGGAGCTAGTTAAATCTGAAAATGACGGTGATATTTTAGTAGAAGTATCTGATGTTGTTAGACAAACATTGATTGCTGATATGGATAATACTGAATTATTAGCTGCCGCAGAGACATTAGATACGGACGAAATAGCTGATATAGCGGGTGACCTTCCTGGCGATGTTTTAAATGACTTATTAGAGAGTTTAGATGTTCAAAATAGAGAAAGATTGGAATCTGCATTATCCTACCCAGATGAATCAGTAGGAGCATTAATGGATTTTGATATCGCAACAATTCGTGATGATATTACGTTAGAAGTTGTTCTTGAATACTTAAGAAAAATAAAAAAATTACCTGACCATACCGATAAATTATTTGTTGTAGATCATTCTGGTTCAATACTTGGCGTTCTTCCTTTAGAGAGAATTGTAGTAAGTGAGTCCGATATAAAAGTAAAAGATGTAATGTCAACTGATGCAGTGCTGTTTAGGCCAGAAGATACTGCGCACGAAGCATCAAATGCTTTTGAAAGATATGATTTAGTTACAGCACCAGTTGTTGATGATTCGAAAAAGCTAATCGGTAGACTTACAGTTGATGCTGTTATGGATTATATTCGAGAGGAGTCAGAAACAGAAAAATTGTCTATGGTGGGATTAAAAGAAGAAGATATGTTTTCAACGATATGGAAATCAGTTCAAAATCGATGGGCATGGTTAGCAATCAATTTAATTACAGCTCTTATTGCATCAAGAGTTATTGGTATATTTGAAGGTTCAATTGAAAAAGTTGTGGCACTTGCTGCTTTAATGCCAATAGTAGCTGGTATAGGAGGCAATTCTGGAAACCAAACTACCACTATGATTGTAAGAGCTCTCGCTCTAAATCAAGTTACATTCAGTAATATACGATTACTTTTGTTTAAAGAGATTGGAGTAGCATTATTAAATGGAATTTTATGGGGAAGTGTTCTAGGGGTTTTTGCATACCTGCTTTATGGAAATACTCAATTAGGATACGTTATGACAGCAGCAATGATATTAAATTTAATTTTATCTGCAATCATGGGAGTTATGATACCCTTAATATTAAATCGTTTAGGTAAAGATCCAGCTGTAGGATCAAGCGTATTAATAACTGCAATGACTGATAGCGGAGGTTTCTTTATATTTCTAGGGCTAGCTACTTTAGTTTTATTATAAAAAATTATGAATAAATTTGAATTTATTAAAAATAATTTTAATTTAGATTTTATGTTATCAATGCCTACTCTTTGGCAATTCTTAGCAATTTTTCTTGCATTGAGCTTATCTTTTTTTACTAACAAAGTTATTAAAAATTACGTAGTTGGAACCACTAAAGATAATTGGAAAATAGCAACTGATGGGCTTATTAGAATAATTTCTCCTATAATTATCTTAGTTATTCTTTTCCTATCAAAAATATATTTAGATACTTTCCAATCAACATTATTTTTACATATTGCAATTAGTCTAGTAAATGCACTTATTGTAATTAGATTAGGTGTTTATTTTATTAGATATCTTACCAAACCAAGACCCTGGATTCGTGCCCTAGAAAATACTATTGCTACATTAGTATGGTTTATAGTTGCTTTATATTTGTTTGGACTTCTTTCGCCTATTAGAGATAGTTTGGCCCAAATACAATTTAGTTTTGGTGATAATACATTTTCATTATTATTAGTATTACAAGTAATATTTGGATCCGCCTTAGCAGTTCTTTTTGCAGTAACAATTGGTCAATTTATTGAAAATAGATTAATGAAAGTAGATCAATTAGATATGAATGCCAGGGTAATGCTAAATAAAATTTTAAAGATAACATTATATGTTGTTGCTGTAGTTATTGCTTTGTCATCCATAGGCCTAGACCTGACATTTTTATCAATTTTTGGCGGAGCTTTTGGGGTTGGTTTAGCATTTGGAATGCAAAAAATTGCTAGTAATTATGTTTGTGGTTTTATTATCTTATTAGATAAATCTATTCATATTGGTGATATTTTAATGGTGGGTGAGCATTATGGCGTGGTTACTTTAATAAGGTCAAGATATACTGTTTTACGAAAACTTGATGGTATTGAGGTAATTATTCCTAATGAGACTCTGATATCTGAAAATATTATCAATCACACATTAAGTGATAGAAAATCTAGGATATCTATTGATGTTCAAATAAGTTACAAGTCTTCTGTGGACAAAGCATTTGAAATTATGTTGAATGCTGCGAAGAATGAATCAAGAGTTTTAAATGATCCTGAACCAACAGTGTTCTTAATGAAGTTTGCTGATAGCGGAATAGATTTGATGTTATCTTTTTATATTTTAGATCCTGAAGAGGGATCTTGGGGATTGAAGTCAGATATTTATCGAGAAATTTGGGATGAATTTCAAAAAGATGGTATTGAGATACCTTATCCTTATAGAACAGTTGAGATTATTAATTCAGAAAAAGATAAATAAATCTATTTAATTTTATTCTCTTTATAGAGAACATGTTTTCTTATTGTAGGGTCGAACTTTTTAATTTCAATCTTATCAGGAGTCGTTTTTTTATTTTTAGTCGTTGTATAGAAATGTCCAGTTCCTGCAGATGAATCTAATCTAATTTTCTCTCTCATTTTTAAACCTTTTTCCCTTCTGCACGCATTTTTGCAATCACAGCATCAATTCCTAACTTGTCTATTGTTCTTAGTGCTGCACCTGAAATACGCATTGCTACCCATCGATTTTCACTTTCAACCCAAAATTTACGATTTTGTAAATTTGGAAGAAATCGTCGTTTTGTTCTGTTGTTTGCATGGGAAACATTGTTTCCTGTTACGGTTTTTTTCCCAGTTACTTCACATATACGAGACATGAGACATTCCTTAACTAAATTCTTAAAAAAAGATGACTATTAGACCACATAAACCACTGTCTTTACAAGTCTTTTTTAGGTTTTACCAGTACTCCCAAAACCACCTTCACCCCTATCACTTTTAGCAAATTCGTCTACCAGATTAAAATTTGCCTGTAATACTGGTAATACAACGAGTTGAGCTATTCTTTCTAAAGGGTTTATTAAAAATGCATTTTTGCTTCTATTCCAACAAGAAACTAGCAGCTCTCCTTGATAGTCAGAGTCAATTAAACCTACTAAATTACCTAGAACTATTCCATGTTTATGACCTAGGCCAGAGCGGGGAAGAATTACTGCAGCATAGTTAGGATCTTTAATGTATATTGCTATTCCAGTAGGAATTAAAAATGTTTCACCTGGGTTAATTGTTTGTACATGTTCTATACAAGCTCTCAGGTCCAAGCCTGCAGAACCTTTGGATGCATAATGAGGTAAATGATCTTTAATTAAAGGATTAAGAACTTTGAAATCAATTGATATATTCATGGACATTGCTCCTCTTAGCTTCCAATTTATGAATATTCACAAGAATATCAGAAGCTAATTCATTTTTATTTTTTTTAGGGATATGAATTACTTTGTCCTTAAAAATTAAATGTACTTCAGCAGAATCTTTACCCATTGACTCATTAATTGAATTTGCAACAATCATATTTAATTTCTTTTTTTTAAGTTTTATTTTAGCGTTCTCGATAATTTTCTCACTTTCTGCTGAAAATCCAACACAAAAAAGATTTTTGAATTCAGAAGCTGTTTCTAAAATAATGTCGCTACTTCTATTTAGTTCTAATATTAATTTATCTTTATGTTTTTTTAATTTTCCAGAAATAGTTTTTGGGATATAGTCTGAAATTGCAGCACTACTAATAAAGATATCGTTATCTTTGGCATTCTGTTTGACTAATTTATTCATCATTTCATGATTAGGCGCATAAATACATTTTATATTTGCTGGTGGGAGTGTTTCAGTTCGACCATATATTAGTGTTACATTAGCCCCCATAGTATAAGCTGCATTTGCAAGACTGAATCCCATTTTTCCTGAGCTTAAATTTGTAATAGCGCGAGCATCATCAATTTTTTCAAAAGTAGCACCACATGTTATAAGAATATTTTTATTTTCTAGGAGGGGAAAACTTAAAGATTTTTCTATATCAAGGAGTAATATTTTTTCATTTATTAGACGACCCATTCCTTCATCTCCACAAGCTTGTTCTCCATTTTCTGGACCAGAGAATTTCCCTCCATCTTGAATGATTAGAGAAATATTTCTTTTTGTAGCAGAATTTTCCCACATATTTTTATTCATAGAAGGAGCTATCAAGATAGGGCAATTTCTTGCTAGGCAAACATTAGATAACAAGTCATCTGCTAGGCCTTGAGCTAATTTTGCAATAAAGTTTGCAGAAGCTGGAGCTATTAAAATAAGATCGGCTTTTTTTGATTGGTTAATATGCTCCATACCATTTCCTTCATTAGGCTCCCACATATCTTCTAACACAGGTTTTCCTGATAAGCCTTGGAGTGTTAATGGGCTTATAAATTCTTTTGCTGATTTAGTCATGATAACTTGGATATCAGCACCATTCTTTTTTAAAAGACGAATTAATTCACCAGCTTTGTAAGCTGCAATACTTCCAGTAACACCTAAAATAATTTTTTTGTTTAGCATTAAAATTTAGTCTCCATAAACTATAAAATCAATACATAATGATGTTTTATAATAAAGTGAAAGTATAGCAAAGAATGTGCGGTGTGATTGGTATTGATGGGTGCAGAGCTGGATGGATTATTAGCAAAATTTTAGAAGACCAATCATTAAGTTTTCACATTATTGATAACTTAGATAATGACTTTCTAAAAAAAGATAATATATCTCACATGGGTATAGATATACCATTAATGCTATCTAAAACTGGAAAAAGATTTGCAGACACTGAAGCGAGAGCTATATTAAAAAAGAGATCCTGTACTATATTTTCACCACCAACTCTAAGCGCATTAAAAGCTAATAATTATATTGAAGCTTGCGAAATAAACTTTAGGCAATCTGGTAAACGTCTTTCAAAACAATCTTGGAATTTGTTTCCTAAAATAAAACAAGCTCAGAAATTTTTAAAATATAATAATAAAATTAATTTATTTGAGATTCATCCAGAATTAAGCTTTATGGCGATGAATAATATGAATTTAGTTTTAGAAAGTAAAAAAACTATCATAGGAAAAAAAATACGAATTAAGTTAATAAAAAAATTTTTTCCTAGTTTTTCTTTTGAATTGGTTAGAAAAAAATACAACAAAAATGAAGTTCTTGATGATGATATTCTAGACTCTATCTCTGTAGTATGGTCAACTCAAAGAATAGTTGATAATATTGCTCAGTTCGTTCCAAAAGAACCAGAGAAAAATAATATGAAAATATATTTTTAATTTATGGCTAATTTTATTAAAACAAAATTGATTTGGATAATTTTATCCACGTTAGGGGCTTTCGCTTTTTCTACAATAGCGCTTAGTCGCGATGAGTCTATTAATGCAATGTGGTTTATTACAGCAGCTGTATGTATTTATCTTGTAGCTTATAGATTTTATGGGGCATGGATTGCTGCAAAAGTATTAGTTCTTGACGAGTTTAAAGAAACCCCTGCTGTAACAAATAATAATAATCGTGATTTTGTTCCGACTAATAAGTGGGTTTTATTTGGAATTCATTTTGCCGCTATTGCTGGTCCAGGACCTTTAGTAGGACCTACCCTTGCTGCTCAATTTGGTTATTTACCTGGCACAATATGGATTTTAGTTGGAGCAGTATTAGGTGGCGCAGTTCAAGATATGACAATTTTATTTTTTTCTGTCAGAAGAAATGGTAAAACTCTGGGACAAATGGCGAAAGAAGAACTAGGTCAGCTTGCAGGTAAAGCATCTTTAATAGCAACTTTTGTAATCATGATTATTTTAATATCTGTATTAGGTCTCGTAGTCGTAAATGCAATGAAACATAGTCCTTGGGCAACATCAACAGTGGCAGCAACTATTCCAATCGCAATTTTCATTGGATTTTATATGCGCTTTTTAAGGCCTGGTCGAGTTTTAGAGGCAACTGGAATTGGTGTAGTTCTTTTGTTATTTGCTGTTTATATTGGGGGTGAGATTGATAAATCTGAGTCATTAAGAGTTTATTTTGATCATGGAGGATTATTTTTAGCATGGTCAATTATTATATACGGGTTTGCAGCAGCAGTTTTACCAGTATGGATGCTATTGGCTCCAAGAGACTATTTATCCACTTTTGTGAAATTGGGAACCATTATTTTTCTAGCTATAGCTATTGCAATTTTACAACCAGATATAAAGATGCCAGCTGTAACAAATTTTGTTGATGGTTCAGGCCCAATATTTGGAGGTAGTGTATTCCCATTTGTTTTTATTACTATAGCTTGTGGAGCTATTTCTGGCTTTCATGCCTTAATTTCATCTGGAACAACACCTAAGTTAATTGATAATGAAAAACATATTCCTATGATAGGTTATGGAGGAATGCTTCTTGAATCTTTTGTGGCAATTATGGCAATGGTTGCCGCCTGTGTTTTAGAACCGGGCGTTTTCTTTGCAATTAATAGTCCTGCTGGAATTGTTGGATCTGATCCCTCAATAGTTATTCAAACTATTAATTCATGGGGATTTCCTGTGACGCAAGATCAAATGGAGCAGCTTGCCAAAGATGTTGGGGAAACCACTCTTTTTGCTAGAACAGGCGGAGCACCTTCATTAGCTGTTGGTATGGCAAGTATTTTTGCAGATGCTTTTGGAAAGAATCTCTTAGCGATGTGGTATCACTTTGCAATTATGTTTGAAGCCGTTTTCATTTTAACTACATTAGATGCAGGTACAAGGGTTGGAAGATTTATGTTGCAGGATATTTTAGGAAATTTTCATCCAAAATTAGGAAGAACTTCTTGGTTGCCTTCAACAATTTTAACAAGTGCAATCGTAGTTGCATGCTGGGGATATTTTTTATATATAGGGGTTATTGATCCAAATGGAGGGGTCAATATTTTATGGCCTTTATTTGGAATTGCAAATCAAATGCTTGCTGCAATTGCATTAAGTGTTGGGACTGCAATACTAATTAGAACTGGTAAAGTTAAATTTGCATGGATTACTGGATTACCTTTAACTTGGTTAGCAATTATTACTTCAACAGCCGCTTTCCAGAAAGTATTTAGCGAAGACACACGGGTAGGTTTTTTAGCGGCAGCTAAATTTATGACAGAAAAAGTTAATTCAGGCATGCTTACTGATGAAAAAATTAGTATTATGAATCAATTAATATTTAATTTAAGATTTGATGCAGTAATAACTGTTCTTTTAACAATAGTCTTATGGCTAGTTATTGTTGATGTATTAAAAATTTTATTTAACAATAAATATAAGTTTTTAGGAGTAAGAAATTAATGTGGGTTAAAAATTTATGGAAGTTTTTAAGAGCTATAAGTGGCGATGACGCTTATGAAGTTTATCTTAATAATTTTTCAAAATGTACAAATCATTTAAACAGTAATCCTTTAAGTAGAAAAGATTTTTATTCACAAAAGCTTCAGCAAAAATGGAATAAAATAAATCGATGCTGTTAATCAAATTTTACTTTTAGTTAAAAAATACATACATAAACCAATTCCAATCATTGGAATAGTCAGCCATTGGCCCATAGATAGATTTAGATAAAGAAGCCCAAGAAAGTTATCAGGTTCACGCGTAAATTCAATTAAGAATCTAAAGAATCCATAAAAAATTAAAAACAACGCTGAAATGCTTCCAGTAGGCCTTTTTTGATTTGAAAAAAACCAGAGTATTAAAAATAAAAATAAACCTTCAAACAGAGCTTGATATATTTGAGAAGGATGCCTAGATAACTTATCAGTGACTGGAAAAATCATACCCCAGGGTAAATCTGTAGTTCTGCCCCATAGCTCTTGATTGATAAAATTTCCAATTCTACCAAACCCTAGGCCTAATGGAACTAATGGAGCTATAAAATCTGTAAGTTTTAACCAAGGAAAACTATATTTTTTTGAAATTAAGAAAAGACTTATTAAAACACCTAGAAATCCTCCATGAAAGGACATACCGCCTTGCCAAAAAGCAAAAACTTCATCAAGATTAGAAAGGTAATAAGTGGGTTGATAAAAAAATACATAACCGAGCCTACCACCTAAAACCACACCAATAGCGCCATAAAATAGAACATCATCAAGCATTTTTTCATTAATATCATTCCACCATCTTTTTTTTAATTGTTTTTTACCAAGATAAATAAATGATAAAAACGCAAAAAAATACATTAAACCGTACCAATAGACCTTGAAAGGACCAATTTGGAGTGCAATAGGATCTATTTCTGGATGAATAAGCATAATTAGTAATTATAAGTTAAAATTCTAATAATAAATTAATCATTAGAGATTGAGATGCCAGAATATAGATCAAGAACTACAACGCATGGAAGAAACCAGGCTGGAGCTAGAGCTCTTTGGCGAGCAACTGGTATGAAGGAGGGTGATTTTAATAAGCCAATGATTGCAGTAGTTAATTCATTTACTCAATTTGTTCCTGGTCATGTCCATTTAAAAGATATGGGTCAATTAGTTGCGAGAGAGATTGAAAAAAGTGGCGGTGTTGCAAAAGAATTTAATACTATTGCGGTTGATGATGGAATCGCTATGGGACATGAT
>MDSW01078897.1_pt1 | contig 13869 bp, 5 predicted proteins | sample 811171 | NCBI WGS metagenome assembly MDSW01 (sample SAMN05326641, study PRJNA326480) | marine metagenome | isolation source: seawater | place: Atlantic Ocean: North West | collected 2012 | reverse complement strand
GCCCACGGAATACTACGATCAAAGACTTCACCGTAAGAAGTGTAATCGTTGTAGTGAACAGCCTGCACTCGCCAATTCTTCACTCTGGCGTCATATGCCTTTTGTAGGCGTTTGAGATCTCTCGGAAATTGTTGACTCAGTACAAGATTATTCAACTCAAGTGGATCTTTACTGATTTGGAATAATTCCTCGGTAGCTTCGAAATCACCAGTTTCATAAGGCCAGTAAATATACTTGTAATCCTGACCAACAATGCCATAGCTTTGGCAGGATCGAGGACCCCAGACATTGATTAACTCCAGATATTGATGTATTGAAGATTGAGGATCGTCATATAGTGGCATCAGGTCTCGTCCATCAATGCCACGGGGAGCATTCAACCCGGCAAGCTTCAGAATCGTAGGAGCAAAGTCTATCGAGCCTGTAATTGAATCCACTCGCAATTGCTTGCCACTATTCTCATGACGCGGATCAAAGATAATTAAGGGGACGCGTGACCCCTCTTCATAAGGCAGAACCTTAGATCCATATCCATGAGCTCCGCAAAAAAAACCATTGTCTGATGTAAAAATAACCACCGTATTGTCTGCAACACCGGCATCGACAACTGCTTGACGAATCATGCCAACGGCTGAATCCACCGCATGTACCAGTTGATTATATAGCCGCATTTGATTGTCATAGTCATCCTTATACCCCCAGCTTTCAAATCGCTCATATTGGCGCCCGGTTTTACTTTGGCGTGAAAACTGATTACTGAACTCCCGTCCGTAGTTTGCCGGTTTCCTGAATGACTTTCCGGCATACACATGATCAAACATCGGGTCGACCTGATCGGGTTTGTGCGGAGCTTTGAAGCTAATCGAAAGACAAAAAGGCTTCTCTTCGCCCGCCGCATGATGAATAAAGTCTCGGCCAAACGCACCGTAGGAACGTGAGGAATGAGGGTATTGCTCAGCATACCGAGCCATACTCTTATTCTGTTTTGTTCGATACGATGTCTGCCCCGGTCCGGCTCCCCACCAATCAAAATCTTCCTGAGGTAAGATCGCTTTCTCAGCTCCGTTAGGAAGAACCTCAAATCCGATCTTGCCTGCTATAGCAGTCAAATATCCGTGTTCCCGCATAATTACAGGATAACTTTGCTCCCACAAATTCTGATGCAACGGTCCATGGCCGAAATTGCAACCATGGCGATATTCATACAATCCGGTCATGACAGTTGCCCGCGAAGCCATACAGATAGCCGTTACCGTGTAATGTCTGTCAAAGGTAATTCCATCGCGCGCCAGACTATCTATATTGGGCGTCACGACATCATCGTTGCCATAACATCCAAGAGAATACGTGTTTTGATCATCTGTAAAGAGAAAGATGATATTCGGACGCTTTGCCTCTTTTGCATTAGTAACTGAGGCTACAAACAAAATAGCCAGAAAGAATATCAGTCGTGTCAATTTCATCATATCGCCTATTCTCGCTTGTTTAGAGAAACTATCGGTTACCGGGAAGCACCATTGTCACCGGCAGCATCCTGTGCCAACTTTAATAAGAATTCAACAACCAGCTTCATCTTCGGGTCTCCCAGCAAATCAGTCTCTTCTTTGGGATCACTGTGTAATTCATAAAGAGCCGTTGGATGGGCTATTCCGTCAAACGCATACTGGTGATCCAAAAACAGCTTCCAGCGACCTTCGACCGGAGCAGCGTTACTGCGCACAGCAACAACGGCACGTTCGTCAGCAAGTTTCTTGCTCGCCTCCTGATGATCATTGGGAAACACCGCTCCACGACGAACAAATTCGCGATCACCACGAAACGCATCCAGTTGACTAATACTATCTTCAGCTCCCCGTCCCATGCCCTTTATAGGAGGCAACTTAACTCCTGCAATTTCGGCGAACGTAGCATAGAGGTCATTCAAGGCTAGTAGAGAACTTTGGATTGCTCCGGGCGTTTGGGGGTTACCATCACCCACCTGCCCTAAAGGCCAACTGACAATAAACGGGACGCGGTGGCCGCCCTCAAAGGTCGACCCCTTGTTGCTTCGTAGCGGTCCGGTAAACCGCTTGTCATTTTTCTCCGCCCCATTATCGCTGGTAAAAACGACAATCGTATTTTCTATCAGGGGACGGCCTTTTCGTCTCGGATCCTCGGTTTCCTCTAGATAATCGATTAGTCGCCTCAGATGTACATCATTTTGATACACAAAATCCTGCCTCAGACTTTCGGTAGGCTTACCATCTTTGTATTGGCTTGCACCTTCGACTTTGATGCCTGCAATTTCTTTGGACGGAGTGTAGGGCCCATGATTCGCGGGTGAGGCAAAGTACAGAAAAAACGGCTGCGCCGTGGTCGTCATAGAATTTAGAAAATTCAATGCCTCACGATCCATCACGTTACCGACGCGCCAATAGTCATACGAACCGTTGGTAAGTTGTCTGCCACTGTCGGTTGCTCCAACAATCGTCCGGCCATGAATCCAGCCCGGGCCAGTCGTTTGTTCCGGTATATTTTTACGATTAAGCCCTCCTGGTCCGGAAGTCGGGTGGCTACGTGATATTCCATAGAAGAAATCAAAGCCATGGTCGATGGGTGTATCCACCATCGGCTGGCGAAGATCCGCATCCAAAAAACCTTCCGCAACGGAACCATCGGACTTTCGATAGGTAAGTCCTAAATGCCATTTACCAACCATACCGGTTTTATAACCCGCCTGCTGAAGCATCTCGGGCATCGTCAATCGATCTCGTTCGATTAACGGGTCTCCATGATTTCCAAACAGTACCCAATGCTTCACTGCTGTCCGCCAGCAATAACGACCTGTCATCAACGCATATCGGGTTGTGGTACAGCGACTATGCGGTGAATGAGCATCGGTAAAGCGAATCCCACGGCGAGCAAGCTCTTCCATTGCCGGAGTGTCTAATTGGTCAGCATCACTGTTTTTTGACCAGTCCTGATAGGCACTCGTATCACCTGCTCCCATATCATCTGCCAAGAAAACAATGATATTGGGTTTAACCGTGGGATGAAGAACGACTTCCTGCTGGGCTACTAACAACCCGGGGCAACACAAAAAGCACGCAAGGACAGAAAACCTGCTCATTAACCAATCAGATCCTTGATGACTTCACCACCAAACTGAGACAATTGCTTGTAGCGACCACCATGAAAGTAGGTGAGTTTGTTATCGTCCAACCCTAGCAAATGTAGTAACGTGACATGCACATCACGAATAGGGTGAACATTCTCTGCAGCCTCGGCACCTATTTCGTCTGTACCTCCGACGATGGTGCCTTTTTTGATTCCACCCCCGGCAAACAGCATCGTCATGGCATCTACATTGTGTCCACGTCCAAAGGAATACACGCCACCTCGACGATTGTTATCCGGGGTGCGACCGAACTCACCAGTCCAGACAACCAAAGTTTCGTCGAGCATACCGCGGGACTTAAGATCCTTAATCAAAGCTGCCATTGGCTGATCGACAGACTTGATACGCGATGAATGCCCTTTTTCGAGATAGTCGTGGCTATCCCAACCACCGGTGAAAATCTGCACAAAACGAACTCCGCTCTCAACCAATCGCCTTGCCATCAGGCATTGCTTACCGAAGGTGGCCGTCTCCGGCCTGTTGAGTCCATACATTTCCTGAGTCTTTAGTGATTCGCCTGCCAAATCCATCACCTGAGGAACAGACATTTGCATACGAAACGCAAGCTCATAGTTTTCGATTCTTGCTTCCAAGTCTTTATGTTCCGGGTGAAGCCGCGCATGACGCCGGTTTATTTCTGCCAGTTCGTCCAACGCCCGCCTCTGATGTTTTCTGTCCTTAAACGACTGTGGCTGCAAATCCAGTATGGGAGATCCCTGAGGACGCAGACGAGTCCCCTGGTAGTGAGCCGGCAAAAAACCGTTACTCCAATTCCTCGAGCCCCCCTGAGGTGCAGCAAGTTCTGTCATGACCACATAACCCGGAAGGTTTTGATTTACCGAGCCAAGCCCATACGTAGCCCAGGAGCCAATGGCCGGATCCGCCCCTAAACGGCTTCCCGTATTCATATGGAACAAAGCTTCCGGGTGATTCAACGATTCAGCCTGACAACCACGGTAATTACATAGTTCATCAGCGACTTCCGGAGCTGCCATAAACTGCCATTGGTCACTCATCTCCAGGCCCGACTCACCGACCTTGCGAAACTTGAACGGGCTTCCCACGTAGAATCGAAATCCACCGGCTAAACCTGCTGTTCGTTTGGACTCGGTCTTATGCAGTTCGTTCAGCTTTGGTTTAGGGTCAAAGGTATCAACCTGACTGGGGCCTCCCTCCATGAACAACATAATGCAAGCTTTAGCCTTGGGAGTATGCATTGGTTGTTTGGGAGACAGCGGCCCCCTGTTGGGCAACACTCCGTCCAACAGTTCATCCTGGCTATTTACCTGCGTATTGCCTGCTTGAAGCATTTGAGTTAACGCAACCGATCCTAGCGATGCGCTAAGCCCGTACAAAAAGTCACGACGATTGGGATTCAGTCTTGGGGTCATCATTGGATTCAGCCTCAATCGCTCCTAATACACATACATAAACTCGCTACTGTTAAACAGCAGCAAGCATAAATCTGCCAACGCTCTGGTCTCTGCATCTACATCACTTGCTTTCGTATCCGATGTATAGTTTGCAAAGACAGGTAGCTTTTCCAGATAGTCGAATGGTTCACCCGAAAACTCTTCAATAAGCGACCGTCTAATTTCGGTAGGGTAGCTCACTTTCTCAGGAGTTACGTTTTGATGATATGCCCTCATTTCAGTGACATACTTCTTCAATCGACTCAATTCTGGTTTAACCGGGTCGCGGCCATAGGTAAGCCAGAATGCCCGTTTAATTTGCAGTTCCAGCGAATCACGCTCATCCATCAACCTTTGGGCCATGGCTATCGATCTGTCGGTCACAACGTCACTATTAAGTAATGTCAATGATTGAGGCGTCACGGTAAGTGAATCTCTTGCTTCACAGGAATCATTTGGATTTGGTTGATTAAACAATTCCAAAAACGGATCTGCCTGACCTCGAACCCGGTAAGCATAAATGGTGCGTCGATTTCGCATTTCCGGCTGTGGGGATGGCTGATAGGCCGGAGCGAGTGAAAACTGAATCATACGGGGCTGCAAGGCAACTTCCATGTTAATCTCAGGACGAATTGGCAAACCTCCCATCTCTGGATTCAACTCTCCCGTAATCGCCAGGAAACTGTCCCGAATCTCTTCGGCAGTTAAACGACGTGGTTGGAACACTCCTAATAGCTCGTTGTTCGGATCCAATTGCTGAAGTTTCTCCAAATCCCGTCTTTGCGTCGATTGCATGTACGTCGCTGACGTCATAATCAATTTATGCATCCGCTTCATCATCCAGCCGTTTTCTACAAAGTCAGCGGCAAGATAATCCAACAGTCTGGGGTGCGTCGGCTTAGCACCCTTAGCACCAAAATTGTTAGGGTTACGAGCAATTGCCTGACCAAAGTGATACTGCCAGATACGATTCACAATCGAACGCGTAGTTAATGCATTTCGATCGTCGGAAATCCATTTTGCCAAAGCCAAACGGCGACCATCCAGAGTATTAGGGAGTAAAAATGAACTTGCTTCACCCGAATCAACTGGAAGCCCAAGAGCACTTAAGACTCCAGGTTCCACCGACTCTCCGGGAGCCTCGAGAGCGCCTCCCATCAGAATGAAACTTTCCGCTTCCCACTTCGGGTCCTGTTCTTCAATGATTCTGAGTTTTCGTGATCCTGGATAACGAAAGGGATCATCCATTCCGTTATAGACTCCCTGAATCATGGGCTGGAATCGTTCCTGACGACGCGTCCAGATCCAGACATCCTGTTTGTAGACTTTATAACGTCCCTTGTCGGTACTATCTAATCCAACATGACGAGGTGGTTTCTCCTCATCCGCAAGCTTCTGTCTCGCGCCTTCGTCTTTGTATTCAAGCCCGCGTTCGGCAAACCACGCTCTGGCTGCCGTTTCCTGTTTGTGATAAACGATGTTACGCTGATCTTCCGCGTTTTTCAGCATGCGAGCGACATGCTGCTGTTCCGACTCGAAATTGATTTGGTTCTCTTGCGGTAGAAAGGCAACGGGACGCTCAGCCATCTGCGTCGTGGCAAACGCTGCGTAAAAACGATAGTAATCCCTTGTTGGAATAGGATCGAACTTATGATCATGACACTTTACGCAACGCATCGTGGTTGAAAGGAATGTCTGCCCCACAGCGTTGACGATGTCATCCAGGTAGATTTGCCTCGCCTCCGGCGCTTTGACCATAGCATTGTCAAAAGGGCCCATGCGAAGATAGCTGGTCGCTACCAACCACTCTGCTTCCTTTTCGTTGTAGGCCCCTGACTTCCGAGCTGCAGCAACTACATTAGGTTGGGCCTCGTTTTGCTGGGCCGCACGCGCTCGCACAGATTGATCTGCAAGCTCGTCACCTGCCAATTGCTCCATCACAAACTGGTTGTACGGTTTATCTTCATTCAATGACCGGATGACATAGTCACGATACCGCCAGGCGTTACTACGCTCATAGTCGTTCGAATACCCTCCGGAATCTGCATAACGAGCGACGTCTAACCAATGCTGCCCCCATCGTTCTCCATAGTGCGGAGAATCGAGCAAGCGATCAATCAAGGCCAACCAGGCTTTCTGTGAGTCTTCACGCCAGGCGTTTACAAACTGACTGGTTTCATAAGGGGTGGGTGGTAAGCCGGTTAAGTCATAGGAAGCCCGACGCAGAAGGATTTTAGGGTCCGCAGGCGGGGCCAGAGAAAAGCCTTCTTGCTGTAATTTAGCGCCGACAAAGTAGTCGATCGGATGCTCCTTATCAGGCACCTCCGTTTTAACAACCGGTTGAAACGCCCAAATGTCCTCCGCCTGATACCTCCGATACGTCCATTCATCGCTTAGCCCACCGCTAGTATCCACAAGCGATCCTTCGGACGTTACCCTCTCTCCCCACGCCTCTTTTCTGTAGGCTGCGATTGTCTGCTCGTCAGGCCAGAGTGCACCAGCTGCAATCCATTGTTCAATCCATTGAATCTGTTCGGGGGAAAGTCGATCGTTTTCCTTCGGGGGCATTTCATAGCCCTCCCATTTCACAGCATAAACTAAGACACTTTCGGCGGGCTTACCCGGAATGATCGATGGTTCACCTGATTCACCGCCTGCCAACATCCCTGCTCGACTGGTAATGTCGTAATCACCTTTAAGATCGCCACCGGCACCATGGCATTGAAAGCACTTTTGCTTGAGGAGCGGTAAAACTTTCAGAGCAAACAGCTCGTCACCGTTGCTTTTGTCTTGTTGTACTTGCGTCTGTCCCTTTTCTTCTCCCTGAGCCGAGGGGAGACAAAGCAGGAGAATGGCAATTAGTAGGTAAGTACGGTGCATGAAAGCGTAGTTAATTTGGAATAATGCGGAGAAATTGGCGTCCCGTTCTCCCATCATACACTGAATTATCACTGCAACTAAGTCCAACGAAAATGAAATGAACGATGAAGTAATCGCTATCCAATACGGATAGATTGATTCTCTACTTTGAAAAACTAGAATAAGCTACGGAATACTCGGAACGCCTGACAGACTCGTTCTAGCAAACCAGGTATTTTCGGCGTACCACTACTAATTCACGGGACTGTAATAGGAAACACATTTTCATGCTAAAAACTGCCTCTGCGTACGTGCCGTGTGTCTTGTTACTTTTCCTCAACCATGCAGTAGCGGCACCGACGGAAATTCTCACAATGTCATTTCGTCAACCTGAGCAAATTCAAGTCAACAATCGTTCGATTGAGCTTGGTAGTCACGTAACTACACGATTATTCGATTTGGATAAAGATGGAGTCATGGACTTACTTGTCGCTGACGGCCAGGGAAATCTTCGAGCATACGGAGGAACCAGGTCAAAATCCGGTGTGGTATTTCAAACACCGATCAGCTTACAAGCCGGAGCGAAAACCAAATGGGGGAGTTCTTACACCGGCCTTGCTCTCGCAAACATTGCAGGCAATGAAGCTGAGGATCTCATCGTGGCTCACTCAGGAAACAAGATTTCAATCCACACACGCATTGGGAAAGTTCGATTGCCGGACTTCAGCGAGCAATCGATCGAATTCCATGTACAGGATAACTGTCAGGGGCGGTTCGATGTTGCAGATTGGAATAGCGATGGCCTACTAGACATCGTTACCGGAAGCTTTGGCGGTTCCGTCATTTGGTATCCCAACACAGGAACGCCTCAAAAGCCTCGCTTTGGAGACGGGAAACCTTTCCATGGTGTGAGTCGCGCTTACAACTCACACCCAAGAATCATTGACTTCAATCAGGACGGCAAGCTTGATTTAGTGCTGGGAGTCAACTGGGGAACCATCGAAGTTTATCTTAATACGGGTACTGTACGTGAACCGAAACTCGCACGACCTACCACCTTACGCTGGGCTGATCAGGGCGGTGCATTGAATCTTCGCCCGCTAAACGGTGACGATACGACACCAGATTTTGCGGATCTCAATGGGGATGGCGTCATTGACCTTATCAGCGGTGGGAAAAATGGCAAAGTCTTTTTTATGGCTGGTGTCGGAATCACGGATCATCTATTGGATCTCACAAATCTTTTAACAACCAATCCGGTGGGACTGGGTGAGAAGATGTCGACAGATGAAGAATTGCGAGGACAGGCTTTTGGCTTGCTGGGAAGCATGCAGGCCGCACTCAACAGCGGTCTGGTGCCGGAAGAATATCGAGCTCAGGTTGTCAAAGAACTTCAGGCTCTCGTTAGTAGGTACCCACTTTATTTTAAGCGTCAAAAATGGGATCTGGATAAAACACCGCACATGCCGGCATTTGCCGCACAGATGTGGATTGTGCTCTTTGAAGCTTATCCTGACTCTATCGATCATCGCAAAGCTTTGGCACGCCTTGCCGGCTTCGAAGGTGGCTATCGCACGTTGCTTGAGGATTTGGGAGTTATCTTCATCGACAACAATACAGCGTCGGCTGAACAGACAGTGAAGATGACAAAACTACTTTCTGAAATGCCTCGAAGCGTTTGGGATGTCGAGACCATTACTGTCAGAGGATGGCTTGGAGAAGGGTTTAAGCAACAGGGTATTAGTTCACGAACGGGTGTCAACATTTTCTCTCTGCCTCTGGGACGTCCTGAAAACAGTTTCCCCAATGATGCACCCCGTCGAGGTGTGACCGACGTTTATATGATTTGTCTGGCTCATGAAATTGCCCATAACATGCTCGACACCATTGGCCGTCAATTACGTCCTGAACTCTTCGAATTGAAGTATGAGCAACTGGAACATGCTGCTGGGGAATTAGTGAAATTCCATCCTCAGAAATCACGGGGCGTCAATTGGGAACTCACAAAAATGAATCTGCGCCGTGAAGGAATCTGGGATGGGCAGGATTCATCCTGGCAACAAACGTGGAAGGACTATCTTGAAAGCGAGCCTTTCCAACGCTCCCATGTCAGGGGCAGTGTGCACTTTTTCATTCACTCACCTCAGGAAGCATTTGCAACACTCGCCAATCAGTATTTCACAGATAGTCAGTTGATGCTTGAACTGGGTGTTACTCGCTGGCAGGACGGGCATAAGTCAAGCATCAATCAATTCCTGCTGATTGCTGATTACCTAAGCGAAAAAACGAATTCGGTAAAGTTCTATCAAATGGGAGTCGGAGGCGACGTTCATGTTGAGGCCGTTTCTCTCGGACGCAATGACAAAGGACAGATTGAGTGGATAGAATCTGATGGCAGTCGAATCGAATTTGAATATGACGGTCGTCTGGTGCAGACATTACGAGTTGTTAGATAGGCCTGTCGCTTATCATCATTACCCCAGTGTCACCTAGGCGAAGATAGAATCCATCCTTTCACTGGGCTTGCCAAATCCAATTCATCCTGATGACTAGTTTTCGAAACACCAACCGGATAGACAGCCTGCCTGTTATAATCTGACTGTTAAATAACGAAGCAAATAAGAGCTCATCGCTGACCCTAATCTATGTTTGATACCACTCGTTCCATGACACGTCTACTGTTTTTAGCGTTTGCTCTAATCGCGAGTCCGATTCTGGCTTTGGACGAGCCGCCAGTGGAGTCATTTCAAAAGCAAGTCTCGCCACTCATAAGCAAGTACTGTGTTCGCTGCCACAATGTGGACAAGATGACTTCGGGGGTGCGTGTCGACAACTTTACCGGTGAATTTCCTGATGCCTCTCTTTTTCACTGGCGCGATGTGGCCAAGCAACTTTCGCTGGAATCCATGCCACCTGAAAACGAAGCACAGCCTACCGAACAGGAACGAGAGTTTCTTGTCAGGTGGATCGAGGAAGAAATTGCTGCTGCAAGAGCACGAAATTCTGAGAAAAACGGATCCATCCGCCGTCTGACTGTCGCACAGTATCGAAATACACTACAGGATCTTCTTGGCATACAGGATGAATTGACCGATATCCTGCCGACCGACGGAGTGTCCGAAGATGGATTCCTCAATAACCAGGAAACCCTGCTGCTATCACCGTTATTACTGGAGTCTTACTTTGAAATTGCAGCCAAAGGACTCGATCGGGCGATTTTTGACACCACTGAAAAGCCAGTCATTCAAACCTTTCGAATGGATCTCGGGCAGAACATCAACGGCAATCCGGAAAAGGACAATCTGATTCTGGGAGCAAACAGTATGCTGCTTCGAAATCAGGACTTTGAAGTCGTCGAGTTAGCACCGGAAAAACCGTTTGAATATGAACAGTTTCTGATGCAGAGAAAATTCCGTTTTGTGGAGGGATATCAAGGGAATGCCACCGTTCGAGGTTGGCGGGATTACGACAGCATCTACCATGCAGTTTTTGCCTGTGTCCGCGGCACGCCCGGATATCCGAAAGGAAATCCGTATGATGCTCTTCCTCAGGGACTTGCCTTACGCCCGGCCATTCCCAGTCGTGAAATCTTTGGGCAAGCCAGTACATACGGCCCGAAGTCCAACTTTAAAATCTCTCTTCGTGAACTCCCTGATACGGGCCGATTCCGTATTACAGTGCAAGCTGCTAAATTCGACGATGCCCTACTGCTGGATAATTCTCATCCATCTGCCAACACCAAGAATCTTGACACGATAGTCATTGGAAATGACAAGACGGGGCAGACTGTCGAAATACCGGAAGCAGGTATCTACCAAATCGATGCCTATAAAATATCTGCAGCCTTAAATGGTATTGCCGCGGACGCCTCCAGGCTAAACGAAGGACTCATTGGCCACTGGACGTTCAATGACACGCTCACGACCCTCCCCGAAAATGACAAACTGACTGGTGAGTTACAGGACAATGCTCAACTGGTCAATTCACCATTCCAAAAAGCTTTAGCGGTTGATGGCATGAATGATGCCTTCGTTGTTCCACGGCATGAGGGAATGAATGTTAGTGATCAACCCTTTACTGTCTCCGCCTGGATTCGACCGACCGAGTTACGGCAGGGTGGAATCGTTTGTCTGGGCCGTTATAGCTGGACGCACGGGTGGTATTTGGACATGCCTAACAATCAGGGGATTATTAGGATTGAAACGGCGCATAATCAAAACCAATCTAATGGTACTGTTCAGTCTGCTCCCGGAATCATTCGTGCGAATCAATGGCAACACGTAACCGCCGTTGTACGTCCCGGCACAAATGACACCAAAATCTATGTCAATGGTTTTCAGGTTGCTCAGGGGGTCATCAACAAAAACAATCTCGATAATCCTAGCGTCCAGTTAAACATTGGTCGCATTGAAGCGTCCAAGCAATTCAAGGGCGAAATCGATGAAGTCAGGATCTACCGTAGGGCACTGGAAGAAACTGAGATCAAAGCGTTGATGCTTGGTGGGGAACAATTTATCAAGGCGCCACCGGTAAAGCCGGCAAACTTAACCGTTCATGTTGATCACCGACAATTTACAGGAACCTTGCGACGCCCTGCATTTGCAGTCTTACGACTAAAAAAGGGGGAACACATCATTCGAAGTGAACCTCAGGGCGAGTTGCCCGTCCAACTCTATCTTTCACGATTAGATAATGACCATGAAACAGCTAAAGAGTTCATTGCCTTCTCAAAACGTGCACCTCGTATTGGTGTCCACGTCGGTCTTCGGCGAGACTGCGGTTCAACACTGGATCGAGTCGGAAAGCCTGTCGCCGTAGGAGAGACGGATTTTCAGGATTTCATCTTCGAAGGAGCGATGGCAAATTATCCAAATCCTAATCGCGATCCTCTCAATCCCAATTACCTCGCTGGCATGCGTGAAATCGGAGTGATCAGTGAATACACGGACGGGCGTGATATGCCTCGCCTTTTGGTGCGTTCGATTGAATTCGAAGGCCCTTACTATGAAACCTGGCCACCCAAAACACATCGGAACATTTTTGTTCCGTCCGACAATCAAGACAAGCCGAAAATCTATGCCCGGGAGATTCTCGATCACTTTGGAGCCCGAGCCTTTCGTCGTCCGCTCACTCAGGCAGAATCAGATTCATTACACACTGTCTGGGCTGATTCCTTTTCCGAAAACCGTAACTTCGTCGAGAGCATTAAAGATGCGTTGCTGGTTGCACTCACGTCTCCTCAGTTTTTATTCCTCATCGAATCCAGTGAAAGTCCCGAAGGGGAACTCGTTGATGCCTATGAGCTTGCTTCGAAGTTGTCTTATTTTCTATGGAATTCAGCACCAGATGACGAACTACTAAAACTTGCCGGCAGTGATGAACTTCACAAGCAATTGCCGCAGCAGGTAACACGCCTTGTGGCGGACTCCCGGTTCCGGCGGTCCATGCAGGAATTCACAAGCCAGTGGTTACAACTGGATAAATTCGACGTCGTTGAGATTGATGCCGGAATGTATCCCAAATTGACACGTGACTTTCGTCTTGAATTACGAAAGGAACCGGTTCGGTATCTGGAATATCTCATCAAGAACAATCTGCCGTTGGAAAATCTCATCCATTCAGACTTCATTCTCGCCAATGAACAAACAGCCAATTACTACGGGTTGCCAGATCAGGTTGAATCCGGATTTGAATTCCAACCTGTCAAAGTTGAACAACCTCAGCTTGGGGGGGTACTCTCAACTGCCAGCGTCCTTTCAGGGTTGTCTAATGGTCGTGAATCTAATCCCGTGAAACGAGGAGCGTGGCTCGCTCGAAAAATCATTGCGGAACCTCCAGCAGACCCTCCGCCAAATGTTCCTGCACTCGATGAAGCACTGGAAGGACTTACCTTAGCTGAAAAGTTGCTATTACACCGTGACCAACAGGGATGTCGCAAATGCCATGAAGGAATCGACCCGTGGGGATTACCGTTTGAGCAATTCGACGCTGGCGGCATTTGGAAACAGAATGCTTCTGAAATCCGAGCAAAATCCACATTACCGGATGAGACTGAAGTCGATGGATTCGTTGCTTTACGCGAGTATTTAGCTAAAGATCGTATTGATCAGGTTGCTTTTAGCTTCTTAAAGCACCTGACAACCTACGCGATTGGACGTAGCCTTAGTTACAATGAGATTGAAACGCTTAAAGAGAAGCAAGTAGAATTAAAAGCAGACGGTTACCGGATGCAGGATATTGTTCAATTTGTCGTTACCAGCCAGGCGTTTCTGGAAAAGTAAAGCCGGCCCCGGGACGATAATAGAACGGAAACCTCGACACAAACAATCTTCCACCTCAGGTGTAAATAATCATGGCAAGTTCAAGCAAAATCAAACGACGTACCGTCCTTAAAGGGATTGCCGGAGCGACACTGCCGCTGCCATTGCTGGAAGCAATGGG
>MDSW01162906.1_pt1 | contig 13876 bp, 11 predicted proteins | sample 811171 | NCBI WGS metagenome assembly MDSW01 (sample SAMN05326641, study PRJNA326480) | marine metagenome | isolation source: seawater | place: Atlantic Ocean: North West | collected 2012 | reverse complement strand
TGGCCCAATTGGAGAAATCCAACTTGCCGTTACACCTGTTGAAGATCTTATTTTATTGCTATCACCAATTGTACTATCATAATCAACTCCCCAGACGCTTCCAAAATCTAGGAATAAACTTACGTCTGTGTTTGTTGTATCTGGTAAAAGATTTGGTAAAGCGCTTTCAAAATTTAAAGATGCAGCATAATTTCCACCTATATGGTCATTACCATCAACTGGTCCGACTTTACCTCTCTCAAAACCTCTTAATCTTCTTGTAGATAAATTTTTTCTTTTACTCAATCTCACATCGTCATCACCTAAACCGTTAACAGTTGCCAAATATAATTTTGCAGAACCAATGACGTTTTCATTTATTGATTTATAAGTACTTATATTAAAATTATTTGCTATAAAAGCTTTGTCGGCGACCAAAGGAATATTTTGTCCAAACCTGACTATAGAACCACTCGTTGGCATAAAAACTCTATCTCTTCTATCTAAAGTGAAACTATAAGTTCCTGCCAGTTCACTGTAAGTACCGCTTTGTTTTTTTAACGACGCAGATGCGTTTTCCAAAGTCTGCAAATCATCATAAGATACGTTTAGACCTAAAAAAGCAGTTACATCTTTAAATTGTTGAAAAGAAGTTCCAATGTTCGCAGAAATTATTGAGTTTTCGTAACCTTGTTCCGGCTTATCATTTTTTTCACTTGAGATAGAATAATTTAGAGAGTTTCCTAAAAAATCATAATTCGGATTTGAATATTCTAAAACTCCTGCAATTGACTCTTCGTCCAACGTTAAATCAAAACCAACTCTTTTTCCTTCTCCTAGCCAATTATTTTCTTTTATACCTATTGAAATTGTTCCACCATTTGTTCCTACGCCAGCTCCCGCCATAATTTCCCCAGTCGGTTTTTCCTCTACATTAATGTCTATAATTTCAAGGCCATCAGAAGTGCCTTTTTTTGTCTCAAAGGTTACATTTTTAAATATATTCCTTTGTTTAATTTCAGCTATTGATTTTTCCAAGTTAAGTTTTGTAAACGGGTCACCTTCATCTAACAGTAATTCTCCCCTAATAACATCTTCATTAGTAATATTATTTCCAGTAATATTAATTCTTTCTACTAATGTTTTTTTGCCTTCAAAAACATTAAATTTAATATTTATTCCGTCTTTATCAATAGTTTCCTGAACATTATGTTCAACAAATTGTAAGTTGTTGTCAGCTATTATCTTATCTAATTCCTCTAAAAGTTTTTTAATTTTAAAGGGTGAATAGTAATCACCTATGTATTTTTTATAACTTTTGTTAAGAGGAAAAAAAAGTTTCTTGTCAAAAGTTTCATCCACATTTGTAGATATTTTATTAATTGTAAATCTCTTACCTTCCTCAACAGTATAGGTTAATTCAGCATTTCCAATCTGTGTAATTTTTGCAATGTTAGATTTAATTTTTATGTCATAAAAACCTAATGATTTATAATAATTAATTAACAATCTCTTATCTAAGGCTATTAGACTTTCGCTGAGAACAGTATTTTTTGAAATAAATTTCCAGAATTTATTTTCTTCACTTGCTATTATCTCTTTTAACCTTTTTGATTTGACATTTTTATTTCCCAAAAAACTTATTGAGGATATTTTAGTTTTTTCTCCCCTTTCTATTTCTAAAATTAAATCAATTTTTGCATCATCTAATTTTCTAACTTTAGCTTCTACTTTACTAAAATTAAATCCAAGAGAAGCATAAAACCTTTCTATTAAACTAATATCCCTTGCAAGAAATGAACGAACAAAAGATTTATTTTCTTTCAATTTTATAATTTTTTTAATTTGTTTTTGAAAACTATCTCTTTTTTCGCCCAATATTATAAGTTGATTTACAACAGGATATTCTTTTAATTTTACTGATAAAACATTATTTTTAAAATTAATATTTACTTCCTCGAAAAAATTCGTGGAATATAATTTTCTAATAATTTCATTAATATCTTTTTCAAGAATATTTTTGTTTAACTCTATATCACCGTAAATAATTACTGTCTCATCAGAAACTCTTTTATTTCCATCAATTAAAATTTTTTTAATTACTTCTGCATAAGAATTTACAGTTGCAATTAAAAAAAAAGTTATTGTGATAATGAACAATTTTCTCATAATTTAAGGATTTTTTTTAGTGTTAATTCTCTTGCCCATCGATCAATTTCATATATTTGATTAATTTTTATAGGGTTTCTTATAGCATATTTTTTATAATTTCTATCTTTCAGAATGCTCAAAATGATTTTATATATACCTAAAAAGGGTATTTTATGCTTGAGAAATTGATCAACTAATATTTCATTAGCAGCATTGACTATAATTGGACTTGAGGGGTACTCATTAATTTTATCTTTGAGTTTAGCTATAGGAAAAATCTTTTTATCAATTTTTTTAAATACTAATGATTCTAGTAAAAGATTATTTTTTTTAACATTATAGAATTTATTCATATCAAAGTCTTTTTCAAAAATTGCGTTAGCTAAAGGTATGGTCATAGATGTTTCATGATAAATAAATGTCGAGAGACCATTTTTAAATTGAATAATTGCATGTACTAGTGAGTTCGGATGTATCAAAATTTCTAAAATTTTTTTTGGTAGATTAAACAATTTTTCTGCTTCAATTATTTCAAATATTTTATTCATTAGCGTTGCTGAATCGATTGTAATTTTTTTACCCATTTTCCATTTTGGGTGATTCAAGGCATCTTTAGGGGAAATTTTTTTCAAATGTTTCATTTTACTATTTAAAAAAGGCCCTCCAGACGCAGTGATAAAAATTTTTTTAATTTCACTTATTTTATGACCTTTTAATAATTTCATTATTGAAAAATGCTCAGAATCAATCGGTATTATTTTGGTTTTATTTTTTTTGGCATTTTTTTTAATTAAATTCCACCCACATATTACTGATTCCTTATTTGCAATTAACAGTTTTTTACTTATTTTTATCATCTCTAGCGTCGGTTCAAGACCTGCTATTCCAGGGATCGCTGATATTGTAATATTTTTTTTCCTTTTAAAATTTATTTCTTTAATATTATTTAAAATTTTTACATTTTTAATTTTGGAATTTTTTTTAACTTTTGCAAACACTTTCTTATTATTTATTATAAAATAGTTTGGTTTATATTTTTTGATTTGTTTTAAGATTAAATTATAATTTTTATTTGCTAATAAAATATTAATTATGAAATCTTTTTTTTTTTTATCAATTATATCTAGTGACGAAATCCCAATTGACCCTGTAGATCCAAGTATGGAAATAATTTTTTTCATAATACTAAATCATTAAAATAAATAAAAAAAAGCCAATTGGTAAACCGAAATAAATTCCGTCTAATCTATCTAAAATACCACCATGACCAGGTAGGAAATTACCTGTATCTTTTATTTTGGCTTTTCTTTTTAAGAATGAAAAAAATAAATCTCCTAATTGGCATGCTAAAGATGTAAAGACACTAAGTATAATTATTTTATAGCTGAAAGTTTGAGTGATTTGATAAAATAAAAACATTATCGCTAATGAAGATAGTAAAATGCTACCAATAGAACCTGAAATTGTTTTGTTTGGACTTATTTTTGTCAATTTTGGCCCTTTAAATATTTTTCCAAAAATAAACCCACCTAAGTCTGAAGCAATACATCCAAAAAGCAAAACATAAAGAATTAATTTTAAACTAAAGGAATTTGAAATAAATAAGAAAAAAAAACAAAATAAAAAAATAAAAAAAATAAATAAAATATTATTGATTAAAAAAATTAGATTATTTTTATTTATTTTTTTGATTATGCTAGAAAATTCTATAAATGATAATACACTTAATACTATCAAACTATATACTAAAAAAAAATTATTTATAAACATAAGAATTAAAACAAATAATAAAAGTACAGAAGTAATAATCCTTTTTTGTAGATTTTCATATTTCATATGGCACCAAAATTCCTTCGAGTCTTTTTATAATCATTAATTATTTTTCTTAAATCATTAATTCTGAAATCTGGCCATAACTTTTTGACGAAGTATAACTCTGAGTATGCCAGTTGCCACAACATAAAATTACTTAATCTCTTGTGCCCTCCGGTTCTAATCAAAATATCTGGGTCTGGCATTGATGAAGTGTATAAATTTTTTTCAATATTTTGGATATTAATATTTTTCTTTATTTTTTTTGCAGCATAAATAATCTCATTTTTTGAACCATAATTTATTGCTAAATTTACAATAATTTTTTTGTTTTTTTTTGTTAAAAACATAGTCTTTTTTAATATTTTTTTTAAATCAATTGATAATTTGTTCATATCTCCCAAGATATTAATCTTAATATCTTGCTTCATAACACTTTTAATTTCACTCGAAAAATATTTTTTAATTAACTTAAATAAAAATTTAATCTCATTTTTTGGTCTTTTCCAGTTTTCAGAGGAAAAGACATAAAAAGTGACTATTGGTATTTTTAGTTTTATTGAAGCCGATACAATCTTTTTAACAGCTTCAACTCCTTTTATATGACCAAAATTCCTGCTCTTATTTTTTTTTTTACCCCACCTACCATTGCCATCCATGATAAAGGCAATATGGCTGAGTTTATTCATATTTGTATAATCTCTTTTTCTTTGGTAGCTAAGATTTTGTCAATATTTTCAATATTATGATCAGTTAATTTTTGAATATTTTTTTCAAGATTTTTATTTTGGTCTTCTGAAATAATTTTATCTTTTAATTTTTTTTTCAAATCTTCATTTGCTTCTCTTCTGATATTTCTTATTGCAATTTTTCCTTTTTCTCCCATGTTTTTCAGTACTTTGATAAGTTCTTTTCTTCGATCCTCTGTCAAATCAGGAATTCTTAATCTTATAATTTGGCCATCTATCTGAGGATTAATTCCAAGTTCTGATTTTTGTATAGCTGACTCGATAATATTTATGTTTGATTTGTCCCATACCTGAATAGATATTAATCTTGCTTCAGGTACGCTTATTGTTGCTAGTTGTTCGATAGGCATTAATTGTCCATATACATCAACTTTAATAGTATCAAGCATGTTTGTATTAGCCCTACCTGTTCTTAATGTAGATATATCTTTTTTAATGGATAAAATGGTTTTGTCCATTTTGGCAGAGTAATTTTTTTCATTGAATTCATCACTCATTTCTAAACACCTTCCCCTACTTTGTATTTTATAAACCTAACAATTTTTATTTCTTCAGATGAAGAACTTTCTTTAAGAATTTCTGAAACTTTTTTTTTTGGATCCATTATCCATATCTGATTAAGTAATGAATTTTCATTTAAAAATTTTGAAATTTTTCCAGATGCAATTTTTTCTGCAATTTCAGCCGGTTTACCAGAATTAATAATTTCTTCTTTGATAATTTCTAGCTCTTTATCCACAATTTTTTTATCTATATTATCTTTATCTAATGCTAAAGGGTTAGAGGCAGCAATGTGCATAGCTATTTTTGTGCCAAGATCTTTATTTTCAGCATTCAATTTAACTATGGAGATAATTTTTCCAATATTTTTTTCAATTGCTGAGTGAACATAAAAATAATTAAAACCATTTTTATTATCAAAGAATTCGACTCTTCTAATAGTGATTTTTTCCCCGATTTTTGCGATTAAATTTACTAAATTATCTTTAACTGCAGAACCATCCGTCATTATTGCGTTGTTTAAACTCTCTAGATTACCTTTAGATTTAAAATTTAATTCTGATAATTCTTTACAGAAATTTAGGAAGTCTTGATTTTTTGCTACAAAATCTGTTTCGCTGTTTATTTCAATAATTGATACTTCTCCGTTAATCTCTTTTGCGAGCACTAAACCCTCGGAGGCAGTTCTGCTCATTTTTTTAGAAGCTTTTGCAATTCCTTTTTTTCTCAAAAATTCAATTGATTTATCTATATCACCTTTAGTCTCGTCTAAGGCTAACTTACAATCTTTAAAACCAACACCTGTAAGCTCTCTTAGTTTTTTAATATTACCTAAAAGATCATTGTTTGACATTTTTATAAATTTATAAAATTACTTTTTTTTAGATTGAGTGGTATTATTTTTCTTTTCTTCAGATCCCTTGATAAATTTTTCGGCGTCTTTAATAGTACTTTTTAGTAACTCGCAGTATAGATTGATTGAACGTCTAGCATCGTCATTTCCAGGTATTGGATAATCAATACCAGTTGGATCAGAGTTAGTATCCAGAACTGCAACAATTGGAATGCCAAGTTTTTTAGCTTCTGCTACTGCTAAAGACTCTATATTTGTGTCAATTATAAAAATTAGATCTGGTGTCTTTTTCATTTCTGAAATTCCTCCTAATGATCTTTGAAGTTTTTCTTTCTCTTTTCCAAACTTAAGAATTTCTTTTTTTGTAAATCCTAAATTTTCTTTGGATAACTGATCATCTAATTTTTTAAGTCTCTTGATAGAATTTTGAATAGTATTCCAATTCGTTAGCATGCCTCCTAACCATCTATAATTCACATAGTATTGACCCGTCTCTTTAGCTAATGAGCTAATTTGCTCTGATGCCTGTTTTTTTGTTGAGACAACAAGTAATTTACCGCCGCTTGAGATGACTTTGTGAACTTGCATTAAAGCTGATTTAATAAATTCTACAGTTTGGGTTAAATCAATTATGTGTATTGAATTTTTTTCTCCAAAAATGAATTTTTTCATCTTTGGATTCCATCTAAGTGTTTTGTGGCCTAGATGCACACCTGCTTCTAAAAGTTGTTTAATATCTATTTTTGGTACGTTCATATTTTTTCCGGTTAATCCACCACAGTAATTCCAATTAAATGGACCGGTAGGGCTTTGCCCTTATAACTGTGTGCGAAATTATTAACTGATATACAGAAACAATTTAAAAAATCAATACTCTAAACAGTTATTTTTGCAACATAATCCTTAGCTTTTAGGGCTTTTAGATGATTTAAGTCAAATTTTCGATTGTTTTGCAAAGAATAGTGAGCATTTTTATTTTTTGTTTTAATTATAAAATTAATTTTAGTATCACCGCTTTTTGAAAGGATTTGCTTAATTTCGTCAATTTTAAAATTTTCATTCAAAAAGATAGTTATACTTGAATAAGGTTTATTGATAACCTCGTCTAGACTTAATAATTTTTTTACATTTACTCTTTTTTTTAAATTATTATCAGTTGTATTGTCTTTTTGTAAAGTAAGCACTAAAGACTCTGACTCTTTCAACCTTTCTCTATTATTTACTAATATTTCAGAAAATAAAAAGAGTTCGAACTCACCTTTTTTATCACTAAACTTTACAATCGCATATGGTGTTCCTTTAGAACTTTTTTTCTCTTGAATTGACATGATAGTGCCTGCAACAGTTCCCTCCATATCGTTGTTATTATAAAATTCATCATAAGATTTTATATTTAATTGACTAAAAATTTCTTCATACTCATTTAACGGGTGGTTTGTAATATAAAATCCTAAAGATTTAAATTCTTCTGCCAAAAGCTCTTTTTGTAACCATGGTGTAGATTTTAAAAATTCAAAGCTGTTAGCTAAATTTTCATTGCTTTCAAAAAGACTAGATTGGTTATTAATTCTGTCTTCATTGATATTCTTAATCTGTTGAATAATTTTAGGTATAGAACAAAAAATTTTACTTCTATCACTCTCAAAATCATCAAACGCACCTGCTTTAGTTAGTCCTTCTAATTGAAGTTTATTTACATCTTTTGGATCAACTCTATTTATAAAATCTTCTAAAGACTTGAATTTACCATTATTTTCTCTCTCTTTAATTATATTAGATATAGCTTCAAACCCAACATTTTTTATTGCACCCAAACCATAATAAATTTTACCTTCAATAGCTTTAAATTCTGAAAAACATTTATTAATTGATGGCGCAATAATTTCAATTTTCAACCTTTTTAATTCCTCTACGAATTCTCTGAGTTTTGATGAATTTGTTAATTCAGTCGACATAGTTGCCGCAATGAAATCTTCTTTATAATGAGTTTTTAAAAATGCTGTTTGATAAGCTATAAGTGCATAAGCAGCAGCGTGACTTTTATTAAAGCCATATTGTGCAAATGGTTCAATTTTAGTAAAAACAAAGTTAGCTACATCTTTTGCTATTCCATTTTTAATAGCGCCATTTATGAACCTTTCTTTTTGTCTATCTAATTCAGCTTTCTTTTTTTTACCCATCGCTCGCCTTAAAATATCTGCCTCGCCTGCTGTAAAACCAGCTAACGTTTGAGCTATTTGCATTACTTGTTCTTGATAAATAATTATCCCATAAGTAGGTGTTAAGATTTCTTTTAGTGTTGGATGAATAAAATCAGGTTCCTTTATGCCATTTTTACAATCATTGTAAATGGGAATATTGCTCATTGGACCAGGACGATAAAGGGCAACTAAAGCTATAATATCGTCAAATCTGTTTGGTTTCATTTGTTTAATTGCCTCTCTCATCCCTGTGCTTTCCAGCTGGAACAATCCTGTTGTTTCTCCTGTAGATAATAGGGAAAAAACTTTTTTATCTTTAAGATTTATCTTACTTATATCTATATGTACGTTTCTTAATTTAAGTCTTTTTAAAGTTTTATCGATTACTGTTAAAGTTTTTAGTCCCAGTAAATCAAATTTGACAAGACCTGCGTTTTCAGCTGAGTACATATCATATTGAGTTGATGGTAAAATTAGGTTTGAATTATGGTCCACGTACAAAGGGAATTGTTCTGATAATTTATCACCTGCAATAACAACTCCTGCAGCGTGAGTAGCCATATTTCTATTAAGTCCCTCAAGCTTTAAAGAAAGTTCAAGAAGTTTTTTAACTTTTGAATTGTTTTTAACTTCTTCTTTAAATCTTGGCTCTCTATCAATCGACTCTTTTAATGTTAAAGGTCTTGATGGATCAAAAGGAACCATTTTACAAAGTCTATCTACGTGACTATAAGGCAAACCTAGAACTCTTCCTACATCTCGCAAAGCCATTCTTGCTTTTAGTTTTCCAAAAGTTATTATATGAGCTACCCCATCTTTATATTTAGACTTTAGATATTTAAAAACTTTGTCTCTCTTTTCTTCACAGAAATCTATATCAAAATCAGGCATTGAAATTCTATCTGGATTTAAAAATCTTTCAAATATTAAGTCATATTCAATTGGATCAAGATCTGTTATATCTAAACAATAAGCAACTAAGGATCCTGCTCCTGATCCTCTTCCTGGACCTACTGGAATTGAGTTTTTTTTTGCCCATTTAATATAATCTGAGACAATTAAGAAATAACTAGCATAATCCATAGAATTTATGATGTTTATTTCATGTCTGAGTCTTTCTTCATATTTTTTTTTAACTTCTTCCTTTGTTTCGGAGATATTTTTCTTTGAAATAAAATTTTCTATCCTATTTTTTAATCCTTGATTTGCCTCTCTAAAGAGTTCGCTCTCTGGAGAATTAGCTTTATCATTTGCTAACGAGGGTAAAATCGGTTTTGATTTTTTTGGTTTAAAGTTAAATCTTAAATGAAAATTAAAATTATTTTCCAAAGCTTCAGGAATATCAGAGTATAACTTTTTCAAATCATCGCTAGCCTTTAAATAATGCTCTTTGCTTAATCTAATTCTATTTTTATCATCTATAAAATTTTTATCACCGATACATCTTAAAGCATCATGTGCTTCGTGCATTTCTTTTTTGAGATAAAATACTTCTTGCGAAGCTATAATTGGAATTCCTAAAGTTTTTGACGTATTTAAAAGATAGTTTTCAAAATTTTTTTCATTTTCTTCATCATGTCTTTGAATTTCAAAATATAACCGATCGCTAAAATATTTTCTTAATTGTTTGATATCTTCAACGATGTTATTTAATTTATTTGCAAAAAATAATTTTCCAAAAAAATCTCTATAATTACCAGTCAATAAAATAAGATCATCATTATTACTTATTAAATCTTTAATCTCACAAACAGGTTCATCCGTTTGTTTATTTCTTAAATAGCTTAATGATGACAATTTTGTTAAATTTTTATAACCCTCTAAAGTTTTTGCATACAAAGTTACTTTTCCAATGATGTTATGGGCGCTAAGATTAATTTGAGTTCCAATTATAGGTTGGGTACCAACCTTAGACAATTTTTCAGAAAATTCTAAGGCTCCACATAAATTATAGCTATCAGCCAAACCAAGTGATTTTATTTTATGAAATTTACAATACTCAGCTAAATCATCTATTTTGATGGCCCCTTCGCAAATTGAGTACTGTGTATGAATTTTAAAATTATTAAAAGTTTTATCCTTAGCGAGCATTTACCCGTTTTATATTACCCGCAGAAATAAACAACTTGTAATCAGCCATGTTAGCAAATTCTCTATTATGAGTTGCAAAAATAATTGTCTTTTTAAGTTTTTTTAATTTTAAAAAAAGAGAAAATATTTCTTTAGAGGTTTTAAAATCTAAATTTCCGGTCGGTTCATCTGCAAGAATAAGCCTAGTTTCAGCAATTAAAGCTCTTGCTATAGCAACTCTTTGTTGTTCTCCGCCAGACATTTCATTAGGAAAGTGATTTGCTCTATTCAAAATTTTTATATCTTTAAAAATTTTTTCAGTCCTCTTTAACATATCCTTATTTTTATCACCCCTTATTATTAAAGGCATCATAACATTCTCTAATGCAGTAAAATCTGTTAACAAATTGTTATCTTGAAAAATAATAGAAATATTTTTTTTTCTAAGCTCATCTTTTTGATCTGCAGTCAAATTACTTGTATCATGCATATCTATAATTATTTTTCCTTTAGTGGGTTCGTCAAGTAAAGCTAGCAAATGAAGTAAGGAAGACTTTCCTGAACCAGACGGACCAACTAATGCTACCAGGTCTCCCTCTTTAACTTTTAAATTTAAGTTCTCAAAAAGAGTTATTGAGCCATTTATATGCTGAAAGCTTTTTTTTAAATTATCTGTTTCTAATAAAAATTTACTCATATCTTAGTGCTCTAAATGTGTTCATTTTGGATATTCTCAACGCAGGTATGTATGAAGCGATAGCTGAGATGATTAATGAGATAATAAAAATCATTAAAATTGAGCTAAAATTAATTTCAGCAGGTAGTTTGTCTAAAAAATATATATCTGAAGGGAAAATTTCCAAATTAAATACTGATGATAAGAAAATTCTAAATTTATCTATATAAATTGAAAATAGGATACCTAAAATTACACCGCTCAAAGTTGCAAAGAAGCCGATAGTTAAACCAGTTAAAAAAAAGGTTTTTTTTATTGATTTATTACTTAATCCTAAAGTCTTTAATATAGCTATTTCTTTTGTTTTATTTTTAATAAGAATTGTCAAACCAGATATAATATTAAAGGCAGCTACAATTACTATTAATGTCAATATAGTAAACATAACATTTCTCTCAACTTTAAGTGCGCTAAAAAGAGATTTATTCAAATCTGACCAAGTGTAAATAAAATAATTTTCATTCATTTTTTGAATTTTGTTTTTATAAGAATTAGCTTTTAAAGGATTATCTAAAAAAATTTCTATATTCGCATCTTTTTGTTCTTTATTGAAAATCGACAATGCATCTTCAATAACTAAAAAAATAATATTTTGATCAAACTCTAGGAAACCAGTGTTAAACACTCCTGCGACTTCAAAACTTTCTTGCTTCGGTAAATCACCTAAAGGAGTGGAGATAAAAGCTGATGACATTAAACTTAGAAAATCCCCTTGTTTTAAGTTCAAGTTATATGCAAGTTCAGAACCTATAAAAACTTTGTTTGTGTTAAAATTTTCTAGATTTCCCTTTGATAAAAAATTTTTAAAAAAATTGATTATATTTAATTCACTTTTATCTACTCCTTTTAAAATTACTCCTTTAGCATAATTATTACTTATCGCAACTCCTTCTCCAGAGTAGGATTTACTTAAACTGATTTGTTTAAAATTTTTTTTTAGATCTGAGATAAAATCTTTATCTATTTCAAAGCTATTAGGTTGAATAACAACATGAGGATTGAGACCTAATATTTTATTAGTTAGTTCTGTTTTAAAACCATTCATTACAGACATAACTATGATTAAGGTTGCAACACCTAACATAATACCTAAAAAAGAAAATATAGAGATAATTTTTAAAAAACCCTCTTTTTTTTTGGGTCTTAAATTTCTCAAAGAAATAAGTCTTTCAGCTTTAGTAAACAATGTATTAATTTTTTAGTTGAGCTTTTATTTTATCAAGACCTAATATTTTGCTACCAGAGTTTAACTCCTTAAATTCGAAATTATCTCCTTCAGATTTTGAACCAATTATAATTTGATATGGTACTCCGATTAAGTCATGCTTTTTGAATTTATTTGACATATTTTCATCAACATCGTCTAACAATACGTCAATATTTTGTTTTTTCAGTTCATAATAAATTTTTTCAGCTTTTACATAGTTTTCTTTATTATTTTTACTTATACTTGGTATTATCACCACATCAAATGGAGATACAGACTTTGGCCATTTCATAACGTTATTTATGTAATTTGCCTCTATAGTTGCGCCCACTAATCTCGAAACTCCTATTCCATAGGATCCCATTTTCACAGATGTTTTTCTTCCATCTTTGTCATCTATCTGACAGTTCATAGGTTTTGAATATTTATCACTAAAGTAAAAAATATGACCAACCTCTATACCTTTTGTTTTCATCTGATTTTCTTTTTTAACTTGTTTATTAAATTCTTCTTCCTTAAACTTGTCATCAGTGACTGCATAAATTTTAGTATAATCTTCACGCATTTTTTTAAGCGATTGATCGTCAAATGAATAATTACTTAGACCTATCTCCAAGATACTTTTATCTGCATATATTTGACTTTCGCCTGTTTCGGCTAAGATTACAAATTCATGCGAAAGATCACCCCCAATTGGTCCAGTATTGGCTGCCATCGGTATAGCTTTTAATCCTAGTCTCTCAAAAGTTTTTAAATAAGAGTAAAACATCTTATTGTAGGATTTTTTTGCGTCTTCGTCTGAGAGATCAAAAGAGTAAGCATCTTTCATATAAAATTCTTTGCATCTCATTACACCAAATCTTGGCCTAATTTCATCTCTAAATTTCCACTGTATATGATATAGAATTTGAGGTAATGATTTATACGATTTAACACTAGATCTGAATATATCTGTGATCAGCTCTTCATTGGTTGGACCGTAAAGCATCTCTCTCCCTTGACGATCTTTTATTCTTAACATTTCTTCACCATAATCGTCATACCTGCCGCTCTCTTTCCATATTTCGGATGATTGAATGGTTGGCATCAACATTTCTTGAGCTCCAATAAAATTTTGCTCTTCTCTTACAATTTGCTCAATTTTTTTCATTACTTTAAAACCTAATGGAAGCCAAGAATAAATCCCTGCTGAAGATTGTTTTATCATACCAGTTCTTAACATAAGTTGATGGGATTTAATTTTTGCTTCTGCAGGAAGATTTTTTGTAATTGGAATAAATAATTTTGAAAGATACATTATTTTAAAAAATCTCTTAAATTTAATAAATCGATATTTACAAGATAATATATGACAGAAAATATAAAAGTAGTAATAATTGTGGTAATTAAAAATTTCTTTCCTATTTTTGGATTTTTGGGGGCTCCAGGATCCATTCCTTCAATTTTTTCCTTAAAAACTTCTTTATTTGATTGAATTCCGATTGGTAGAACAGAAAAAAAAATTATCCACCAAATCATTACGTAAACGATTATAGAGCCTGTTATACCCATTAAATCCTTGCAATATTGATATTTGTAAAAGGTTTTTTTCCAGTTTTTTCTCTTACTATTCTTCTG
>MDSW01144429.1_pt1 | contig 13876 bp, 15 predicted proteins | sample 811171 | NCBI WGS metagenome assembly MDSW01 (sample SAMN05326641, study PRJNA326480) | marine metagenome | isolation source: seawater | place: Atlantic Ocean: North West | collected 2012 | reverse complement strand
TTGTGAAAGGATAAAACATGAATTTCCAGAGGTTTTAACCGTAAACTTACCAGATGAACCCTCACAATTCTCCACAATTCTAAAAGAAATGAATGATTTTCATGTATTACAGAGAACAGAGGAGGATAAAAAACGAGGAGAAATGTATGCACAACAAAGAGAACGTAACAAACTTGAGAAATCTGTTTCTAACATAGATGATTTTCTCAGAGATTTAGATATTCGAGTTAATATCAAAAAATCTAATGATTACTTAATACCTCGAATTTCTCAACTGACCCTAAAAACTAATCAATTTAATTTAACAACGAAAAGATATCAAGAAGAAGAGATCAGAGATTTATCAAATAATAAAAGATTCATTGTTGGTTGTGCTCAAGTTTTAGATAAATTTGGCGATAATGGAATTACAGGAGTATTCATTGTGGATAAAAATGCAAAATCTTGGAATATTGATACATTTCTTCTCAGTTGTAGAATAATGGGGCGTGGTGTTGAAAATGCAATTCTATCTCAAATTTTAACAGATGCTAAGGTTCAAGGTGTTGATGAAGTTACAGCGCAATTCATACCAACACAAAAAAATAAACCTGCTGAAAATTTTCTATCGGATAACGGATTTGAAAAAGAGGGAAATTCCTGGATCTATAAATTAAATAGCGAAATAAAAATACCAAATCACTTGAAGGTTGAAACTGAATGAAATTAGAGGATGTTAATGCAATTGTTGCAAAAGTATTCTCTTTACCTGAATCTGAAATTACTGATGAGTCTAGTCCTGAAACAATTGAGTCTTGGGATTCTTTTAATGGTCTAGTTTTGGTTGATGAATTAGAAACACATTTTAAAATTAAATTCTCTATATCTGAAATTACTGATGTAAAAAATGTCTCTGATATAAAACGACATCTAAATAACCATAATGTATCTTAAATGAATGATAAATTATCTGAACTAAATTTTAATGAAATTGAGATTGGGGATTCTAGAGAATTCAAAATAACTATAACAAACTCAATGATTGATGAATTTGCAAAATTATCCGGAGATTTTAATCCATTACATGTTGATGAAAAATATGCTCAAACAACCAAATTTGGAAAAAGAGTAGTACATGGAATGTTATTAGCCTCTTTTCTTTCCCAAATGGTTGGGATGTATCTTCCGGGTAAACACGCACTGTATTCATCACAAACTCTTGAATTTCATAATCCCTGTTTTGTGGGCAATGAAATTAGTGTTACAAGCAAGGTTATTGACAAGAGCCAGTCTACTAAGATTATAAAAATTGAATCAAAAATTTCTAATGAAGAAAATAAACTTCTTCTTTATGGTGTTGGAAGAATAGTTGTTAGAAATGATTGAAAATTTCAGTATTGGTATAGATATTTCAAGTGTCAAAAAATTTAGTGAAAAACCATTCAAAGATAATGAGAGTTTTTACAAAAAAAATTTTTCAAAAGAAGAAATTGAATACTGTTTAAGATTTAAAAATAATTCTGAGAAATTTGCTGGGAGGTTCGCTCTCAAAGAAGCAGTAATCAAATCTATTAAAGAACAAATTGCATTTTCAAAGATTGAAACATCATATCTAGATTCAAAAATATTAATAAAAATTCTAGATTCAGAGAAAAACTACAAGTTTAATGCTTCACTATCACATGAAGATGAATTGGCAATTGCAGTAGTAATATCTGAAAAAATTAAATAAGTTTTTTCTTTACTCTTTTACTTAATCCTGCCAGTATCGAATTAAAAGTCTGATTCATTGATTCCTGTGAAACGTTTACAGGGACAAATATTTTATCTGGGAAATTTTTGATCAGATCTTTATCTGATACAGTTTTTCTTTTTTCTAATTCATAAAATTTATTTTTAATAAATTTTTTATTATTTCTAATTTCTAACTCAGCTTTTATCTTTGCACCTAGAAATCCTTTGGAAAAATAAAATACCCAAACAAAAAGATCGACAAGGAATAATGAAAACCTCATTTTTTTATATGTATTTTTAGAATAATGTGTTAAAAGACAATATTTTCTATTTCTTTCTAGCCAATAGAATTTCTTTGAGGACCATTTTAGTGAATAACTTTCAACGTGAAAGATTTTAGATTTGGGAACATAGTACGAATTTATGCCAATTTGTGCAGCTCTCCAACCTAAATCTAAATCATCGTGATAAAGGAATAAGAATTCATCTAATAAGCCAATTTTTTCTATTATTTTTTTAGATGTAAAAAGACATGTACCTGATGCATATCCAATTTTTTCTATTTCTTCTTTTTTATCACTAATCATATTTCCTTTATCTCTAGCAAATCCAAAACCAAAAACATGGAGCATGTTTCCTGTACTTTGAATGATATTTTCTTCATTTAATGAAAGAATTTTTGGTTGGTATAATCCATCTCCAAATTTTTCATATGCAACAATCAATTCATTTACCCAATTTGCTTCAACGATTGTATCTGGATTTAATATTGTGATGAATTCACCTTTCGCATTTTTAATTCCAACATTATTTCCTCCACAATAACCAAGATTTTTTTTATTTTCAATAAGTTTGATGTCTGAAAATATTTCTTTACATTTTATTTGACTTCCATCTGACGACACATTATCAACAACAATAATTTCTAGATTTTTATAAATTGAATTTTTTAATGATTTGATACAATTTAACAATAATTCTCCTGCATTATAATTTAGGACAATTACACTAACTAAAGGTAAGGGATTCATATTTCAAATATTTTTACTAGGATATTTACTGTTACTAATCAAAAATTTTTTCTTAAAGAGAAATTTTTGAACCTTCTCCAAGTAGAAAAACTTTTGCAGAACCTGTCACATCTTCTATCTCTGAATTATTTGCAATAATACTATTTTTTATCTCCGTAGTAGAATTAATCTTACAATTATCCATTATTATTGAATTTTCAATTAATGATACAGAAATAATTGAATTGTTACCTATACTGACATTGGGACCTATTGTAGCCTTACTTAGAATTTTACAATTATCTCCAATTATTACTGGACCTTCTATTTTTACATTTGAGTCAATTTCACAATTATTTCCAAGTATTATTTGTCCAGAATTATGTCTGCGTATATATTCTGGATGCTTTGCAATTATCTCTCCATTTGCATGCAGAATATCTTCTGGAGTACCAGTATCTTTCCAATAATCAGTGATTTTTTCGTAGCCAATGTTATCATTATCTTTTAATAAATTATCTAGTGCATCAGTTATTTCTAATTCGTTTCTCCAAGATGGTTTTAGATCATCAATTATTTGAAAAATCTTAGGAGTTAATAGATAAATCCCTGTTACTGCTAAATCTGATTCAGGGTTTTTTGGTTTTTCAATGATCTTTACAATTTTTTCATTCTTAACATTTGCAATACCAAATCTTGAAGGATTATCTACTTCACATAATAAAACAGTAGCATCATAATTGGAATTTTTAAAATTTTCAACAAAATCTGTGATTGACTTCTGTATAATATTGTCACCAAGAAAAACAAGAAACTTTTCATTGTTTACGAATTCTTTACACAATCTTATGGCATGCGCAATACCTCTAGGTTCATCTTGTTCAATGTATGTTATTTTAACGCCAAATTTTTTACCATCACCATAAAACTCTCGTACTTTGTTTGAACCTACTCCTCCAATAATTATGGCAATATCTGTAATTCCTGTTTCTGCAATTGCCTCTAAACAAAATTGAGACATTGGTTTGTTAGCAATTGGTAAAAGTTGTTTTGGTCCTGTATGTGTTAATGGTCTTAAACGAGTTCCATGTCCACCGTGTAAAATTATTCCTTTCATGATTTTTATTTTTCTCCATTAAATTAAATCTAATTTTTCCATGGAGTTGATTTTAATGTTTCATGAGAAATAGAACTATAAGATTCAATATTTTTCTGATACCATTCAACAGTTCTCGAAATACCTTCATCAAAATTTTTCTTTATTTCCCAGTTAAGATCTTGATTAATTTTTGAAGAATCTAAACTATAACGATAATCATGTCCAGGTCTATCATCAACAAATTCAATTAAATCTTCTGATTTTCCCATAACTTCAAGAATTTTGTTTACAATTTTGAGATTATCAATCTCATTATTAGCAGAAATATTGTATGACTCTCCTGATTTTCCTTTCAAAAGTACCTCGTATATTGCATTACAGTGATCATCAACATATATCCAATCACGAATGTTTAATCCATTTCCATAAATTGGAATATTTTTTCCTTGGTTTGCAAGAAGTATTGTTTTTGGAACTAATTTTTCAGGAAACTGTCTAGGCCCATAATTATTTGTACATCTAGTTACAATAATGTCTGAATTAAAAGTTAGAAAATATGAATTAGCTAATAATTCAGCAGCAGCTTTTGTTGCAGCATATGGATTAGATGGATTTAATTTTGATTCTTCAGTAGCAGTTCCTGTTTTTAAACTTCCAAATACTTCATCAGTTGAGATTTGAATCATTCTCTTTTTTTGTTTGGTGATTATGTCAAGCAATGTGTAAGAACCTCTAATGTTTGAAACTAAGAAGGGATTAGAATCGTTGATACTTTTATCTACAAATGATTCAGCTGCAAAATTTACTACTGCATCACATTGTGAGACTAAATCTTCCATAAGATGCTTGTTTGTAATATTTCCCTTTACAAATTCATAATTCTTATTATTTTGAATTTGAGATAAATTTTCTTTGTTTGAACCAGATAATTCTGCATCAACATTGATAATCTGATAATCTTCATGCTTTTCCAACATTTTTAAGATGAAATTACTTCCTATGAATCCCAAACCACCAGTTATCAAAAGCTTCATGGAGTTCAAACTATATCAAACATTAATAAAATATTGGAATAATTCATTACTGTCACAGATTTACTAATGAAAAGCTCCAAACTTTTATTGGTTTATCCGATATTTTTTTTCATGGAATCAGGATTTCACGTATATGATTTGGAAGAACATGATACAAAGGATACTAATGATTCACATGTAAATGGTAAATTAACAGTAGTTTGGAGAAACTGGGATAAAATAATAAACAATCCAGAAATGGTGTATGTTAATTCAATTAATCCTCATGAGATTAAAGGACCACATTTGCACAAAAATCGTACTAGTTATTTTTTTTGTATACACGGAGAAGTAATAATTGTCATAAAAGATAATGACAATACAATTCATGAAATTCGTGTGTCACAAAGTCATCCAAGTTTAATCGAAATATCAAATGGAATACCTGCTGCAATTGTTAATCCAACGAAAGAAAAAATTGCTGAAGTATTAGTTTTAGCAGATATTTCATGGCGACCCAATGATAATGAGATGGAAAATATTAAATTTGAGAATTATGATTGGGAAAAATTATTACGTGAAAATTAAAGGTGTAAGTGATTTTAATGGTTGAGAAAATAATTCTAATTGATTCAACATTTGATTTAATTAAAAATTCTAAAATTATTTGTGATAAAAAAAATAAAGTGATAACATTAGATCATGATGTTCATAAAAAATTAAATGAAAAAAATATTCAACATTCTATTTCAGAAAATTTTATAGATGATTTAAAATTGAAACAAATTCAAACGGAATGTATAAAATTTTCAAATTGGCATAAGAACGAAGATATAAAAAATATATTATTATATAAAGAGATAGAAATTGGAGATTTATACAAATTAGAGTTTCATAATTTTTTAATTCCTTTTATTAAAAAAAATTATGAGTTACAGGAAATAAAGAAAAAATTTTCTACATTGCAAATTGTGTGTTCATCTAATCTTTATCATATTGCAAAGAACATTTTTGAAGATGTAGAGAAAATAGATGATGATAATGATGATATTGTATTAGAAGATGACAAAATAAAATATAGAATTTTTGACAAAGTTAATTTAGAAATTTCTAAAGAAAGTTTCCAAAAATTGAAGAAAATGTCTGAAATAACATTAAAACAATTTATTAAAAAAGATAGAACTGTTAAGGATAATAAAACCGGTGCATTTATTGAGTTTGATACCTTAAGATTTGAAAAATTATTTATGAATATTGAAAATCAACCGTTAGAGGTTTTTTTGTATAATCAACGACGTCCAATTTTTTGGAATAAAAAATCATTTTCAATAATTAAAAATTCAAACATAATACCATATTCATCATCAGATAGTAAATATCATGATGATACAAATTTTGAAGAAGCACAGAGAATTTTCGAGAAATTTGAAAAGTTTCTAATGAATTCATCTTTTCTTAAAAATTATTTTGTTTTTAATGGAAAATCATTCGGTGAATCATTAAGACCATTTTTGTTACAAATTACAAAGAAAAAGATTCAAGAGGCAATAAAAGCAATTAACACAGCTATAGAATTCATTAGATTATCCAATATTTCATTTATTGTAATACTATCAGAAATTGGATTTACAGAACAAATAATGATTAATTTAGCTAAGAAACAAAATATTAAAATTATTCTTTTACAACATGGATTATTTTTTTATGTCAATGATGCTTTAGAATATAATAAATTAACTGGCGTACTACCAATAAAATCAGATAATTATTTTGCATGGGGTGAAGAATCTGCAGAATATGCCGAATTAACAGGTTTCTCAAAAGAAAAAATTAGAATTGTTGGGAATATGAATTTAGATAGAAAATTCAATAAAAATGAAGATGAAAGAAAGAAAGTATTACTTTTAGCTACTGGACCAAGAAATCAACATCATGCAGGATATGATTCACGACAATTAGATAAATTTGAAGAAATAGTATTAGAGATATGTAAAATTACATCACAATTGGATTTGCAATTAATTATTAAACAACATTCTGATCCATCAGAACATGAATTATCAAAAGATATAGAAAAAAAATTTTCTAACGTGAAAATATTAAAAAATTCTGATCCACTACCTCTACAATATTCTTCAGATTTTGTTTTCTCACTAGGTTTAACAACAGGAGTACTTGAGGCACAATTGTTTGGTAAACCTGTAATTTTATTTCAAGTTGATTATGAAATGTTTTGTGTTCAAGAAAATTTGATAAAATCATGTCTAAACACAAATTTGAAAGAATTAAAAGAAAAATTCTCTAATTTAATAAAAGATGAAAATCTACAAGAGGATATTATTAAAAAAGGAAAACTTTCAGTGAACAGAAATATATCAAATACTAATAATTCATCAGAGGTATTTCTCAAAGCTATATTATCAATCTAAAATTTTAAAGAAGATTTATCCTAAGCAAGTTTTTTAATACAGATAAAAAATCATGTTCTATGTTCAAAGGAAAAAAAATTCTAGTTACAGGAGGAACAGGTTCTCTTGGAAAAGCACTAACTAAAAAATTATTAGATTTGGATGCAGAAACGGTTAGAATATTCAGTCGAAATGAGAGTAAGCAAATTGAAATGGAATCAGATTTTGAAGACAAAAGATTACGTTTTTTTGTGGGAGATGTTAGAGACTCAGAAAGGTTATTTTCTGCATTAGAAGATGTAGATATTGTATTTCATGCTGCAGCATTGAAACATGTTCCAAAAATTGAATATAATCCATTTGAATCAATCAAAACAAATGTTATAGGCTCACAGAATGTAATTGATAATAGTCTAAAACAAGATGTGGAAAAAGTTATTTGTGTAGGAACTGACAAAGCAGTTTCGCCTCTAAACACATATGGTGCAACTAAATTATTAATGGAAAAACTTTTTGTAAGCGCAAACAATTATGTTAATCCTGAGAAGCATAGAACAAAATTTGTTGCAGTTAGATATGGAAATGTTTTAGGAAGTAGTGGGTCAGTAATTCCAAAATTTATTGATTTGATAAAGAAAGGAAAGCCAATTTCTATTACTGATCCAAATATGACAAGGTTTACAATTACTATGGATGAGGCTCTAGAATTTATTTTAAATGCAACAGAAACAGGCAAGGGTTCAGAAATATTTATTCCAAAATTGAAATCTTATGAAATGTCAACTTTGACACAAACATTAGAAGAATTACTAGGTGAAATTAAACAAGAAATTACAGGTATAAGACCAGGCGAGAAACTTCATGAGACTCTGATTAATAATGATGAAATGCGTTATACATGGAATGTTAATGACATGTATATGCTAACAAACCCACATCAGGAACTCTTCAATACAAAAGAATTATCGGAGAGATACAATGGGATTGAAAAAGTTAATGAATTAACAACATATAGCTCAGATGTAGCAGAAAAAATTACAAAGAATGAATTAAAAGAAAAAATTACAAATTCAAAATTATTATAAAATTATTTAATTTTTTCAAATGTATATTGAATTAGTTTAAAACCATTATTTTCAAAGAAGCGTTTAGATTTTGAATTTTTTGGATTAACATTCGCAAGATATCTTTTTTGTGGATTTTTTTTTATTAAAGCAGATATTGCAGATTTTCCAATGTTATTTCCTTGGAATCTCTTGGAAACAAATATTCCAATTTCATCATTTTTAGATAAATAGATAGAACCAACTTTCAGCTTTTTACCAGAATCATACGCCGTAATAATATACCATTTTTTGTATGGTTTTGAGTCAACGAATTTGATATGTGATGCATATGTAGGCAATTTTTTATGTGAAATATTTGCACGAGGATCTCGTTCTTTAAGTAATTCAAATAAAAAATCAACATCGTTTGAAGGTCTAACAGGTCTAATAGATAATTTTTTTAGAATATATTTTGACATGAATGAATTATTTTCAATAAACGATTAAATCTTCCTCTAAATTTGTTAGGACAGTGAAATCCTACATAATAGCAGAAATTGCATCAAATTGGGAAGGGAGTTTTGTCAAGGCTAAAAAATTGATTCAAGAATCAAAAGATGCAGGAGCAGATGCAGTAAAATTTCAGATGTGGCGTGCAGATGATCTTTATGATAATAAACATCCTAATTGGAAATTTATTAAGAAATCTGAAATTACTTTTGAAAAAGTCAAAAAATTAAAGAATATTGCAGATAAAATTGGTATAGAATTTTTTTGTAGTGCATTTTATCCTGAAGCTATAGAAATTCTGGAAAAATTAAAGGTTAAACGATATAAAATTGCTTCAAGAACTTGCTTATTGAAAGATCCACATTCGTTAGAGACATTAGAATCAAAATCACGAACAAGAAAACCGGTCATAATTAGTATGGGTATGGGCGGTAATAGAAAAAAAATTGAAAGTATTTTTACAAAAAATAAGAAAATTTTCTGTTATTGTATATCAGAATATCCAACAGATCTTAAAAAAATTAATTGGAAAACTGCAATAAAATTTGATGGGTTTTCTGATCATACGTTGGGAATTATAGCCCCAATCACATTTGCAATACTACAAAAACAAAAAAATGTAAAAAATATTTTAATTGAAAAACATGTAAAATTGAAAAATTCGAAAGGCCCAGATGCTAGTTCGTCAATTGACACACAAGAATTATCAGAATTAGTTAAAGCAATTCGTCATATTGAGAAACTAAAGATTAGTTAGAGATATCATTTATGCATCTAATTATTTTTTTTATGTGATGATTTTCTAGATTGGGATGAATTGGTATTGTAACTATGTTCTTACCTGCATTTTCTGTTACGGGTAAATCTGTTTTAGTATGATACATTTTCATTTTATGAATCGGTTTGTAATGAGTACCTGTTTCAATTCCTTTTTCAGCCAGAATATTTCTGAACTTTTTTCTATTTTTTACTAATAACCAATAAAGATGATAAGAGCAATTTTCATCATATGGCATTTTTTGTTTAATTAAAATCTCGGAAGAGTATGATTTAGCAATTTTTTTTCGGATTTTATTTAATCTATCTAGTTTTTTTAGTTGTTCTAGCCCTATTGAAGCAGAAAATTCATTCATATAATAATTCCAACCAATTTCCTTTACGTCATAATCTGTATCGTTCCTATCAGTAATTCCACACCATCTACGAGAAAATAATAGTTCTTTGAATTTTAGATGATTCTTATGATTAATTGAGATTAAACCACCAGTTGGCATTCCAAGATTTTTTACAGGATGAAAACTAAAACAAACCACATGACCGTGTGAACCAATTTTAGAGCCCTTGAATTTTGTACCAGTGGCATGTGCAGCATCTTCTATAACACTAAGATTATGTTTTTGAGCAATTTTCAAAATTTTTGTCATATCACATGACATACCACCAAAATGTACAGGTAAAATTGCCACAGTTTTTTTTGAAATAACATTAGAAATTTTTTCTGGGTTTATACAGAGAGTATCAGGTTTCACATCTACGAAAACAGGAATCCCTCCATTTTCAATAATAGAATGTGCGGTAGATACAAAACTCAAGGAAGGTAGTATTACTTCTTTGTTTTTTATATTAAAAAGAGATAGTGCTAGATTTAATGCAGCAGTGCCACTATTTACCGCGATACAGCTTTTTGATTTAACATATTTTTTAAATTCTTTTTCAAATTTAGATACAAGACCATTACCAGAACCTGATGCCCAAAATTTACTTTTTAGAACTTTAGTTAAAGCAAGTTCTTCTTGTTTGTTTATTGAAGGATCAAATAGTTTAATTATTTTTTTAGACATATTAACAGATCTTAAATAGTAAATTCTTGATCCTCCTTTAGAGATTTTTTATAACCTTCATCCATATCATGATCACTATTAATATCAATCAATTCAGGTTTTTCTTTTAATAAATTCAATACATCATTCATCCTAATAGGTAGTTTTTGAATATTTGATGCAATTTTTTTTGATAGTTCATAATCATTTTTTCTATCAACCGTCCAACGTAAATGTGATAAATTATTACTCGAAGAATAATTATGGATTTTGAAATTTTTTGGATTATTATACATGTATGGTGTAACATGTTCTTTTTCCGAGGGTAATTTTGCATTGTTCCAAGCAATTTCTAGCGTTTTAAAAGAAAATACTTCTACAGAAATTCCTTGAGGAAATGTTCTAGGTTTTGAGTTAGTTATATAATCAAAATTGTTTGATTTGAATTTTTTAATTACTGAATCAACTATGGTTGGATCATTAAATGGATTGTCAGCAGTTATTCTGACAATTGTAGGAAATGAATATTTTTTAGCACATTGATAGAATCGATCTAACACATTGTTAGAATCTCCACGATAACATTCTATACCAAGTTTATTTACATAATTTTCTATTATATCATCATTTTTTTGATCTGTTGTAGCAACAACAATTTTATCAATTTCATTACAAAATTGATGTTGTTTTATAACATAATATAATAGAGATTTTGAATTGTTAAGTTCCATCATTACCTTACCAGGTAATCGTGAAGAACCCATTCTAGCCTGGATAATGCAACCAATCATAAAATATCATTTTTTTAGTATCTATTTAATTCTAGGATGAAATTAAAACAAATTATTCGTGAAAGTTTTAAAGTATATTATTAGAAATTGTTTAAGAATTAAATGAATAAAAAATTATTTTTATGGTTAAGTGGAGATATCTTACACTATTGTTTAGCATATTTTCTACAGAAAGATTATGGATACGAGATATCTGCAGTGGTAGATATTCCAAATCGACCAAAAAAATTTTTTCAGAAACAAAAGCTCGTAGAATTTGATAATTTATGGTATTTCCATGATCATATCAAGAAGTTGGATGATAATCCAGATATTGAATATTTAGAGAATTTTGAGAAAAAATATGGAATTAACTTACATCAATTAGCGATAAATGAAAGAATGTTTTACCGTTTTAATGATTTTTATAAATTTTCATCAAACGAAGTTTTAAGAATTTTGGAACAAGAGTGCAGACTGTTTGAAAATATACTTGAAAAGAGTAAAGTGAATTATTTTATTACACCACTTACAGCTTTTCATCACCATCATCTTTTTTATGAAATTTGTAAAAAAAATAACATAAAAGTTCTGATGTTATATATGTCAAAATTTGGCCACAGATGTGTAATTTCTGAAGAAGTGAATAAATTAGATTTTAATCCAAAATTAATAGATTTCAAGAGTAGAGGAAGACAATTTGATGAGTTGTTAAGTCATTTTAGATCTTTTGATATAGTTAAACAAATTGAAGATTACAAAAAAGTTCAAAAAAGTTCAAAGTTTACAAGAATAAAAGCTGCTAATGATTTTTTCATGAATATGAATTATAATAATAATCAGACACATTACACATACTATGGTAGAAATAAATCAAAAATATTGTTGAATGAGTTAAAAAAATCATCCGAATTACGTAAAAGAAGAAAATTTATCAAGAATAATTTATCAGAAGTAATTCCAACGAAAGAAAAATTTGTTTATTATCCATTACATATTGAGCAGGAAAGAAATTTGTTGATAGCTGCACCATTTTTCACAAATCAAACTGAACTAATAAGAAATATTTCAAAATCATTACCTATTGGTTACAAATTAGTAGTAAAAGAACATCCTGCACAAGAAACACGTGAATGGAGAAAGATCTCCGAATATGAAGAAATTATGGATATTCCAAATGTAATATTATTGCATCCGTCAGTTTCGTCTAGTAAGATTCTAGAGAGATGTTCATTGACTATAACTATAGGCGGAACAACTGGATTAGAAGCAGCTTTTTACAAAAAACCTTCAATAATATTAAATGAAATGGATTATTCCATGTTGCCATCGGTAGATTTTGTACAAGATGTACATACACTTCATGAAAAAATTAAAGTTTCATTAAAAAAAGTTGTTTCTTCTGATGATTTAGATAGATTCATGCAATTATACGAAAAAAATTCCTTCGAGTTTGATTACATGGATTTTGTATCAAGATATCAAGCAAGTTTTTATTATAACGGAAATTTACTCGATGCTGAAATAGAAGAGGAGAAAATGGAAAGATTTTTGGAGGATAATAAGAAGGATTTGAAACAACTGACTGACGAACATATTAAAAAGATAGAAAAATTTCAGGACATATTATGAGAATGAAAAAGAATATAGGATTAAAAAAAATCTATAATTCAACTTTTCAAAAAAAGAAAAGAGTTAGAGAAACAGATGAATTTAAAGAAGTTTTGAAGATAGTTCAATGGTCTGGAAAAAAGGTACTGGATGTAGGTTGTGGTACGGGAGAATTAGCATTTCTTATTTCGAAAAAAGGTGCAAAGGTTAAAGGAATTGATTATTCAGAAGAAGGGATTGATATTGCTAAAAAAAAATATAGACATTCGAATTTATCTTATGAATTAGTTGATGTTTCAAAGAAAATTTCCGGTAAATATGATGTAATTGTGTCAATTGGAACTTTAGAACATATGGATAAACCATATCAAATGCTTAAAAAATTTAAAAATCATCTAAATCCTAATGGAAAAATTGTCATTACAAGTCCAAATTGGACTAACACGCGAGGTTTAATTTTAATGACATTACGATTACTTTTTGATGCACCAATTACATTAGCAGATCTTCATTATTTAACACCAGTTGATTTTAAAAATTGGGGACAGAGATTAGAAATGAAACTTACATGGAAAACAATTGAACATTCATGGGGTAATGGCGAGAAATTAATTTCTGATTTAAAAGAAAGATTACCAAAAATTTTTAACGATATGAAAATTAAGGGTAAACAAGATAAAATTGATCTATTCTTAAAATGGATAAATCAGAGAGTATTGCCAATAATCCAATCTTCAGAAGTAGACGGAGCCATTGGAATCTATGTATTATCTAAAAGAAAATAATTCTACAAATTATTGAACATTTATTCATTCTAAACCATCGCAAGTACTAAATAGCAAAATTGCTTTTTTTTATTATGTCTAAAGATTTGAT
>MDSW01124490.1_pt1 | contig 13876 bp, 13 predicted proteins | sample 811171 | NCBI WGS metagenome assembly MDSW01 (sample SAMN05326641, study PRJNA326480) | marine metagenome | isolation source: seawater | place: Atlantic Ocean: North West | collected 2012 | reverse complement strand
GTCGCTGTAGCTGCGGTTTGTCCGCTGGTAACGAATTGTGTCTCAGCCATTGAGATCTCCTTTGATTTCAAAACGTCAGTAACTAAAAGTTTACGTTACGAGCGAAAAATTGCAAAGGCAAGCTGAACCGAAACTGATTGAACATTTTTTTGACAATCAATGAGATGTTAAAAGTGTAAGTCTAGCTATACATATCGCTGGAAAGTCACGATTCGCTTCACAAAGTGGCGGAGGGGGAGTTAGATAGTTCCTTTGAACGCTTTGCGACCATAAAGAACACGACAGAACCCTATAGAAAGCTGGATATGTTCTTCTACCCCACTAAATTAGGGTGTAACGCGACTTACCCCATCCATTTAACGTTCTGAAAGGTTGCAATGCGTTCTTAACTTTAACGCCTCGTTCTAGCAGTTGAATGAGGGCACAAAAGAGGGAACGCCAATGAAAAAGCTTACTCATCAATTTGTAAATAACGTCACTAAACCGGGTCGCTATTTTGACCAAGGAAATAACCTCCATCTCCTCGTACGAAAAGGCAAATCTGAACCCAAAAAGTATTTTAATGTCAGGGCCACACGCAACGGCAGACGCATAGACAGGAGTTTAGGCACCTTTCCGGAAGTGTCTCTCTCCGAGGCTCGCAAGCTGGCAACTGAACTCATGGCAAAGATCAATAGCGATGAGCCTATTGATGATGATCGAACCAATGAGCTAAAAAAATCGACAACCTTTATCGACTTTGCCTCGGACTGGATCGAATTGAACAAAAGCCAATGGTCTAACCACAAGCATTATCGCCAGTGGATAAGCACGATGGAGCGATATGTTTATCCGCTCATAGGTGGAAAGAAGCTTGACGACGTATGCACAGACGATGTGATGCGTATACTCAAGCCAATTTGGACGAAGAAAACTGAAACAGCATCTAGGGTGCGAGAGCGGATTGAGCGGATTCTGAATGCTGCAATCGCTGGAGGTCTTCGACAGGACCGGAATCCTGCGAGTTGGAGAGGACATCTGCAATTTCTACTGCCCCCGCCCTCTAAAGTGAAAGTAATCAAACATCACGCGAGTGTCCCTTACGCAGAGGTGCCTGGACTCTATGAAAAACTAAGGATTAATCCCGCGCTGTCCGCCACCACGCTAAGGTTTCTTATCTTAACAGCGGCACGGACTGGTGAGGTAACTGGGTGCAGATGGGAGGAAATACAGCAAGATACTTGGGTCATCCCGCCAGAGAGAATGAAATCCAGACGGTTACATCGCGTTCCGTTGCCATCGGCCGCGCTCGATTTGCTTCAGGCACTCCAGACCTCCCAAGAAACTGACGAATTGGTGTTCTCCTCTGGTGGCCGAGGGCTATCCAATATGGCGATGCTACAGCTCCTTCGGAGGATAGAGGCTGGAAAAACCGTCCACGGATTTCGATCATCTTTTCGTATCTGGGCAGCGGAAAAGTCAGGCTTCTCGTCCGATGCAGCGGAACTGGCGTTAGCTCATGTGAGTGGATCCATTATAGAACGTACGTACATGCGCTCAGATCTGCTAGACCTGAGACGAGAACTCATGGAAGCTTGGGCTGGTCACGTTAGTGGAGAAGTGCATGGGTAGCTCTGGCACTGGTATTGAAAGCCTTCTGGATCATCCTAATGAGCCTCTTAGGGAGGTTTACAAACAATTCGCGCGTGAGGCTGCGGCCAAAGCCGGTAGAGGTAATCGCAAGCGGCTTGCAAGGCTGAGTGATTTAGCATTGAAAGTTTACTGCGATGAATGCCTGAATTCGTTGAGAGATCTTCCCAACGCTCAGGAAAGAATCGCCGACGTCCAAGCAAGGCCAGAGCTTCGCAACCCCTTAAGACCTGAATATAAGGTTTTCTTTCAAAAGTTTCTGGAAGCCGTCAGCAACGAATCTTGGAATGAAAAAGAGCAGAAGTGGCTAACGCGATTAGAGTCAGCTGAAATCACCGAGTCGACTCTTTATGGTTGGTGGAAGAAATGGAATGCGGAGCTTAAACGGGTTTTAAACAACGAAATCTATCAAGATAGTGATGGAAAATTAGTATACGTCGCGATCTCCCCCGGGTAATTAAAACTCAGTTTCTATAACGTGCTCCTAAGTAATCAAGGAGCTTAAAACGTGAATGACTATCCCACTCGTTTAGTACCATCAAGACACTCACCTTTGTTCCTCCGGTTGAGGGAAGTCGCCGATCGCGTTGCGATGGGCGCTTCTACTATCTTGGCATGGGAGAAGAAAGGAATATTTCCGAAGGCAGTGCGCCTTAGTCCCGGGAAAAGGGTTTGGCTTGCTTCAGATGTTGAGCGATGGGTTCACCGATTGGCCGCGGACCTAGATGAAATAAACCCAAAGGATATCGAAGAAAAACAACTTAACAAAGCTAGTTCGAGGCCGACCGAATGAAAAAAAACTCACAGAGCACAAATCAACAGGAAGAAACCATCAAACAAGTCTGGAATTACCTGCATAAGGAAGGTGATCCCGTTATCGAGTTGCGAGGCATTCACCCCACGGCCAGCTCGGCGCGGGTACAGCACTTCCGCCATTCAAACTACTCCAGCTTTGCAGAACTTAAGACAGCATTTGAAGAGGAAGCCTTAACCCTCAATAATCAAGGGTACAACGTTTACACCACATTGAATCCAATAAGGTCCGACTTCGTTCGCAAGGCCGCTTGCGATCAAGATATACAGTGTCGTCGCCTTCTGTTGATCGACGTTGATCGTGCCGCTGATACGAATAGGCCCGCCAATACTAGGGAATTAGAACAAGCTCAGGACCTCGCTCAGCAAGTCTCGGCGTTCCTAGAAACCCAAGGATGGCTGAAACCCACAAGAATGATGTCCGGTAATGGCTATCATCTTTATTACCGGCTTGCGGATTTGGAAAATGATTCGACATCTAAAGCTCTGATCAAACGAACTCTTGGCAGCCTGGCGAGGCGGTTTAATACGCCCGATGTCAGCATTGATACCAGTGTCTGCAATGCCGGCCGAATAACAAAATTACCCGGTACGGTCGCGCGAAAAGGTATCGAATCAGAGGGTAGGCCCTACCGAATGGCGGTTCTTCTTTGAGCGCGAGTGTAACTAAAAAAATGCTCTTGGATCTGAACGAGTACTTGGAGAAGCCTCTCACCGCCCTGGACAATAATAGTCTGCTTAATAATGACCAGAGCAGTCCGGGGCCCGATGAAATTAAAAGATTGGAAGTCGCGCTTTCCAAAATTTCTTCCGACGTCCCAAGGGGTGATGGGACGATTGATCTGGTGACTTGCAATAATTACTGGCTTGGCGTGGTTTGGGGAATTCACAGCCTCGGGTGGATCGATGGTGAAAAGATAGCGCGCCAGTGGTCGGCGCAGAGCGATCGTTATTCCGAAGAAGGCTTCCAAACCGCTTGGCACGCATATGATCCGACACACGAGAGACCAATCGGGATTGGATCGCTTTATACACTCGCGAGCTACTTCGAATCAGAAGCGTCAAAGGGCTCAGGGGATGATGGCGAGTTGAGTCCGCTAGATAAGTTGAAGGCTCTCTCTGCAACAGGCGACAGCGCGAGTATGAAGAAGCAGATGAGCGAGGAAAGGTACCTCCTGAAGTCGCTTGCGATAGTTGGTCAGTGGACAAACTTTTACGCGGCACCGAATACTGGAAAGACATTGATCGTTCTGTGGCTATTGAGGGAACAGATCAGAGCAGGTGAAATTGAGGGCCATCACATATTTTTCGTTAACGCGGATGACCACTATCGGGGTGCAGTAGAAAAGCTGGAGATCGCTGAAGAACTAGGGATGAACATGCTTATCCCTAACCATCGACGGTTTAAAACCGCAGACATCCTGCCACTGATGAAAGAGCTGGTGGACGCTGATCAGGCTCGAGGAGTCATTATAGTTTTGGACACGTTAAAAAAGTTTACTGATCTGATGGACAAGAAAGTCGCAAGCTCCTTTGGGGAACAGGCGCGTCAGTTTGTAATGAAGGGAGGTTCACTTGTTGGTCTGGCGCATGTGAACAAACACCCTGACGAATCCGGAAAGTCAATACATGCAGGAACTTCAGATATTTGCGATGACTCTGATTGCAACTACATTATTGACAAGACCATTCTGCTGTCGACCTCTCCAAGTAGCGAATCCCATACAGTTGAATTCCGTAACACGAAAGCTCGAGGTGACGTCGCACCGAAAGCTTCATTTCGGTACAGGCGGGTCAAAGGGTCTTCTTACGTAAACCTTCTGGACTCGGTGGAACGACTGGATCCGGAACTGCTTGAACGTGAGAGGGCGGAGAAAAGAGCAAAACATCAGTTAGTCCGTGATGAGCCCTTCATCGAAGTGCTGTCAGAGCTGATCTCGGCTGATCCAGCCATAACCAAAAGTGAGCTCGTTAAGAAGGGAAGTGAAAATCCTGAGCTCAGCCAGAGCCAGTGCCGTGAATTAATTGAAAGATATAGTGGGCAGGACTACGGAAAGTTCGCTCGCTGGAAAGTCATTAAAGGGGAAAATAACAAGCACCGGTTCGAGCTCCTCATTCCTCCAGGGGAGTCTGAATAACCGTGATAACCGCACAACCTAGCTATGACAAGGGGTTTGGACTGTTGGAATTGCTTCAGTGCAATTGGAGTTTCCGGTTATTCGGTTATGGCGGTTATTCAGAGGGGGACTCCTTAGGATTGTCATCCAAAAAAACTGAGGGTTTTATAAAAGACAGGGCCACCCCCCGAGACGAGGTATCAGTGCGAGAACCCCCTATAGATGCGATTCACCTCGAACGATCTCCAAATTAATCCGATTAACCCCCTCGTACAGAGACCAAAAACCAGGGTTGACAATACCCCATGAAAAGCCCGTTTCAGTGTAACTCCTTATGTAACGCAAAAACACGGTCTGGTCACCCTTGCCGTAAGCCTGCTTTGAAAAGAAAACGGCGATGCCGATTACATGGCGGGCTCTCGAGTGGCCCGAAATCGAAGGAAGGTAGGGACAGGATCGCGGCGGCTCAGTTCAAGCACGGCAAATACGTCAACTGGCGTGCGCGTCGGGAGCGAGAGAAGTATTATTTTCGTGAGATCAGACGAATAATGCGCGAAGCGGAAGAGGCTGGATTGATTCAGGATTGAGCGGGCAGACAAGACATACTATAGAGTTTGTTTTGTCTGTCCGTTCAGTACTAAATCAGCCTTTTATCGGCTTGAAATTCAAGCTGGTAGCTTTTCATAATTTACATCAAAGATCGGCAAGAACAGCGTTTATGTTAACTCTGTGTAACTTACGAATACCGGCTACTTGCTTCTGAAAAGCGACATAGGCTTTGCTGGGATTACTCCCGGTTAGCAGGGTCTCTAAATCAGCGGCTCCAGCAAAAGCGATGTGAGTTACATCGCTATTAGCCCCACCTTGAACTCGCCATAAACCATATGCGCCATTTACAAACCCGCCTTCGATTTGTGCATCCATCAACTTTTCGTATGCGGCGGACTAACCTGACTACTGCATAAGTGATATCGACCGCTTTACATACCCGGCTGGATATGAGTATATAGGCGTATTGTTTTGGGTAGGTACCCCTAAATGTCCAAAAACACTTGTCTCTGCATTGACCTGCGCGCAGCCGCCAACCGGCTGACGCAACTCTATGACGAGAAGATGGCGCCTTCGGGCATCACGGTGACCCAGTTCTCGCAGCTGCACCTGATCATGTCGCTGGATGGACCAACTTTGAAAGAACTGGCAAACGCGAGCCAGCTGGAGCGCAGCACACTTGGCCGCAATATCCGTGTGCTGGAAAAGCTTGGCCTTGTCACCATGAAAGTGGGCAGCGATGCGCGAACCCGCACCATACATGTGACCCGCAAAGGCAAAGACCGATTCAAGCGCGCCGTTCCTCTCTGGAACCATATTCAGGGTGAACTGCTTGCGCGTTTGGGTGATCGTGGTCAACTGGATGACATGCTTGACACACTCACCAACTCGATAACCCCCGTGCCTGCATCAGCGTAGGCGGCAACCAATCTGGAGAACAACATGACCAAAGAAACCAAATACTCCGTGTGCACGATCTGTGACATCGGTTGCCAGCTTCGCACCGAGGCCGAAGATGGCAAGGTCAAACGCGTGATTGCCCACGACAACCCGATGCTGGCGAACAACATCTGCTTCAAGGGTGTCGCTGCGCCCAGCATTCACAATCACCCTGATCGGCTGCGCAAGCCGCTGAAGCGTGTGGGAGAGCGGGGCGAGGATAAGTGGGAGGAGATCTCCTACGAGCAGGCGATGGATGAAATCGCAGAGCGCCTTAAGGGCATCACCGACAAGTACGGCCCGGAGTCGTTCGCCGTCTCTACATCAGGCTGGAACACGCAGACCACCCACGCTACGGACCGCCGCTTCATGAATCTCCTGGGCTCGCCCAACTGGATCAGTGGTGTGTCGCTGTGTGCGGGTAACACGGCAGCAGTGAACAAGTTCACTTACGGCTGGTTCCCGATGGGTGATTTCGGTAACACCAACTGCATCGTGCTGTTTGGTCATAACCCGCGTAAACACTCGTGGACGCCCATCTATAACCAGATCAACGCTGCACGTGAGCGCGGCGTAAAAATCATCGTGCTGGACCCACGGGTTTCCGACCAGGCAGAGGACTGCGACCTGCACCTGCGCCTGCGCGCCGGTACGGATGCCGCCATGTGCCTGGGCTGGTTGAAAGTGATCTTTGATGAAGAGCTATACGACAAGGATTTTGTGCGCGATTGGTGCACCGGATTTGATGAGCTGAAAGCGCGTGTGGATGAATACCCGCTTGAGCGTGTGGAGGAGATCACCGGCGTTGATCGTGAACTGATTGCCGAAGCCGCACGCATTTACGCGAATGCGGACGGCGCCATTATTCCCTGGACGCCGATCACCGATATGCAGATCTCCAGCACGTCAGCCATCCGGTTGCACTCCATCCTGCGTGCAGTGACCGGCAACCTCGATGTCGTCGGCGGCGAGACGCTTGGCGGCTTCCACCAGGGCTATATCCCCGAGTCAGAGATTGCACTGCACGAGGAATTGCCGCTTGAGCAGAAAGCCAAGCAACTCGGTTTCGACAAGCATCCTGCGTACACCTATCGTGCAGCTGAACTGCTCAAGGAGCCTACCGAGAAGGTCTGGGGCTTCCCCTATGCGGACATCGTGATGGGTTGTCACATGGCAAACCCGTCGGAAGTGTTCCGGGCGATGGCCACCGAAGACCCTTACGCCATCAAGGCATTTTTTGTCCTTGGTAACAACGCGCTGATGAGTTATCCCAACCAGCACCAGATACTGAAGGCCATGATGAACCAGGAGCTGATCGTCGCTCATGAGATTTTCATGACACCGACAGCCATGCTGGCGGACTATGTATTGCCGGGTGATGTCTTCAGTGAACGCAACCACATTGCAGACGGCTGGAGTTGGTCGACACGCCTTGCACTTTCACAGAAGGCAGTCAACGCGCCTGAAGAGGCGACCAGTACTTTCCAGTTCTGGCATGACCTGGCGCACCGGTTCGGATTTGGCAATCGTTTCCCCTGGGATACATTGGAAGAAATGCTCGATTACCGCCTGTCCCGATCCGGCCGCACTTTCGCCGAGTTCGAGCAGACCGGTTTTATGGAGATGCAGACCCCTGAGTTCCGCAAGTATCGCAAGACAGGCTTTGCCACGCCGTCCGGCAAAGTGGAGCTTGCTTCCTCGGTGTTGGCAGACATGGGCTTTGACCCGCTGCCTTACTACCGCGAGGCGCCAACCACGTCTGATGAATTCCCTTACGCTGTATTTTCCGGGGTACGTGAAGACCCGTTTTTCCAAACCGGTCAGCGCAATATTCCGGAACTGCGTAAACGTTGTCCGCTGCCCGGCATCTTTATCCATCCTGAAGACGCGAAGAGCGAAGGCTTACAGGACGGTGACTGGGTGCGGCTTGAAACGGCCTACGGTGAAGTCACGGCCGAGCTGGCGGTGCAGGAGAGCATGAAGCAGGGACACCTTCGTGTACCGCACGGCTGGTGGTACCCGGAACTGCGGGGCAAGGTGGAACTGGGCGGTGCGTTTCTATCCAGTGACGCCGTACTTTGCTCTGATGATGACGAGTTCCTGGATCATGAACAGGGCATCCCGCATTTCAAAGGTTACCCGGGTCGCCTGGTGAAAACCGAAATGCCGGTGCTGTTCCAGGAGATGCGAGAAGCGTCATGACCAGGCGGACGAACTTTGAACAGTGGAAGCTGGAAACCAGGTCGAGGTTCATGGCCTGGGTTGCCGCAAAGCTGTTCACATTCAAGCAGACCGGCCTTGATGGTTTCATCAAGCGCCAGTTGCTGAAGCCCAAACGTGGTGCAGAACCTGCCAGCGAATGACCAGCTACCCAACTACGAACCGATAGCTTGGTTGGTCATTGCAGATTTTGGACTCGCGAGCCTGACCACTTCGATATAGCTATCGAAGTGCTCGAACTGAAGTTCTTTTGCCCTCTCAAAATCGCCTTTGAATATAGCATCTGTCGCTTCGGCATAGGCGTGGACAATAGCATTGCCTAAATTGTCGGAAAAAGGAAATTAGTGTACGTACATGTCGGAAAATTGTCGGAACGGATGGTTGGTCAACCGAAGTGTTTTCGTCTTCATGATGGAACCCTGCAGTTGAATTAGCGGTACGTTATGACAACTACGCCAGCACGGTTTTCGAACTAAGCACAATCGGATCTCGATCCCACCCCAGAAACGAAGATCCAGAGGTTATAGAGAAAATCCTTAAACATCTGGGACTGGATGAGGCATCGCAAGTCAAGAATCGGTCACCGCCAGTCGGTCTTTTTGGACATTCAGGACAACTTTTCTGACATCAGCCTATGGTTGGTGGGGGGATGCTCGGCCTGCTTACGAGAAATCACAGTCCAGGGCTGAACCCGATGGTTTGATATTCGTTGAAAGCCATGAATTGCAGGGATTTTCCCGAAAACTATCAGGATAAGGAGCGCTTTTCTGAAACAGGTACTTGGAAACCTGCAGGAAAACGTGGTCTATTCTTCTTATCCCCTCAAAATGTTTTAGAGCGCTTTCTGAAGCATTAGAAGTTATCCATTTAATTAGGGTTTTAAAAATGTATCCATCAATGGAATCTGAATCGGCGCAGCTATTTAAGCGAGCGCAAGTTGTTATGCCCGGCGGCAACACGCGTTCAACGCTATACTATCCACCTTACCCAATTTACATTACTGAAGGACGGGGTTCGAAAGCTATCGACCCTGATGGCAATGAATACACTGATTTTATTAATTGTTTTTCTGCGTCTATTCATGGGCACTGCCATCCGAAAATCATCGAACGTGTTCAGCAGCAACTGAACAAGTTGATCAGTGTCGCTGCACCGAGTGACGCGGAGATCGAACTCGCAGAAATATTGGTTGATCGAATCCCGTCATTCGAAAGAGTACGGTTTTGTAGCTCTGGCACCGAGGCTGTAATGCACACGATTCGCGCAGCCAGGGCATTTACTGGTAAGCCTCGAATTGCGAAGGTTGAGGGTTGCTATCACGGGACTTATGACGCCGCAGAAGTTTCTCAAAATTCCAATCCGGGAAATTGGGGAGAAGCCTCTGCACCCGCATCAACCTCAACCTCGTTTGGTACACCAGATGGTGTTAAGGATGACGTGGTAGTACTTAACATGAACGATATTCAGGGCTCAATTGCGATCTTGGAGAATCATAAAGAGCACCTAGCGGGTGTCCTGCTTGATGTTTTACCTGCGCGGATGAACTTTATTCCGATGAAGCCAGAGTACATTAAGGCAATTCAGGCGTGGTGTGTGGCAAATGGGGCGTTGCTCATTTTCGATGAGGTATTTAGCCTCAGGGGTGGCTATAGAGGCATGCAGGGAGAATATGGCGTAACACCAGATCTGACGGCGACGGGAAAACTGGTTGGTGGCGGTTTTCCAATCGGTGTTTTTGGTGGACGCACTGATGTCATGGACGTGTTTAATGTGCTGGCAGACGGGGGCGCCAAGGTCACTCATGGCGGTACCCATAACGCACATCCAGTGTCAATTGCGGCTGGTATCGCTAGCATGAAACTCTGGGATCAAGCTGCCGTCACCCACATAAACGGTCTTGGCAAGAGAGTCCGTCAAGGTATTGATGCAGCACTTAGAGACGCGGGCATTCCAGGAACAACTTACGGGTACGGTTCAATGATTGGTTGGTTCTATACTGAGGATGAACTTCACACTTATAGAGATATTCATACAGCGCAACATCAAAAAGGCGTTCAAGGTAAATTATTTAAGCATTGGTTGAACAATGGGATTTTAGCGGCGGCTCGTGGTGGGTTGATACTTTCAACAGTTATGACTGAGGCTGAAATTGACCACTTGATCGAACAAACGTCTGAAGCATTTAACGCAATCCAAACGTCAAAAAGTTAGAAAGTGTGTCCAATCAATCCTCGCCCATGGTCCTAGGCGTCAGGAGTACTCGCGCTCTGGTTTCGATTCTGCTAGTAAGTTTGCGTAGTTAGACATGACCTTTGAGCCAATCCCAAGTAGCACTTCGAGTAGCTGCTCGTGCGTGAAGCCCGATTCAAAAAAAGCCTGCTTGCTTTCATTGGTCAATTGGCCGTGATTTAAGAGGAGAGAACTTACGGTCTGTCGTAGGACTTCAAGCTTCTGATCGGAGAGAGGTTGATCAGCTAGGATGTCTTTAACCTCCTGTTTTGACAGTCCCGAGGCTTCGGCGCCAAAAGCATGAATATTCATACAGTATTCACATGCATTTTGAGTGCTCGCTGTGACGAAAACAACATTCTGTTCTTTGGGTGTTAGAGACGTGTTCCCTACGAAGTTTCCAAACATGGATAAGTAGCTGTCGTAGAACGCGGGTGAGATTGCGAAGACTTCATGGGCTTTGGGGAGAAACCCAAGCCTTTTGATTGATTCTTTCATTAACGCTTTGCTGGCTTCCGGTGCGTTTTCTTCATTTACATGTGGAAAAGATTTGCTCATGGTTATCCTCGATTAGGGCGCACGCTAAACTATACCTGCTCCAGGTGGTTCATACTCCAGTCTTGAATATAGGTTTGATTGGTGATTGGACACCAGTTTTAAAGCAAGCAACAATCGGCCAGGGATATGAAGGGTGGGATTATGAAAATTGATGAGTACGTTACATACGATGCACTTGGCCTGGCGGAGCTTGTCGCGAAAGGCGAAGTGACAGCTGCAGAACTGCAGGGTGTTGCGTGTGAGGCAGCCGAGCAGGTAAATGATCAGCTGAACGCGGTTGTTGGTTTTGTGGACCACCAGTACGACGGTGAGTTGGCAGAAGATTCCCGGTTCGCAGGTGTGCCGACGTTTCTCAAGGACCTTGGCGCAGGGATTGCGGGTCTACCACAGGAAATGGGTTCTCGGCTGGCGTCAGGGTTTGTGAACCGGAAGACTTCGCACTTTGCGGAACAGATGCTGAAAGCAGGCTTTAACGTTGTGGGTCGCACGACGTGTCCAGAGTTCGGATTGACGCTCACCACCGAGTCGAGCGCTCATGGTAATACCCGTAACCCATGGAATCTTGAGTATATTACAGGCGGGTCCAGCGGCGGCTCAGCCGCGATCGTAGCTGCCGGTGTTGTGCCGCTCGCTCACACAAACGACGGTGGTGGGTCAACGCGTATTCCTGCAAGCATCTGCGGTAACGTTGGGCTGAAGACCTCTCGCGGTCTCGTCAGTCTTGCTCCTGCCCTGAACGATGTGACCGGACCGCTCATTGCTGAGGGGTGTAACACGCGAACGGTGCGCGACTCTGCTGCGTTCCTCGATGCGGTTGTTGGGCTTGCGCCGGGCGAGGGTACGATGCAACAGGTACCTGACTTTAGTTATCTCGACAAGCTGTCAGAGGCGCCCGGCAAATACAGGATTGCGGTCAGTCTTGATGACTGGGGTGGGGGTGAAATGCATCCGGATATCCGTTCCGAAGTTGAAAGAATTGCGAAAAGCCTCAGAACAATGGGCCACGAAGTAGGGGAGGCGACGCCTGAGATTGTCAAAGGCAACGCGATTACCAATGCCTTTAAACCACTCTGGTTTGTAATCGCAGAAGAAGCAGTGAGAGGCCTTGAGCCCATCACGAATCGCGTAGCCGATGAGAACACGCTCGAACCCATCACGTTGAAAATGCTTGAGGCAGCGGGCTCTATTACCGCGCTGGAATACAGGTCGGCAGTTGGATTCTCAAACATTGTTGCCCGTCATCTTGGCGTCTTTTTTGGTGAATGGGATCTTCTCCTGACACCGGCTTTGAACCGGCCTACGCCAAAGCTTGGCAGCAAGGTTTCCCTGATGGGCGGTGCAGACCTGGACGAGTGGTATGCAGAAGCACTTTCCACTGTAACGCACACGCCGCTGGCTAACTTCTCGGGAGTACCCGCCATCTCTGTCCCCTGTGGCATCGGGCCGGAAGACCTGCCCCTTGGTATGCATTTCCTTGCGCCGATGGGTGGCGAGATGCAGCTTCTCGATATCGCGCGTCAGCTTGAAGAAGCAGAGCCCTGGATTGATCGTCGTCCAGGCGTTTTTGTGGGCTAGCGTCCAACGGAACAACGACCTGACCGATTAGGTTGGATCAGCCAGTGGATCTACAAAACCGCTCAACGCCGGTTTGTCCCCCGGCTGCCAGCCCCTAGAGGTAGGGCCGCCCGATAGAACAGGCATTGGCGCCCTGCGCCTGTGCTGGGAGATCTGGTTTCAAATCCAGACGACCGCACATATCTGTGGAGCAAAACATTCACGTATACGTCGCAGTTCAATTTTAGCGTGCAGCCTGCGGTCTCACTACCGTTGGGGGAGAGCAGTGAGGGTATGCCCATCGGTGTCCAATTGGTTGGCCGTTATGGGGATGAACAAACCCTGATACAACTGGCCGCGGAACTGGAAGGAGAGATGCCCTGGAAAGACCGGAATCCGGCGATCTTTGCTGAGTAGATTGATTCCTGGTCCGAGGAGACCAGTGGAGTGCTGAGCGCAAGGCAACTTGCACGGAAGTTGCCGCAGAAGTTGCGATGTCGGCGCAGCAAGGAATGGGCGCAAATGGCCTTGCTTCTGGGTTTCCGGTCGAGAAACTGGTTCGAGATACCAGAGCAGGTCTGATCGCAGATGGTGAGAACAATGTTCTATCCATGGGTGGAACAATGTTGTCGGTGGGGTTCATGGCCGGCGCGACCGGTCAAAACGAACCCTACGAAGACGCGTATCCTCTTTAGTGAGGACAGAAGATAAAGGGGATATTCGTCCTCTCCTCGATGCTGTCTTCTCCGCGGGTTGAGGTTGCTCTCCTGCATTTGCGTCATTTCTGATACGACTGAATCATCTCACTCTCGGCGCCGGGCATGACGTGCCCGCGGGAGCCACGCGCATAGATCTTTCAGACTGTGTCTGCATGCCCGGCCTGATGGATATGCATGTGCATAATTAGAAAATTTTCTGCAAAGGACAATACGAATGGGCTATATCGCTAAGAAAAAACGGATGAAATCACTGCAACTGAGCCTGATGACCAGCGGCTTGCTGGCATGTGGTTTGATGGTGAACGCCGCTTTGGCCAGCGGCCAGGCATTAAATGCAAATAGTATTGCTGCGGATCACGTGCAGTATGCCCAGTGTGGCAGCCTGATTGATCCGGTCAATAAAAAGGTGGTGAAGGATGTCACCATCAAGATTGAAGGCAATAGGTTCTCGGAAGTGACCACTGGCGGCAAGGTGCCTGCCGGTGCAGAAGTTACTGACTTGAGCAACGCCACTTGCCTGCCCGGACTGTTCGAACTACACGCGCATTT
>MDSW01110782.1_pt1 | contig 13879 bp, 16 predicted proteins | sample 811171 | NCBI WGS metagenome assembly MDSW01 (sample SAMN05326641, study PRJNA326480) | marine metagenome | isolation source: seawater | place: Atlantic Ocean: North West | collected 2012 | reverse complement strand
GTTTGCATTTTTTAGATGGTGATACCATTGTGTCTCCAGGTAGTAGACAAGCTTCATCAGATGCAGTTGCATCAATAATAACAGCTATTGATAGTGTGCAAAATAAAGAGTTTAAAAATGTTTTCTGCCCTGTAAGACCGCCCGGGCACCATGCAGAAAAAGATAAGGCCATGGGATTTTGTATATACAATAATGTGGCAGTTGGAGCTCATTACCTTATAGAGAAATATAAACTTAATAAAATTGCAATAATAGATTTCGATGTTCACCATGGAAATGGTACGCAAGATATTTTTTATGATAATGAAAAAGTTTTATATATATCAACTCATCAATATCCCTTTTATCCTGGAACAGGGGCAAATAATGAAAAAGGTAAACACAATAATATTTTAAATATTCCCTTGCCAGCTGGAACAAACTCTGAAGAATACTTGAATGCATATGAACATGTTCTAAAAAAACTCAAAGAATTTAAACCAAAATTTTTATTATTTTCTGCAGGGTTTGATGCCCATCAAGATGATCCCTTAGCTCAATTTAAATTACAATCAAAAGACTTTTACGATATCACAAAAAGAACTTTGGAGACTATCGGTAAATATTGTAATTCTAAACTGGTTTCTGTGTTGGAGGGTGGGTATGATTTAAATGCCTTAAAAGAAAGTTCAGAGATGCACTTAAAAGCTCTTATAGAAGATAATTAATTTTATTGATAAATTTTTTTTTGATTAGATGTTTCATAGAAACTAAACTTGGTTATTTCGTTTAGAACATTAGCAACATCATTTATTTCAACAATTTCGATAAGTTTTTGTTTTTCCTCAGCAGTTATTGGTGAGATCATAGCTAAATTATATATTTGTTTTTGAATACTTAACTTAGACAATTCTGACCAATTAATTAATATACCTTGCTTTTTAAAAAAAATTTTAGAATTTTTAATTAATTCATTGAATTTTTCATTACCTGTTTGTGCTTTATTATTATTTGTATCATTTTTGAAAAGATCATAATTTACAAAAAATTCTCTATACGGCTCATTGTTTTTTATCTCCTTTTCTATTTGAAACCTATTTATACCCTTTAGGTTAATTATAATTCTTCCGTCTTGAGTTCTGTTGTGTTCATCAATTTTACCTAAACATCCAATTTCATAAACATTTCCATCAACTTCTTTTGACTGTATCATTCCTAGGTATTTATTATTATTTAAAATATCGTTTATCATTTTTAAGTATCTACTCTCAAAAATATTTAATGGTAAATCAGTTTCAGGAAAAAAAATAACCCCTCTAAGCGGAAATATAGGTATTCTTTTTGGTAAATTACTCATAATTTTAATACTTTACTTTATACAAATATAGACCATGAGGTGGTGCGATAGGTGCGCACATAGATCTTTTTTTTGCTTTAAATGCTGTTTTAAAATCCTTCAAATTCCATTTACCCTCCCCTAGATATTTTAATGAGCCTACCATGGACCTTACCTGTTGTTGTAAAAAGGATTTTGATTGAAAAATAAATACTATATTGCTTTTGCTTTTTTTAATTTTGGGTTTTTTTAATGTTTTTATTGGTGATTTAGCCTGGCATTTTGATGATCTAAATGTTGAGAAGTCGTGCGTTCCTTTTAAAATTTTAGCACCATTTCTCATTATTTTTACATCTAATTTTTTTTTAATATGCCAAGCCTTGTTCTTTTCTATAACAAGTGACGAGGGCCGATTGACGATAAAATACTTATAAATTCTATGTTTTGCACTGTGTCTTGCATGAAAACTACTTGGTCTTTTCTGAACACTCAAAACAGATACGGAATATTTTTTTAAAAAGAAATTTACTGAATTTATGAAAATACTCTTATTATTTATCTTATTTTTAGTTTTAAAATGTGCTGATTGCTCATTTGCATGGACACCAGAATCAGTCCGGCCAGATCCAATTATTCTTATCTTTTCTCTTAAAAGTTTCGATAGTGCTTTCTCCAAAACCTCCTGGATTGAAAGACCATTTTTTTGAATTTGCCAACCAACAAAATTTGTACCAAGATATTCAACTTTAATTTGATATATTATCATTATAATATTTTTTCGCCTATAGGAATTTTATTTCCAAGTAAAAATTGATCAATTGATTGTCTATTTTTTCCCTCCTTTTGTATCTCAATCATTCTTATTGATTTATCTTTGCAAGCGACAGTCAAACTATTATCCAATGTTTCTCCTTCTAAACCACTTTTGCTTGATACTTCGGCTTTCCACACTTTATATCTTTCATTTTTGTATTTGAACCAAGCACCCGGATTTGGATTTAATCCGTTAATTTTTGCTATTATTTCTTTAGCATTTTTGTTCCATTTTATTTCTGATTCGTTTTTTGTAATTTTTTTTGCATATGTGGCCTCTTCATGATTTTGCTCAATAAATTTAGCTTCATTATTTTTTATTTTTTCAATGACATTCATTAAAGACTTTGCGCCTAATTGGGATAGTAATTTTGATAAGATCATTGTATCTATATTTTCATTTATATTAATTTTATCTTGGTGTATCACGGGACCAGCATCTAATTCTTCTACAATTTTCATTATACTGACACCTGTTTCTTTATCTAAATTCATTATTGATCTTTGCATGGGTGCAGCACCTCTCCACTTAGGTAGTAAAGATGCATGTACATTTATGAAACCCAACTTAGGAATATTTAAAAATCTTTTTGGAATTATTTGTCCGTAGGCCACAACAACTACCATTTCTGGTTTTAATGATTTTAAAAAATTATATTCTTCTTCACTGTCTAAAGTTTTTGGGGTTCTTGTTTTTAAAGAATATTTATTTGCGATAATTTCAATTTTTGATTGAACTAATTTTTGACCTCGGTTTGCTTTTCTTGCCGGTTGAGTATAAACAGCTAGAATTTGATTATCAGAATTTTTTAAGGCCTCAAGAGAAGGAACAGCAAAATCTGGTGTTCCCATAAAAACAATTTTTTTTGACATTAAATTTTTTAATTTAAACCACTACTCTTTCTGCTTCTTTTTTCTCTTTTGATACTTTCTTTATAATTATATCTTTTTTCAATTTTGATAAGTGATCGATAAATAAAACACCATTTAAGTGATCAATTTCATGTTGAATGCAAGTAGATAAAAGTCCTTCAGCTTTTAGTTCTTTTGGATTTCCATCGTAATCTAAAAATTTAAAGTTACATTTTTCAGGTCTATCGATTTTTGCGAATTGGTTTGGTATAGAAAGGCAACCCTCTTCGTATGTTGATTTTAGATCAGACATCCATGTAATTTCTGGATTAACAAAAAACATTGGATTTTTTTTTTCAGTATCTTTTGATAAATCCATCACAACAATCCTTTTCGGTATACCAATTTGTATTGCAGCTAAACCAATTCCGGGAGCCTCGTACATAGTGTTTAACATATCATCCATTAAACTTTTAATTTCCTTATCTACTTTGTCTACAGTTAAAGATTTTTTTCTCAAAATGGGATCTGGAATAGTTAATATTTTTCTGATAGCCATGAGAATTTATAATACAATTATACTCTCAAAGGTAGGGCGAGATTAAGAATTTGGTTTCTAACCTTTTTAATTTTTCCTTTATTTAGTAGATTATTAATAAAATATAAAGTTTCTGGATCTAAATTTTCTATTTCATCACTTCCAATAATCTCAACAAGTTTTAACATGAATAAACCAATTTGCCCCTCCTCAATAAGTGATGCCATACTTGAAGGAACTGTTAAATCTTTAGAGAGAGTTTTTATGTCTAAATCTGCAGGAATTTTAATATCGTCAGCAATTAGTGTTTCTAAAAGCATAATATCCTTGATCGAGTAAAAATATTTTTTATTTCTTTTAATTTTTTTATAAACAGTTGAAAGATCCTTATTTATTTTATCTTTTTTTATTTCATCATCAGTGAAAATTTTGATTACTTTTGACCTGTGCAAGATTTTATCATCATATTTAATTTTCCCTAATTCAAGATTTTTTTCAATAATTATATTTTTTTCAACTATTTTTTGTAAATCTTCAGGTATATCTTCGGGATCTATTTCTTTTAATATTTCACTAAATTTTTCTTTAAAAATATTATTTAATTTTTCTTTATCAAAAGATTCTTTTAATAAAAAATATAAATTTATTTTATTTTCTACATTATCTGATAATAAAGCTCTTTGATAAATTAACGCTCTTCCTTCGTAGCCTTCGAGACCCTGATATATTGTTGTGGCATTTAGTAATTGACTTAAATTAAATGTAATAGATGAGTAAATTTCAAAAATTTTATCTTTATCAAAAGATCCATCATTTGCTGCGACCTCATATTTTTTAATTGTTTCTGAATCTTCTAGTTCATCAATTACTATTAGGTTTGATGCCACTAAAAATTTCCAAATATTCTTATCTGTTTTTTTTGTAGGTTCGTATTTAAATCCCTCAATAGTAATTGAAGACAAATAAAAATTTAATAAATTTTTGTCAGAAATTTTATTACTAGTTTTATCTTGCATGCCTAATAAAAATGAAATTTTATCATTAAAAAATTTATCTGATCTACCCTCCTCTCTTAATAAATCGAAGTTAAGAACTGCTTCTTCATTTTTTTTATTTAATATTAAACAATAAATTCTAAATTTTTCTAAATAATTATCTTTTATTTCCTTGTTTATAAAATCTGCTTTTTTGCATCCTTCAGAAATATTGGCTGAGGAAATATAATGATCTACCAAAAATTTTATCAACTTGGATTTTCCGTCAAATTCAAAATTTTTATTTAAAAAATTTTCAATTATTTCAATTTTATTATTTTTAATAAGCCAATTTATTTTTAATTTGAGAAATTCTTCATTTGATAAATTTTTTTGTGGAGAATATGAGTATGTTAAAATCGTATTAATAAAAATTTCCTCTGAAAATTTTGATAATTTGATTTTTTCAATTCTTTTAAGAGAATCTTTAATTAACTCTCCATTTGTTCGCATCCACATTTCTAAACTTAAATCGTTTTGACCCGGATCATAAAGGCCTATTAATTTTATATTGTCTTCTTGATTTTGGCTCTCCGAAATTTGAATTTGTTCTTTTTTATTTTTATTTATTTTTGAAATATCAATTTTAGGCTTCTTCTCTAATTCCTCTTCAATATTATTTTTTTCAGTATTATTTATTTTTGGATTATTCCAGATATCAACGGACTTTTCTTCTGCATTAATATTTTGAAAAATCAATAAACCAATAAAAATAAAGTTTATAAAATTTTTATTTGAGTTTAATAATTTGATTAGTGACATCTTCTTTATTTTCGCTTTGTGGAGAGGGAAAATCGATTTTATCAATCAAATAAAAAGCTAAACCTATGATGGCAACAATGGCTAAACCTTTTAAAGTTGTACTTAACAAAGACGAACTTGTTTTTGATCTTAAATTTAATCTCGGTTGCATAGTTGGTAAAATATATTTAAACTCGAAAATTAAGACAAATTTGTGATAAATCAAATTAAAAATTTAGGTATAAATTGAAAAAAAACCTTATATTAACTGGGATGATGGGCGTCGGAAAATCCACTGTTGGTAAAGATTTAGCTAACAAACTGAGAATGCAATTTAAAGATATAGATTCGATTATTGAGAAAAAATTTTCAACCTCTATTGCGGATATCTTCCATAAAAGAGGGGAAAAATATTTTCGGGATATAGAGGAAAAGGAAACTTTAAATTACATTAAAAAAAATAACCTTATTATAGCTTTGGGGGGAGGGGCTTTTATGAATAGAAATATTAGGAAAGCCGCAAATGAACAATGCGTTTCTGTTTGGTTGGATTTGAGGCCTAAAGAAATCTTTCAAAGAATTAAAAGAAACAAAAGAAGGCCACTATTAAGTATTAGAAATTCAGAAAAAGATGTTCAAAAACTTTGTGAGAAGAGAAAGAAAACTTATTCGTTATCAAATTACAGGGTTGATTGTAATTTAAAAACTAAAAGAGAGATAGTTAAAGAATTATTAAAAATTTATGAAAATATCTAAAATAAATGTAAAAAATAAAAATACAAATTACCCAATATTTATTGGTAATGGGGTAATAAATTTATTGGGAAAACAAATCAAAAAATTATGTCCTAAGTCAAAAAAAGTGGTTATTATTTTTGATAAAAGAATACCAAGCAAATATAAATTTAAAATTAAAAAACAGGTTAAAAATTATAAGCTGTATATTTATGAATATTTTCCAAATGAAAATTTAAAATCTTTCACAAAAGTAAATCATCTAGTTGAGAGTTTGCTAAAGAATAATCTAAGTAGAGCTGATGTAATAATTTCAGCAGGCGGAGGGATTATTGGTGATTTTGCAGGATTTGTAGCTAGCATTTTAAAAAGAGGGGTAAATTTTATTAACATACCATCTACATTGCTTGCACAAGTAGACTCTTCAATTGGTGGTAAAACTGGTGTTAATTCAATCAAGGGCAAAAATCTCATTGGTTCATTTTACCAACCAAGGTTAGTGATAAGTGAAATTGGTTTGCTAAAAAGTTTGAAAAAAAGAGAAAGAATTTGTGGATTTGCAGAAATTTTAAAACATTCAATTATAAAAGATAGTCAATTCTTTGAAAAATTAAAAAAAAATACTGATAAAATATTAAAAAACCCTAACTCCGACATTATGAGAGATATAATTGCAAAAAGTTGTAAAATTAAATTATTTTTTGTCAATCAAGATGAAAAAGAAAAAAATCAAAGAATGATATTGAACTTTGGACATACTTTCGCCCATGGAATAGAGGCAGCGAATAAATTTTCTAGTAAAATTAATCATGGCGAAGCTGTTTTAATTGGAATGATAATGGCAACAAGATTATCATATAAAAAAAAGATTTGTTCGAATAAAACGCTTAATACTATCGAAAAATTATACAAAGATAATGGATTAATTAAAAATTTTACTTCTTATTTTTCAAACAAAAGTATGAATAAAATTGTAGATTACATGAAAATAGACAAAAAAAATTATGATGATAAAATAAACTTAATACTTATTAAAAGAATAGGTAAAACTACAAAACCAGGTAGCTTTAGAATTAAACCACAAAAACTGAAAGCTGATTTAAAAAAAATTAATTAATTTTTATTTCTAAAGAGTGTATTTTTTTGTCTATATCCTCTTTTAAAATGCTTGTTATCTTTTTATGTGAGTCAAGTCTGTTCATATTTCTCAAAAAATCAGAATCTATTATTATCTTTAAATGGAGTTTACTTTTATTAAATGACTTATGATTTTTATGTTTATGTGTGTTATCGATTATTTCAATCTTATTAACTTCAATTTCATTTAAAATTTTTTGTTTAATTGTTTCTATAAAACTTTTCATCAAAGTTATATTGTACTATATAATAAAAATTTAAAATGAGAAATATTTGTGATTGGAACAAATGCAATAAAATTGGTCTTTATAAAGCACCAATTGAAAAAGATAATAGTAAAAAATTTAGATTATTGTGTTTAGAACACATAAAAGAATTTAATAAAAGCTGGAATTACTTCGCCGATATGAATGATCAGGAAATTGAACATTTTGTTAAATCAGACCTGACTTGGCACAAACCAACAAAAAGCTTTGGCTCTTCTGAAAATTTTTTTAGAATTTTATGGGTAAATGCACTTGATGATAAGACGGGAGTATTTAAGGACACTATATTTAAAAGATTTAAGAAATCAAATTTGACAGAAAAAGATAGGGAGGCTTTGAAAATTTTGGGTCTAAAAAATGATACAAATTGGTCCGATATACAGAAAAGATTTAAAACACTTGTAAAGAAATATCATCCTGATAAAAATCAAGGTAGTAAAAAATATGAGGACATATTAAAAAAAATAACTTTGGCATATAGCCAACTTAGAGTAAGTATAGGTAAATAAATGAATTTAGAAAATAAAAAACCGGATATAAAAATTTCTGTTAGACAAACCTTTGGTTTAGATACCGATATGGAAGTTGATAGTTTCTCTGAAAGAAATCCTTACGTGCCTCAAATAGATGAAAATTATAAATTTGATAGAGATACTACATTAGCAATTCTATCTGGTTTTGCATTTAATAAGAGAGTTTTAATTCAAGGCTACCACGGTACAGGAAAATCGACACATATCGAACAAGTCGCTTCGAGACTTAATTGGCCCTGTGTAAGAGTAAATCTTGATAGTCACATTAGCAGAATAGACCTGATAGGAAAAGATGCGATAGTCATTAAAGATGGAAAACAAATTACAGAATTTAAGGAAGGAGTATTGCCTTGGTCAGTTCAAAATCCTGTGGCATTAGTGTTTGATGAATATGACGCTGGACGACCTGATGTTATGTTTGTTATTCAAAGAATTTTAGAGAGTGACGGAAAACTTACTCTTTTAGATAAAAATAAGGTTATAAAACAGAATAAATTTTTTAGAATGTTTGCTACTACAAATACAGTAGGTCTTGGAGATACAACGGGTCTTTATCATGGAACGCAGCAAATTAATCAAGGTCAAATGGATAGATGGAATATTGTTACTACATTAAATTATCTTAAGCTTGAAAATGAATTAGAGATCGTCTTAGCAAAAAATAAAAAATTAAATAACACAAAAGGAAAAGAAAAAATCATAAAAATGATAAAAGTTGCAGAGCTAACTAGGAATGGTTTTGTAAATGGGGATATATCAACTGTTATGAGCCCAAGAACAGTAATACATTGGGCCGAAAACTCAGAAATTTTTAAAGATACAGGGTATGCTTTCAGAGTAACATTTCTAAATAAATGCGATGAATTAGAAAGAAAAATTGTTGCGGAATACTACCAAAGATGCTTTGGCGAGGATTTACCTGAGTCTTCAGTAAACGTTAATATTACGTAAAATGCACAAAAAAGAGAGTCTTTTAGAAGTCTTTAAAAGCGCATTGACTTCAACTATTAGATCTATTTCTGAAAAGAAAGATTGTGAGATTAATTTTGGAAAATCTACAAACCCATCAAATAAAAATAATATTATTAATCTTCCGGAATTAAAAAAGGTGGAAAGTACTAAAGATTTTTCATTGATCAGAGCAATGGCTGACTCCGAGGCTTTAAGACTTAAATATAGTGATAATAAAATTTTTGAGAAATATGAACCAAAAGGAACAATATCTAGAAAACTTTATAAAATTGCTGAAAAAATAAGATATGAAAAAATTGGTAGCGATACTTTCTTTGGAGTGAAGAAAAATTTATTCTCACAGTATAAAGAAGTTAAAAAATCCCCAAAATCAAGTAAAAATCAGTTAGAAGAGTCTTTTGATAAATATCTTAAAAGTTGTTTTTTTGACATTAAAGATACAAAAAAATCAAAAATTAACTTTGACAAAAATTTTAAAAGTAATTTAAATATTTTAAAGAATAATCTCAAAGATCAAAAAAAATTTAATAGTTTAATTGCTGAAATAATTTCAGAGTTAGATATTGAAGATAAAGAGTATAATGAAGATAGAGAGGAAAGTGACAAGAACTTAAAGAATCCTGACAGCAAGGAAACAAAGAATAAAGCAGACAGTCAATTATCTGAGAAAGATCAGGATCAGGAGCTTTCAATAGATACTAAAACGCCAGATATAAAAGATATGTCGAGAGAAGAAGATAAAAGTTTAGAAGAAGTTGAGGAGCTCGGAGAAAAAACAAATATAAAACCAAAATCAATCTTTTCTCAAAAAAACAAAAAATATAAAGTTTATACAGATAAATTTGATGAGGTTGTCAAAGCGGAAAATTTAGAAAGTAAAGAAGAGTTAGAAAGACTTCGTGCTACTTTAGACCAACAACTTTTACAATTGAAAAGTTTTGTCTCAAAATTAGCAAACAAATTACAAAGAAAACTTTTAGCAAAACAGAATAGATCTTGGGATTTTGACTTAGAAGAAGGTTTGCTTGATACATCAAAATTAACCAGACTAATAATTGACCCATTAAATTCGCTTTCGTTTAAAAAAGAAAAAGACACAGAGTTTAAAGATACTCTTGTAACTATTTTAATCGACAATTCTGGATCAATGCGAGGAAAACCAATTACTGTAGCAGCTGTATGTGCAGATATCTTATCAAGAACTCTGGAGAGATGTTCGGTAAAAGTAGAGGTTTTAGGTTTTACAACAAAACATTGGAAAGGTGGTTCAAGCAGAGAGAAGTGGATAAGTAATGAAAAACCAAAATTTCCAGGTCGACTTAATGATTTAAGACACATAATTTATAAATCTGCTGATACACCTTGGCGACAGTCTAAAAATAATATTGGATTGATGTTAAAGGAAGGCCTTTTAAAAGAAAATATCGATGGAGAGGCGTTGAGATGGACTTTTAATAAAATGAAAAAAAGAAAAGAAGAAAGGAAAATTTTAATGGTCATTTCAGATGGTGCGCCAGTTGATGACTCGACTTTATCTACTAATGCTAATGACTATTTAGAAAATGATTTGAAAAATACTGTAAATTTAATTGAAAAGTTTTCTACAATAGAATTGTTAGCTATTGGTATAGGTCATGATGTTACTAGATATTATAATAAAGCAGTTAAAATAACAGATGTTCATGATCTTGGGGACGCAATGATTAACCAATTAACAGATCTTTTTTCAAAAAAAAAGATTCTTCACTAATTCAATTTAGCTGATAACTCTTTTTCCTCTGGAATTGTTTTTTTTAAAAGAACTCTAAATGGTATAAGCATTAATAAAGAAATCATTAACTTCACGATGAAATCTCCAATTGCCAGTGATATCCATGGGACTTCGGTATTGTAAAAGGAAATTGAAAAAAATAAAAATGTATCAATTAGAGAACCTAGTAAAGAAGACGTAAGTGGCGCAATATACCAGATTTTCTTACGAAGAATATCAAAAACTTTTACGTCAAGTAATTGTGCAACTAAAAAGGCTGTTCCAGAACCTATTGCTATTCTGATAGATATAAAATCATCAAAATTTGTGGAAAAATATAAAGTTAATAATATTCCAGTAAAAAATCCTAAGTAAACAACCCTTCTAGCAATGAATGTTCCATATTTTCTATTGGCAAGGTCTGTTATTAAAAAAGTTATTGGATAAGTGAAAGCGGCATAAGTTAATATATTTTCCATACCAAAATATTTAACAGGAAATTGTACGAGAAAATTTGAAATTGCAACTAGACTTGCCATAGAAATAGCCAATCCAATTAAAAGTTTAGAATTGAACATAAAATTTAGGCTTCTTTTAGAACTATTTTGCTTCTGTATTTTTTTGCTCTTTTGGAAAGTTTAAAAACTTTAGCTGATGTTAAAAAATTATCTATGCCACCCTTAAAGTCTACAGTTCTCAAGGCTGCATTTGAAACCTTAAGTGTTATGTTTTTCTTTAGAATTTCACTTCTAAATTTAATTTTTTTAATACTTGGATTAAATTTTCTTTTAGTTTTATTGTTAGCGTGACTGACATTATGACCTTTTAGTGGTTTTTTACCAGTAAGCTCGCATTTTTTTGTCATAGATATACAATAGCTGTATAATTCGCAAAAAAAATATAATCAAGTAAATATATGTCTATTGACAACGTTTATTTCGCAGAATAATAACCTTTATGGATTTTTTCCTTCCTGTTGCACAAGTTCAAGTAAGCATTCTAGTAATTTTGTTACTTAGCTTCATTGTGGGTGTTATTTCTGGATTATTTGGAATTGGTGGAGGTTTTTTAATGACACCAGTTTTAATATTTTTAGGAATACCCCCAACATTTGCTGTTGCAAACGAGGCTAATAATATTTTAGGTACATCAGTATCCGGTGCATTACATCATTGGTTTAGAAAAACTCTTGATTATAAAATGGGAATAACCATAGTTGGTGGAGGGATTGTTGGAACTGGAGTTGGAATGTTTATTTTCGCCTACCTTAAAGAAAAAGGTGTAATCAACGTAAGTATTACTTTGGCTTATATATATATGTTGGTCATTATTGGTACCTTGATGTTCGCTAAAGGATATAAAGAACTTCTCGATTTAAAAAAAAAAATTGTAGTAAAAAGAAAAGCTCACGATCATTATTGGATTCATGGATTACCTTTTAGAACGAAATTTCCTAAATCAAGGCTTTATGAAAGCGCTATTGTTCCTATCATGCTAGGATTTATTGTGGGTATATTTGCATCAATAATGGGAGTTGGAGGAGCATTTTTAATGGTACCTGCAATGATTTATATTATTGGTGTTCCTACAAAATTAGTGCCTGGTACTTCTTTATTTGTTACAATTTTCATAACAGGATTAGTTGTAATCGTACATGCTCTAAAATTTCAAACTATTGATTTTATTTTGGTATTTGTTTTGCTAACAGGTTCGCTTGTCGGCTTACATTTTGGTCTAAAAATAGCAGAAAAATTGAATGCCTCAGAATACAAAACTTTATTAGCTATTTTGCTTTTATCAGTAGGTATAATTATGGGGGTAGAAACTTTTATAATCGAAAAAGGTTCCAGTTTATTTGCTGAAGCTAAATCAGGACAGATAGATAATAAACTTGGTGAATTAGTTTTGTCTTTATCAACTAATAATCCAGTGGTTTACGGTTTTATATCAATAATAATAGTTGTGCTCATAGGTATAGCGTTTTCATATGCCAAAGAATTAGCCCAATATATAAAATTAGATTTAAATAAAAAAAAATATAATTTTTTTAAATAATTAGTTCAGATTGGAACCAATTGCTTCTTTTATATTTTTAAAACCTTTTTCTTTAAGTATACTTATTAAATCTTTTTTGATTTCTTTAACAATTCCGGGTCCCTTATATATAAGACCTGTATATAATTGAACAGCAGAAGCTCCCGCAGCAATTTTTTCAAATGCCGACTCACCAGAGTCAATTCCCCCAACTCCAATAATAGGTACTTTACCTTTAAGATTTTTATAGAATTTTCTAACAAATTCAGTGGATAAATCTTTCAGAGGTCTTCCAGATAAACCTCCTACTTCCATTTTGCTTTTAATATCTTTTAATTTTTCTCTATTTTTATCAGTGGTATTAGTTAAAATTACTCCATCAATTTTATATTCTAAAATTAAATTAATAATTTCTTCAATATTTGAATTTTCAAGATCAGGAGATAATTTTATTAATAAAAATTTATTATAATTACTTTTTTCTCTTATTTCATTTATTTTCAATAACAGTTTTCTTAGAATGTCTTCTTTATGAAAGTTTCTTAAGCCAGGTGTATTTGGTGATGAAATATTAATAGTAATGTAATCTCCTAATGGAAAAAATATTTCAGAGCACTTTAAAAAGTCATCTAACATGTCCTTTGTATCTTTATTGGGTCCTATATTTATTCCCAAAAGACTATTGGGGACATTATTTTCAATTCTTTTTTTTATTATATCTGCACCATCATTGTTAAATCCAAGTCTATTTATAAGTGCATAATCTTTTTCTAACCTAAAAATTCTTGGTTTTGCATTTCCAAATTGCTGTTTTGGAGTAACCGTTCCAACTTCTACAAAACCAAATCCAATTTTAAATATTTCGTTATAAACCTCTGCACTTTTATCAAAACCAGCAGCTAAACCAATTGGATTGCTAATCTCTTTTCCAAATAACTCTGTGCTTAACATTTGCTCATCTGAAACTGAAAATAGGTTTTGTGGAAGAAAATTAAATTTCAAAGATTTGATCGCTAAATCATGTGCGATTTCGGGATCTAGATTAAATATAAAGGGTCTTAAAAAAGAAAACATTAAAATTATATTTTCAACTTTTTTTCCATTAAATCAATTGTCTCTTTAACACCAAAAAAGCTTATAAAAAAACCCATTCTAGGAC